>VOFH01003933.1_pt1 | contig 27527 bp, 50 predicted proteins | sample 5384091 | NCBI WGS metagenome assembly VOFH01 (sample SAMN12384727, study PRJNA508395) | human gut metagenome | isolation source: healthy gut G | host: Homo sapiens
AGCGTACTTTTCTTACTACGTCTAAGGTCTCCTGAAAGTCTTCCTCTGTTTCTCCCGGGAAACCTACAATAATATCCGTTGTCAATGAAATGTCCGGAATAGCTGTTTTGATCTTCTCAGCCAGTGCCAGATACTGTTCCTTTGTATACCGGCGGTTCATAGCTTTTAAGATACGGCTGCTGCCGGACTGTAACGGCAGATGGAGGTGGCGGCAAATTTTTTTTGACTTAGCCATTACCCCGATCAGTTCATCAGAAAGATCCTTTGGATGAGAGGTCATGAAACGGATGCGCTCCAGTCCCTCGATCTTTTCTACTTCTTCCAGAAGTTCAGCAAAGTTTAAAGGCTCATCCAGTCCTTTTCCATAGGAGTTTACATTCTGTCCTAAAAGCATTACTTCTACTACGCCGTCTTCTACCAGATTTTGATCTCACCAATGATTTCGCCTGGTCTGCGGCTTCTTTCACGGCCACGTACATATGGTACGATGCAGTAGCTGCAGAAGTTGTTGCAGCCAAACATGATATTTACACCTGATTTAAAGGAATACTTGCGTTCTACCGGCAGGTCTTCTACAATCTGGTCTGTATCTTTCCATACATCTACTACCATTTTATGCTTTGGCTTTTTGTCTTCCCGTCCCTGGGCTTCTAATTCCTCTAAACGTTCTTCCAGACAAAGGCTTACTAATTCTGCCAGCTTGAAAATATTATGGGTTCCAAAAATAAGATCAACAAAACGGTATGTCTTTTTGATCTTTTCTACTACTTCTTTTTCCTGCATCATACAGCCACAGAGAGCGATCATCATGTGTGGATGCTTTTTCTTTCTGGCACCTAACTGCCCCAGCCTTCCATAAACACGCAGATTTGCATTTTCACGGACTGTACAGGTATTGTAAAGGACAAAATCCGCATCCTCTGTTTCTACTGCCCAGGAAGCGGATCTTTTCCGCCGTGTTCATATCCATTCGATCAACCCCTTTCTGTTGTGTGTATCATTTTACTTTATACACTCTATAATGTCAAGTTGAAAATATTTCTTTCTTTTTTAATCGTTTTTCTTTACATTTATACTTGACATTTTACACTTTATAGTGTATTATAATATCATAAAGCAAAGGAAATAAACATCCAGTAGAAAGGTTAAAATGGTGGTAGATATGGAAATCAAAAGACTTAAAAATACAAAATTCGGAACAAACAAGATCGCTAGAGTCGTGACCGGCTGGGCGCTCTATGAAGCCGGTAAGGGCTGGATCGCTTTCAGTAACGACCGCGACCAGTTCGGGATCCTGGTTCCTTATATTCCGTGTGGCGGAAAGAAGGCGCTTCAATCCATCCTGGACGCCGGCGGCTTCGTCAGCTTCGACGGAATGGAATATGTCACCGAATTATAAAGGGCCGGAAGGCCCTTTTCTTTTACACTTTTCCGTGTATTATAGAAAATATTTCTTTCTGTTTTAATCATTTTCTTTACATTTATTCTTGACATATTACACTTTATAGTGTATAATGTAAACATAAGATAAAGAAAAGAGGTAATCAAAATGTTAGATAAAAACGGAATGGAAATCAAAACAGGAATGGTCGTGGAAATCAAGGACGCCTTCTTCAAGAATGATAACGGACTTTACTTCGTGGAACACTCCGCCGGGGATCCTGACTGGTGCGGCTCCCGATCATAGCCTTCGCAAGATTTCAAAGCGCGGAAAAATCAGCCAGGCGAAGCACAACCTTTGTTTCTGGCCGATCGGAATTTTCATCAGCGACCGGTTCAAAGCCGCCGAAGCGCGAACCTGGAACAAGGAACACGCGACAATTGAAATCAGAACCGAAATTGACCGTTCAGAAGTTGCCGCCACACTTTGACCAGATGGCCGAAGATCTCACCGATCAGATCCAGCGCGAAGCCTGGGACTATGGCGAACAGCCAGGCCGTGAAGACGTCAACCGCAATTCAGAAACATTATGAGACAAGTAGCTTCGGAAATATTAGCATAACTAAGAACAGGGCGGCCAGGCCGGCGCCTGGAAAGGAAGAATCATGGAATGGAAAGAAGCATTTGAAGCCGCCGTCGAAAAGACGGTGGGCGCGTATGAGAAAATGGAAAAGGCGATCTTTTCGGATGACAAGGAAGACTTCAAACGCTGTCACGCCGATTATTGCCGGTATATTGATTTATTTTCGAAGGTGACCGGAATCCCGGAATCACAATTCATCGAAATTGTGAACGACGCCGCCCGAAAAAGAAGGATCAGAGTAAATCAGAATAAATCAGAGTTTGTCAGAGAATATCAGAATATATCCCACGAACGCATAAAAGCCCCGGAAATGGATTTTCCGGGGCTTATTGTGTATTTGTCCACTTACGGCATTAAAAACGCAAATCTGGGCGGCTGGCGCGTTCAGACGGGCATTTCCGCGCCGCCTGTTCTGCCTGGGAATTGGTCGGGGATTTTGTTTCCCCTTATACCCCCCTTCCCTTGCGCCCATTGTATCACACATTTTATAAACTGTAAAGTGTAAGTTGTAAATATTTGTTATAAATTCAAAATTCTAAAGTGTATTACACCCGTGAACCGTATTCATCGTCAAGGGCGATCCAGCCGTCTTCGTTCGTCGCGTAGGACTTTAACAAGCCCCACAACTTCGCGCCTGGCCCTTCCTTCGTCTTTACGATGGTAAAGGATCCGACGCCAGTGTACCGCCTGGCCGTTTTTCTTGTGGTAGTCGTAAGTTGTGCCAGGGCCTTTTCTGATCCGTAAATCAGGAATCTTCACGCGGAACACGAAGGATTCATTCGCGGCGGCAACGCAAGGATAAATTTCTTTCCTGAATTGTCGAAGACTTTGTAACCGCTATTCTGTTTACAAAGTTCGATCGCGTTTTCCTTCTGCTTGAAGGCGCCGATCTGGGTGTCGGCCTTGTCCCAGGACTTACGAACACGGAAATAGCCGGTTCCGGCTGTGCTTTCCCTTCTGTTCCTGGGTGGCCTTGAAGGAAACATAATCCGGGATCGTGGTAATGAACAGGCCGCTTTTCAGCTTGTACCACTTTTCATCGGCGGAAATTCCAACAACCGTGAACACGCCTTCGTGTACGATCTGATCGACGGCGGCTGTGTAGCTAGGCGCCTTTCGGATATTCAGGCCGTCAGCGCCCTTGTAAATGACCGTAACGGTTCCGTTCGGGGCGTTAATCTTCTGGTTGCTCTTGTCGTCGCTGGTGTTGTCTACTGGCGCGGAAGGAACGGTTGTGACGGTCTGGCCGGACATTGCCTTTTTAACATCCTTTCGGAACTGATCCATTGTCAGACCGTATTTGTTCCAGATATGTTCTGGATCGCCGTGATTCGAAGCGATTCCTTCGCGTGGCCTTCGCGGTGGCTCATTAAAACATTGCTGTTTTCAGGATTGAAGCCGTATTTCTTGCAGATGTACGCGAAGAACTGGACAGCGTTCGCGTAGGTTGCCAGGACATGGGCCTTCGTATTGCTTCCGTCGCCTGTTTCAATCCAGGAAGAACCGCCCGTGTATTTGATGGTTGCCGGCTCTGTCATTTCGATACTGATAAGTGAATTATTTCCGCTTCCCTTCGAACCGGATCCACAATGCCAGGCGCGGAAGTTCCACGGTAAAAAGCTGTAAAACGACCGCGGCTTTTCCGACGACCGCATGGACACACGCGCCCGTTGAAACGGAAAAATTATTCGCGATAACCTTCGGATCTGGCTGTGGACAACCGATACTGTGAAGCATACCGCCGGCCGGTGTGATTCTGCGGCCGTCCCTATAACAAGGGCTGTTTGTTAAAAGATTTTCTTTGATTTCAATACTCATTTTGTCTTCACTCTCCTTTACATCGTACTTGTGAAGTTCCCATCGTTCAATGATGGAACAGATCTTTTCGACGTATGTTACGTCGGTGGCGTAGCCGCCGTTTTTGATGATCGGATCGCCTTTCTGTAATCTGCTTCGCCAGAAAGTCCTTCATACCGCTTTGCGGCTCCTTTCATGGCGCCCAGCAAGTAAAGCGAATGATCGTTTATACTGGCCTGAATGTCCGGGTATGCGCGGAAATCAGCAACGACGGAATATTCTTCGCCGTTCTTCTTCTGTTCCTTTGTGGTCTTCGTATATTTCGAAGTACCGTCCCAGACGCTTTTCCAGGTGTTCCCACTTAAAGAACACTTCATCCCGAAAAGGTTGTTCGCGTTCACGGCCAGGTCAGTAGAGCCGTAACCGCTTTCTAAAAATTGCCTGTGCCATTGTTACGGAAGCAAGTATTCCGCTTGCTTCCGCGTCTTCATGGCATACGGCGCGATTTTGATAACAAAATCTTTTTCCGACATTGATTAGTCCTTCTTTGTAAAATCTGGCCCAGATCTCGAACAAATAGTCCCAGCCCTTACAACACACGATCGCCACGATGAACGCCGCGAAAATGACGGCTACCAGGTAATACACACGAACGCGATTGACGCGTAAGACAGGTAAGCAAAGAAGCCGATCACGCAAATTACAAGGGACAGAATAAGAACCTGGAACTTTGTCGGACTCTTGTCCAGGAAGCCGATCCCCTTTGTAAACTCTGTGATAACCGAAATCAATGTACAGATTGCGGCCACAATCAGGATAATTTTTGAAGCGTTTTCGATGATAAATTCAATGTTCATGTTGTTTTTCTCCCTTCTGGTGTAAAATAGTTTTCAGTTATAATCCGACGCCGGTTCGAACAATGGTTGTTAAAGTCCGATGGCCGCGACGATAATAGCCGCCACGACAGTTCGGAAAAGCCATTTATTCGATTCAGTAAGATCTGTGACGGTCTTCTGAACGTCTTCAAGATCGCTTTTGATTCGAAGAATTTCTTTTCGTTCTCATAGGTCTTGACTTTTTGGCGTTATTGTAACCGTCAAGTTTTCCTTCAATCTTGATAAGTCGATCAAGAACTTCTCTTTCAAATTCTGCTTCCATACCGCGAACCCCCCTTTCCTGATTATTAGACAAAAATAACCCGGTAAAATGCCAGGCTATGAATTGTTATCTGGAACCCGGAAAGAAAATTCGTCAATAATCTTTCGGAGAAGGTTTCCGGCCGTGAAGTGGCTTATCAGGCCGAAATAACTTTGCATGGTGTTGTTGACTTTCTCCCATGCAAGCTGGCCCATTTCAAACATTTTCTGAATGAACCGGATCCGGCGATACATTCTTTGTCGTGTCGATTTTCGAACACGGATTGTCAGCGGCGTAATAAGGGCGCCGACAAATGTTACCGGAAGATAAGCCGGTCGGATTGATGTCTTGTTATTTAATTCAAGGTGCAATTCTTCATTCAGAAATCTTTCGATTTCATCCCTTGCCGCGAACGCCTTTTTCCTTACTGTCAAAAGCGCGATCACGTCGTCTACAAACCGAATATATTTTTTCGATATGAAGAACGTGTTTACAAAACTGATCCGATTCGTTCAAGTAAATGTTCGCGAACATTTGACTTGTCAGGTTTCCGATCGGCATACCGCGATTGTATAACCAGTCTTCTTGTTTGCACAACTCCGGCTGGACGCCGGAAGGAAGGCCGAAGGCGGTATGTTCGCAATTTATCAGTTTATCCAGGTCGCGAAGAATCAGTTCGTCCTTGATGTGCTTTTTCAAGATCTTTCATAGGATTTCGTGATCGACGCGGTAAAAGTATTTTGCAATGTCAAGTTTTAAGACGTACCAGCGTTTCGGACTCGGTTGACCTTCCGAAGCCAGATCTGTAACTGTTTTCTTGCCTTGACGGTTCCCTTGCCCTTCCGGCAACCGTAACTATGCGTTATATACTGCCGGTCGAATAAAGGGTTTAACTTCTGGTAATACGCCCATTGGACGACACGATCCCGGTACTGTAAAGCCATGATAATTCCGGGGCTTTGGCTCATAAATCTGTTTCATGCGGTACTTACCGACACGATAGGCCGATTCAAGCGGATTCCCTGGGATCCCGTCTTTCGGTAGTATGTTAGTCGATTCGTGAGATCACGATTCTTCTTCTTCCTATGCGCGGAGAATTTCAAGTTTCGGTCGCGGTTATGCTTGCCCTGGGAAGCGTTATGATCCGCTTCAAGTAGGTTCGACGGGTCGATGATTTTCGTGCGTAATGTCGAAAGTCTTCATTGTGGTTAATTCCTTTCGTTGGAATTGTGCGCCCTTGCTTTCGGCGTGGGCGCGGCGCTGATCGTTACGCCCTTCACTGGCTTTCGCCAGGTACTAACCGCATTATCAGCAATTTAATTTCTCCGGCGCTATGACCGAACTGAAACAGATCCCTTTTCCCTTTCTTTGCACTGTGAAAAGTCCGTAAACTTTCCTGTCTGGCTAAAAGGATAAGCGGAGAAGAAGCCGATGTTCGTCCTGACGTTCGAACGTGGGTTGTTCAAGTTCAACGCGGAAGGGCCAGCGTTCGAAGTGTTGTTGTAACTGCCAGAGACAATCGGCAAGCGTTTTTGACCTGTTCCCTCTGCCGGAAATTATTTTCCGGCGGTTGTGCTGGTTTCCTTTGTGATCGGATCCAGCCGCCGAGTAGCCGCCCGATTTCACATAACTTTTTCTGAAACCAGTATGTAACGCTTTTCGTCTACAAAATTTCATGTCATACGACAAATCATTGAACATTCGCAATAATTCAAGCTGAACGTCTGCGTCTTGAAGTGTCGTTTTTTGAAATACTTCTTTTGTGCCGTGATTATAAGAATCAGGAATTGAAACAGACACTTTTTATAGTCCACCACAAACCCCAGCTTTTTCACTTCTGGGATATTTCACAAAAGAAGTGTACCAGATATTTCATAAGGTCTTTTGACCTTTTGAAGAATTATCAGGCCCGCTTCGTTGTTCCTGTCCTTCGTCGGTTTCGGGATTTCCGGGCGTCAAGCATCTTCACATATTTCCCATTGTTGCAATCCTTCTTTGTGTTTCAAAAATATAGGGGCTACTATCAGCCCCAAACAGAACACGGATATGTGATTGCAGATTCCAACTCCATAAAAGCGGAGAAGAAGCCGAGGTACGCCCTACGACGTCCGAACGCGGGTTGTACAAGTCCAACGCGGAAGGGCCAGCGCCCGAAGTGTCGTTGTAACCGCCAGAGACAACCGGCAAGCGTTCGTCTTCGTTGTTGATCCAAAAGCGCCGGTATGTGACGCCGCTTACCGGTGCAAGGAATAATTCCCTTCAAGATCTCCGGGATCGTTGTCACGCCAGTTCCGGCCACAAGATTTCCGAAGCTTGGCGTGTGGGTACTGCCGGCCGCGCCGGTATCGGTTTGCGATCTTGAAATCCTTTTGTATATTTCAAGGTGCCAGGTGTTCCAGGTTCTACCAGGCTACCATTCGGAAGAATGGCCTTCCAATATGTGGACGTGGCAAGGTGTGAAACCACTTCGCGGCCAGGTTGCCGACGAAGATCTGATTTCGCCTTTATAAACTCTAAGGCCGGACATCCATTTCCAGACGTCACCCACGTAATCAGCGATACCGTTTCGCGTTCCGTCATGGAACCCAGGTCGCCGGGCCGGATCCGGTCGCGGTTCTGGTTGTTCTTGTTCCGCCCGATCCGTCGCCTTCTGTTGCGGTTGTCTCGCCCACCTCGTAAGTGTATGTGTGGTGTTTTCCGTACTGGGTGTTACCGCGCGGAATAAAGCCGGATTTATAAATCAAATGGTTAATGACCGCACGTTCCGGGATTGACGCTAAATGCCAGCCCGTTCCCTTCGCATTACAAGCCGCGTGCGACGCGTCGTAATTGATGGACGCTTTCGGATCCACCAGCGGCCAGGAATAGGCCAGGCCGTCCACAATACAGTTAATAAATTTGCTGAAAGAAGCGCTTGTATTCCACGTCATCAACCAAAAAGGCCGAATGTGTCTTTTCGCTTCCGCCGTCGAATAACTGGGCGTTTGTGCGCTTATTAAACGGGATCATAAAGGACGGAAGGCCCTTGACGTCCGAAATAATGGTACAACCGCCGCCAGTCAATCCTTCCGTGGCGAATTTCAGGCTGTCAAACTGGTAATTATTCATAGATTACACCTTCTTTCAGCGCGAACAGGGTCAAGGTCACGTTGTCCATAGAGAACGGAACCGGATCGCGCTTGATAATTGTTTTCTGGCTGTTTTCTGTTTCTTCGGAATAGTCCGGGTTCGGGATTTCTTCTTCCGTGTAGGTTCTGGCCGGAATGTCCACCTGTGCCACATAAAGAAGACCGACACCGGTTTCCAGGTTACCGGCCATATCCGAAGTAATGTCGATATGGACGTCGTTGTCGGCTTCGTATTTTTTCAGATTCAGCATGATCCGATCGCCGACGTTCAGCCAGGTTTTCGTTGTGGAATAGGAAATCTTCTGGCCTTCGTTTGCTTCGATAATTTTCATCGTCTCATTCCCACCTCTCTTTTTACATATCATTCATTCGCGCGTTGATTTCTTCCGCGTACTCGCGATTCTGGGCGGCCGAATTGCCTTCGTGGCCGCCACCGAAGGCGCGTAACATCGCGGATTCCTGGGCGCGTCTTTCGTCTGATTTTAATAATTACATTTGCTGGCATTAGTACAGTCCCCCGATCACATGAAGTTTTAATGTTACATTTTGGCGCTACCATAGTAACGCACCTTAAAGGCGTTCAGGGCCTTGTCGAATACTTCTGCATACTCGACCGGGCCGTCCGCTTCCGCGACCTCGATATCGACCTTGTAATCGGTCTTATTGACAATCTTCGGAAGGGCGATCGTCTTCGCGGAATTGGTCGCCGGATATTTCAGCGAATTTGTGAGTGTCGCCGTTAATACCTGGCCGCGAAGACGTCAACTGATTCCTGGATAAGTCGAAGGTGAATGGCGTTCGTGGCCGCGGGATCAGGTTTCCTTCCAGGATTCCCATGTCTTCGTTTCCGAAGTTTGTCGCGCTCTGCTGTGTGCCTTTCTGGGATCTCACCAGGGGCCGGCGTCCATTCTTTCACACCGTTTCCCGCATCCACGACGGAAACATCGTCTAGGGTACTGGACAATTCGGTCTTTCCAAAAACCGGAATATACATCTTTTATCGCTCCTTTCTACTCATTCCCCGAAGACTGTACAATTTTTGATCGTATAACGATACATGACGCCTTCGTCGAATTCCTCTTTGTTCAGGCTTTCGTTACCGCCGGCCATAAAGCCGCCGCGATGATAGAAGCTTAAATTCTAATAGAATCCGGGGCGTTATGATCGAACATAACATAGATCGCGATCCGGCCATCGGATAAAGTTTCCACATGGTCATCGGAATTTTTGTCCAGGTATTCCCGGAACGGTATTCCGCGTAAGCGACAACCTTTTTTCAGATATTCCTTCGTCGTCGATTGCTTCGTCCGTTAAAGGAATATAATTTCCTTCTGTCATGCTGTTTCGTCTCCTTTTCATTCTTCGTCCGCGGCGTATTTCTCCGCGGTGCTGTCATAATATAAGTTAAGTCCTTCGCTTTCAGGCACGACGGAAACGCCGCTTTCCGCCAGCACAAGACCGGTCGCCGGATCTGGATAAGAAGGTTTCCTGGTCGCTGTCCGTCGGATAAACGATTGTCTGTCCGTCGGTGGCGCCTTCAAGATCGACTGTAACTTGGATAAATGTAAGCCGGTTGAAATGTCCGGCGTGGTTCCGGCTGGCGTGTACTCTGCAGGCTTCTTCTCCCTCTCTGCTTCAAGTGAAAGCTGAACTTCGGTCAGGGGATAAATCCAACCGCGGCCGCCGGATATGTGCCACCTCGAAATCACCGCAAAAGGTATAGAAAAACGTCTGGTATCTGATTTATCGAAAAAATTTAAGCGTGATCCCGTTCTGAAAAGCCATGTAATCGAAACGGGAACGCGCATTTTTAACTTTATTCAAATAATTCAAAAATTCTTTTTATGGAAGTCTGCGTCACTTCCGTTCCGACTGCAATTCGGAAATGGAAAGGCGCTCCGGCGTATGTGTACCATTCTTCGACTGACGTGTTATTGTCGCCGAACACGGTGTCGATCATTTCTGTCATGGCCTGGCTGGTTCCTAACTTCATGTACCAGTAAATCGAATTTCGAATCAGACTTCTTTTGATTTCCGGCGAAAGCGACGTGTTATAAAACAGAACACGGCTTTTCAACTGCCAGGAAGTCCAGCTTTGTCGTCTTCGACCTTATCCAGATCGCCCAGATATACACCCGGCGCAACCGTTCCATGAATTTCTTTTTCTGAATATCAAACACCCGGCACGAAGCCAGGCGTTCAGGTGTCTTCATTTCTGCCGGAGAGCGCGTCTTCTGTCCGGTAATCGTGAAGACTAATCATTTTCAACACCCCCGTAAATGAATTCGATCGTTCTTTCCTGGGCGACGGATGTTTCCGGGACAACCTGGAACGCCGGGGATTCGATAACGACGCGCTTTCCGCCGGCGGCTCCTGACAAATTCTGTCAGGGTGTCCGGGTTAATGTCCCGGCCGATCTTTGTTTTTTGCCACTCGATATATGTATCTTTTGCGGCTTCGATCGCGCTCTTAATGGCCGCCAGATTGTTAATGTCACTTCGGCCAATATAATAAGTTGCCTTAATATCGTATTTCACAACGTCAGGCGGCGCGATCTGGTCTTTGTCTGTAAGCGGAATAATCGGGTTGTTTTTCAAATATGCCAGACAGCCGTTGCAAAACGTCTGTGTTGGCAATTCTCCGCCGTTCAGAAGAATTCGGATGTCCACAACCGCGTCTTCCGGCTCGTAGATCTTCACATCCTCGATCGCCGCCGAATTGTACTGTTTCACCCAGTATTCGTAAGCGTCAGACGGGCCGGCTGTGGAATAGGACGACGGCGCCAGGAAAATTCGTTCACGGAAGTTTTCTTCTGTTTTTCTCCGACTCCGCCTTCTGACTTCGTTATATTTGTAACTTCGGCCACGTAAGGAACCTGGATCGACCAGGGCTTCAATTTGACCGACAATATAATCATTCCCCGACCGTTCCGACCGTTTCACACGTACAATCGACGTCGATATGATCCGCGCCGGCCGTGACCTCTGCGAAGTCGTCGGTCGCGAATAAATTCCGTCCCCGGCTGTGACTCTGGTTCCGGCCGGGATATAAACCACTTCACGGCGGATTTCGGACAAAATAAAACGAACCGTTGTGACTGCCGCCTTCGGTTCGTTAATAAAAGGTCTTTTTCATGGATCCTAAATGTTTCAGGAAATCGCCGGTTGAATACTTCAAAGGTTCTGTTTTGCCGCAAAGTCAAGTTGTTTATACATCTCTGGAACCACTGGCCCGGCTTCAATCTTTAACTGAATGTATTCTTTATCGCCTGGGCAAGGAATATTTTTTCTTCCCGGTTTCCTGTTCATATTCATTTTGCCAGTTTGTAATATTTTCATTCAAGATCTGATCGAATGTAATGTCGTCTATGAACGATACGTCGGGAAGATCATATAGTTTCTGGATTTCATCAGCCATTATATACAAGCACCACCTTCGGAATTAAATTTCCGTTTCCATTTGCTTCGAACCGGACTTCATCGACCGAAACGCGGTCTTCGAATTCTTCGACAGCTTCGATCGCCGAAATGGTATAAAGGTTCTGGGCCTGGTAGGCCGGCGCCGATATAACATCAGGATCAATCCCGACTTCCCGGTTCATCGGAATAGTGCCTTTCAAAACGGATAAAATAAAAAGACACCTTTTCCATGATTTCTTGACGAAGGGAAAGTTCCACTTCGCTATTCATTACAATTTGTACGCCGTCAATTTCAATCATCGTTCGCGCCCCCTTAATAGTATTCCGTGGCCGTTACGGCGATTCGACGGAAACAAGTTCGCCGCGGTTCCACACTTCCTTAAAGTTTGCGTCGATGGAATCAACCGTCCACTTTCCGCCACCGATCTTGTGGCCGCCAATTACTAGCGGACAAACTTTTCCACTTTCGCAATACTTTATCAGTTTGTCCTTCATAATACGGGGCTGTACACCGTGACCGGAGCGGATCTTCATTGTGAACGACACGCCTTCGTTGTTCGGGCCGATGAATTCCCGTTCCGATTTCTTCCGGTAACGGCTGTGTTCGGAATAGTTCGCGGAAGCGGCCTGTTTGAAATCATTGAAATTGCAGATTTTCTTGTCGCTGGTTTCGAAGATAATGTCCCCGAAATATCCGATCATTTACATCACCGTCCTTCCTATGTCGGATAACTGCCGGAAACGGTCAGGTTGCCGCCCACATGGACGTTTCCGGTCGTGCTGATTGATTTTGCCGAAATGCTCCCGGCGCTGATCTTTCCAGTTACGGTTGTATTGCCGCCGACCGTCAGATTCCCGGAAACATTCAATCCTTCGACGTTCACGCTATCCGATACCACATCAAGGCGTTTCGCTTTCTTGTCGTACCGATATAGCTTCCGTCCCCGAAATCTTTTCGCCAGATCCCGGCGACGCCTTCCGGCGGCCGGTTTCCTTCTGCATACGGCGGCGGAAGAATCACGCCGCGCGTTCCGCCGTTTTCCAGGTGTACCACATATACAAGGGTTTCAACCGGTGGCGGATCAAATTCATTTGAGAAAAACGGCATATAAGGCGAAACGGCATTGTCACGGTCTTTATAGACGACCTGGGCCGTCCCGTCCGTGTAGTTAATCGCCGAAATATAGCCAACTCTTATAATATCGCTCATGTGTCCCCCTTTTTATCCTGGAATCGTCAGGACTGTTCCCGGCCAGATCCAGTGACCGTTGCTTGACGATGATTTTCCGTGTGATTTTGCGGCCGATTCGATGGTCGATTTATTTGTGTTGTAAATCTGCATATACTTAGCACCGGATCCCAGGAATTTTGTTGAAATTCTCCACAAGGTATCGCCGCTTATAATGGTATAGGTCTTCGCCTTCGTGGAACTGCTGGCGGCTTTCTTTGTGGTGTTCCTGACCCACGGTCGCAACTGTGACGCCGTTTACAATCACGCATAGGTGCATATCAAGGCTTACGGTATAACCGCCGCTGGCGTCCTTTGTGTGTGTCACGGTGTCAATGTAATATTTCCCGTCCAGCTTGCCGAAGCCGGACATTTTATATTTTTACAAGCGATATACTTTACATCGCCCCTTGTTTTCACGTTAATGGTCTGGCATTTCCTGTTATGCTCTAACAGTTTCGCCTTCGCTTTGATTTCCGCGTCTTGAAGGCTTTCCGCGGTTTCATTCAGTTTCAGGATCCTTGATCCGTTCCTCATCATAAATTTATATTTCAGTGTCTTATTTTTCTTAGAATCTGTATAGCAGATCTGAACGCCGTCATATAGCCGCGTCATGCTCTTAGTGGCCGACCAGGAAGAACATTTTGACCGGTCAAGCGAAAGACTGGCCGCCTTCTTTTCATAGTCCGTCTGATCGAATACAACCATTTTCCGGTTATATAATTTCATAGCCAAGTTATAAGACGCGCAAAGGCTGAAAGCGAATTCAACGTCTGTCTGGTCGGATTGCTCCATTTCGTCGATCGAATAGTCCTGGCCGGAGAAATACAAGCCGATCTTTGCCGTTGCGGCAATGCTCGAAAAAGAATTCCTTTGACCGATGTTTTCTTCCAGGTCTTCGATTTCTTCGTGACGTTGAAATCCGTGTTGATCGGTGTCGCTATGCCCCGATCGTGGCAATTTGCGGCGGCCCGGAATATCCCAGGTCGTCAATCAGGAAATAACCACAATTCAGGCTTCGATTGTCGCCTTCTTTGTTCCAGTTCGTTGTCTTGATGGTAGCTTCCACATAGTCGCCCTGAATAGGGATCCAGCCGCCCCACCAGACGCCGCTTCGGTTGTTTAATTTCAAAACAGTGTCGGCCGTACCGCTCGCGTTGTCGGTTCACATACTGAAGCCTTCTGTATAATCGGTTATTTTTTTTTGTGATGTCCTTTCCGTTGTATTTCACGGAAACATAAACTGTCGCGCTTGCATGGCTTACACCTCCATTCTGAAGGTCTTCGTCGCTTTCTTCCGGCAACCCGGGATATAAACCGGAGTGCCATCGGAAAACACGGAAATGTCCAGAAGGTGGGGATTGCTGTCCATCAGTAAGCCGATGTATTTCACGTCGCCATAAAAAGCGTAGGCGATAGAGTCCCACATATCGCCAGAAACGGTTGGTATCTTTTTTTCGTCCATATCATGGCCCTTCTTTATGCGAATGAAGTCCTTTCCTTCCCCTTCTTCCATCTGTCCATCATCTCATTAAACTTGCTGCTGTGACATTTCAAGGGCTTCGTTCACGTCTTCTTTTTTTGCATTGCCCTGGATCGCAAGCCGAAGGCGAATAGACAAATTTCGAACTATCCGTTGAAGAAATTATCTTCCTTCGTTCTGTTGGTTGTGTTGCTGGTTGTCACGTTGTTGTAAAGCTGTTTCGTGACTGATTCCGCCGGTTGGCCGTTGCTCTGGATTCCGACAAGCTGTTTCATTCTGTCGAAACAGAAGCCGCGCCGTCGTTCTGGTTGCCCTGGACGACTCCGGCGACGATATTTCATATTCGACCACAATTCAGTCAGCGGAAGAACCGCTTCTTTGCCGGCTTCTCCGCCGCCCAAAAGGTTGTTTCCACTTGCCCCGAAGATGGTCGGTTTATCTAAAATACCACCGTTTTATACCAACTGATCCCGAAATGGGGAACAGAAGGCGGATTGATTGAAAAACCGCCCGAAATAGAAACGTGCGGAAGTTTCAGTTTTTGGAAGGCTCCAGGAAAAGTTGAATTTGCTCTTTAATGCGCCGATCGCATTTGATACGGCATTTTTCGCCGATTCCATCTTTCCGCTGATCGCCGACACGATATTCCCGAAAATACTTGTAGACCGTGTTCTTCGCGGCGGATAAGCCGGAAGAAAAGGCCGAACGAATTCCCGATAATGCCGACGACACATTCGCCTTCGCTGTGTTTATTTTGTTGCTCATAGTTGCCCGGACATTTTCGGAACGCTGAACTTGTAGCAGACGACACCGCCGACCAGGCCGCCGAAGCGGTTGACCGGATGGACGAAGTAACCGAAGAAACGGTCGCTTTCGCGGCGTTAATCTTGTTTGAGATATAACCCGTCGCCGTTGTCAGGCTGAATTTGTCGCGGATGATACCGCCGACCAGGCCGCCGAAGCGGTTGACCGGATGGACGAAGTAACCGAAGAAACGGTCGCTTTCGCGGCGTTAATCTTGTTTGAAATATAGCCGCTTGCCGCCGTCCAGGCCGTGTTTGTTGCCGACGATACCGCCGACCAGGCCGAACTTGTGGCTGATTTTACGGACGACCAGGCCGCCGAAGCGGTTGATTTGATCGCCGAAGTCACGGACGAAACAACCTGTTTCGCGCCGTTAATTTTTTCGGAAATATAACCGGTCGCCGCCGTCCAGGCTGAACTTGTCGCGGATGATACCGCCGACCAGGCCGAACCCATTGGCCGACCTTACGGACGACCAGGCGCCGGAAACCGCGTTCACGATCGGAGAAAGGAAAGACGAAATCGTGTCTTTGACCTTCTGAATTCCGTCCGAAACGGTTGACTTGATAAACTCCCAGGCTGAAAGGATCGTGTCCTTGCCCAGTTCTGCCAGATAAACTGGAACGGAAGCGTAATGATCTGAAAAGCGGCCGAAATAATTTCGCCGATCAGCATAACCCCGACTTTCACGATATTTTTATCGTTGTCCAGGCTTCGCTTACCTTTTCAGAAATCTGCGACCAGATTTTGGAGAATTTCTCCTTGATCGCGGTCAATTTTTCCGCCTGTTAATTTATCTATGAAGGTATATCCGGCCGTGTAGTAGCCTTTTACGCCCTCGATTGCCGCCGCGGCGATTCCTTAATTCCGCCGCCGTGTTCCTCATACGCGGACTTGATATTCGATAACTTTTCGGAAATCGTATCTTTCGCCGCTTGCATGATGGATCCGCTGTTTTTTGATGGATGAAAAACGCGTCCGAAACCTTTTTTTGATTACAATTTCCGCCTGTCGCTGTGTCGATCGCATTAAAAGCACCCACGACGACGCCTTTCAGCGCGTTCGAGGGCGCCAGCGCCAGCGAAGACAGAACGCGAAATGCACCTGAAAAGATATTTTCAGTCCGTCAAGGGCCTTCGACCAGTCACCCGTGAAGACGCCGCTAATAAACTGAACGACGCCCTGGAAGACCTGTTTTCACGCCCGAAAAGATATTTGTGATCGTCTGTTTCAACTTTCGAATACAGATGAAAGGAACGCAAAAGCAACCGGGAATTTGTTTGCGAATTCTGGGAATTGCGGCCGAAGCCTTTCTTTCAGGTTGTTAAACGCCGACGATCCAGTCGCCTAACTGTGACGCCTTTTCTTTCACGGTGTCCAGTTTTTGTATAGCAACACGCCGATCGCGATAACCGCCGCGATTGCCACACATACAAGCCCGTCATCGCCCTGTGTTAAAATGCGAAAGCCGCGCCTAGCGCGAAGTGACGGCTGCTCCGGACCGCGCAAAGTAGCGTTCCAGGCTGTCAAGGTTTCGCCGTCTGCGCCCACGTGGCCGCTGTGCTGATTCCCTTTAACAACTGCGTCCTTTACATAATGCGTAGATGGAGGCCGTCGTCAGTTTTGTCCTTCGCTTTCAGCGCAAAGGTTCAAGCGATCATAGCTTTCTTTTCCGCGCCAAACACTACCATTGCTAGGGCTGACGGCTTTTTACTGTGTTCATGTAGTAGTCTTTATGCGAATTTAACCATCTTCACCGCCGCAACTGCCGAGCGATTCCGGTATTAATCGACAAGAAGTCCCCATTCATCTACCTCTGATAAACTGTCGCCGCGGTTCGATAACTTTCTTCATCATGAGTGCCGATAACGGCCGGAATTGCGACCGTGGAGTAGGAAATGCTGGTTTTGGGCCGCGATCACTTTGTCGATCGCTGGCTTGTTTTCTTCTCAAATTTTCGCCTTGATTTTTCTCGAAGGCCGTGATTCCGTATCACGTAAAAAAGTAAATGCGTCCGCGGCTTTCGTGCGGATCGTCGAAAGCTGGCTTCGCCTGGTTAAAGGCCGCGATTGCTTTCTTCGCGAAATTCTCCGCCGCCGGAACGACTGTGTTATAAAATGACTGTGCAACGCCGACCGCGCGGTCAGTAATCGACGGGATACATTAGCAACCCTTTGATTGCGTCCTTTGCAAGTGGCGCGAATACCTCGCATAATCGAATTTTAGCGTCATCGACCGCCGAACCAAAATCGCCATTGCGCGGTAACGTGTCCGTCATAGTGTCGGCCATTGCGTCCAGGGCGCCGTCGGAATTCTCGAAGGCTTCCGTTAGCTGTGTCCAGGTGGACGCGGCCCCGTCTGCGCCTTCTGCGACGCCTTCCAGCAAATAGCCAAACCGTTATAATAGTTCGAAAGCCGGCGATTGCCGCCATGTAGTTGTTTTCTGCTCTGGGACAAACCAGACATCGCGCCGTTTAATTCTACAAGAATATCTTGCATATTCCGCATTGCGCCGGAACTGTCATAAATAGAAACGCCCAGTTCCCTTTAAATGCTTTCTGTGCGACGTCCTTCGTCGTCATTCGAACCAGCATAGAGTTCAGCCGTTCCCGGCTTGCGCTCCCTTGATACCATTGTTCGCAAGGATACCCAGGGCCGCGGCGGTCTGCTTTATAGTCCATACCGGCCGATTTTTGCGGCGCCACCACAACCGATCATTGCTTCCATTTAAGGCTTGCGCGGTTGTGTTCGATTATTCGCCTGGACAGCGACGTTCAAGTAATTCGTTGACGTCAACGCCCAGCCCAACGCACTCATTGAAGTCAGTTACCAAGTCCGAACAGGTGGCTAGATCCATCGAAGTAGCTTCTGACGCCGTGCTGAAGAACCGGTTCCAACGCCGAAATTGAGTCGTTCAATAACCCAGCTCGGCCAAACTCATATAGCCCAATGCCTGGGCGGCTTCCGTGGCTGCCTTCGTCGTGCGTTTTCCCATCTCCTGGGCCGCCGCTTGAAGCTGTTTTATATTCGTCTTCGGTCGTCTCGGCAATACCGCCGTTTCGGCCATTGCCTGGTTAAATTCCGAATATGTGTCCACTGCGTCTTTGACAAAATCGCCAATTTTAACGGCCGCGAAGAGCGTGTTGCTATCTTCGCGGCCGTTTTTGCGGCTTTTTCCGATTGAATCTAATTTGTTATTAACTCCACTAACCGATTTTGTGAGTGAACTTTGGATTTTCCACCGATTTCAAGCGCCAGTTCGTAGCTTGTTTTTCTTTGCCAATTCGCTCACTTCCTTTGCTATGTCGATATACTCGTCAAGCGGGAAGATCTGTGAAAAAATCTATCCGGTGTTTGTTGCCATCGCAAGATGGACGGCCGTTTTTTTTGAATGTCGGCCCCGGAATCGTGCCTACTTCCGTCTTTGTACAAAAAACCCACAACGGCGTTTTTAATCTGGATCCTGCGGCCGGAAGATCTTCGAAAATCCGCCGGAAGTCCGGTCACTTTTGTAGCGACGATCTTCGCGTATGTGGTTGTGCTTCAGGTACGAAGCTAGATACACCGGTCTTGTTGAAAGCCTTTCGATGGCCGTCAATGTACGTCCGGTCGATCTTCCAGCGAAGATCTAATTCTGTGAACGTGTCGTCCTCGAATTTAGGGCTTTCTGAATTTGACGATCAACTTCGTCTTCTTCTTCCTTCTTTTCGGAAGAAGGGTGTCGGCGATTTCCTCGTTTGCCGGAACGACTGCGATTTCATCGCCGCCGATCATGTCTTCTTTCTGCCTTTGTTCTCTGTCATTGCTTATTTCCCTCTTTCCTAGATCTGGCTTCTTACTTTCTGTAAACGATCAGCGCCGTTCAGCTTCCAGATCATGTTGTATTTATCAAGTTCCAGGACGGTACTTCCGGCGATTGTGATCTTGCAGTAAGTAACTTCACGGTGACTCTTCGGATCGCCCTTGCCGCCCTTCTTCAAAGATCCCAGGTCAAACGCCTTGACTTTTCCCTTCGTCGTTACGACAATACTTTCAAAATCGTTTGTTGCCAGGTGTTCAATACCTGCATAGATCCACGGTAAGTTGATCTGTCCGGTCTGGGTAATGAAATCGAAGTATTCACGGCTGATATTGCCGAAGGTTGTTTCCGTTTCCAAGGAACCGAAAGCGCCTTCGATTGTTTCTTCGATTTCGCCGGCAATTCCGGCCCCGTCGATGGTATCTGTCATATACTCGAAGTTCGGAAGTGTTACTTCGTTGGAAACCCTGACGTACCTGTGGCCGGCTCCGTAGCTGTTGAAGTTGTTTAAGACTGTTGGAATCTTATAGCCCATTATTCGCCACCCCTTCAAGTGCGTTCTGTGTGATGGTAGGGATCAAATTCAAAGACATTGTGAATGTCTTCGGCCGGTGTATATCCGCCGATCTTCGTGTGAAATTTGATAGAGCCATTCAGGATATTTGCAATCGGGTTTTCGTCGGTCGAAAGTGATTTCGCCGCGCGATGTCGTCGGGATCCCTGTAAGCCGTTCAACCGCATATTAAAGCCGGCAACTTAACATCGATCAGACGGTAATTCGTCAGGTCGTCCACGTCCTTGAAGAATGTAAGTTTGAAATTGTTTTCAATGTAGTCAAAATTGTTACAATGTTGATCCAGCGGTCAATCCCATCCGTGGAAGACGGATAAACCGCGGTATTATTGCCCCAGTTCTTCCAGCCGTTCATATATTGATAGTGGTAACGACTCCGCAAGCGTTACAATAATCGTTTGCTTCGTCCATATCAGGAAGAACTTCGGAACCGTCCGCCAGGCATAAGCCGGTGATCTTCGCGTCCTTGTTGATGGGGAACGGACGGAATACCGTTATTATTTGCGGCTAAATACTGTAAATTTGCCGCCATCATGGCTGAATAGTACAGTTTATAGTCGCCAACCTTTACCATCGGCCACATAACAATTTTCGCCGCGGCTGGAAATGGCGTTGTTGTCCTGGAATTCCTTTACCTTTGTCAATGGAATCCGCCTTTCCTTCTGCGGAATCGACGTCCATCACCTTTTCCGGTGAAAAAGGTTGGAAAAGACGCTTTCGCGTCCAGGGCCAATGCAACGGCCGGAACAGTGACGAGCCAGGGCCAGAAGTAAAGAAGGTACATATCCATATTTCGATAAACCATATTTACCAGTTCCAGGCCGGTTTTTCTTCTTTGTGACCGCGTCAATGGAACCGATCACATCTTTCATAAGTCACCGCGGAAGGATCCAACTGAACAAAGGACGCTTTCAGGCTCTTTTCTGATTTTGCCGCGCCGGTCTTCACGATGGAAACTGTCACGGTTCCGTCAGAAGTGAAAGAAGCGACATAATCTTCATCGGCCTTGTAGGTCGTTGTTCCGCCTTCGTTTGCGATATTTAACTGATCCAGAAGGATTCCTTCTTCGTCAATAACAATCTTTCCCCCTTCAACCGTGTAGGTTTTGAAACGGACGCCTTAACGTGTTTTTCGGATTCAGGACGTTAATCAGGATCAGCGGCGCAACTGCAAAATGTTGAATGTCGCGTAAATACTCTGACAAAGTGTGTAGTTCTTTTGAAATCGTTACAATAGCCAAGGGCGGTTACTGCGTCTTCTTTCTTTTAAACACGCGAACGGCTTATTTACTGTGTCGTGGATCGGCGGCCAGGTTTACCGGCGCGGTTCCGACTACACACTGAATACAGCCGTCAGAAGTGACCGGAATCGAAATCGGTCGCCTGACGGCTGGTTCTAATACCATGTTTGTAATTAGACATTGCTTTTACTCTCCTTTCAGGATATTTTCAATCTCACTTCTGGAAATGGCGGCGAACTTGTCATACGCTACAGCTTCAGGCCGTTCCTTCCGTGTCGATTGCTTTCTTTGTTTCCACTGTTTCAGCCAGCGGAACGATCAGGTTTTTAATGATGGGCTTTTTTCTGCCAGTTTGGACAAGTTCGCCGGAAGTCCGTTTTCGAAAACGGATCCGTTTCTTTGCCACTCAGCGCAAAAGTCGGCCCCATGTACATAACTTTTTATTAGTCATACTTGTCTCCTCTATCATCGGTTTGTTTACCGCCCATAAAGTCGTCATACCGCCGAAAACTTCGGCCAGGTGTCGTCTTCCTGGAACTTCTTCGAAACCGGTAATTGAATTCTGAAACGGTCTGCAATCAGCCGCTTTTTCAAAAATCGTTCTGAAATCAGGTTCAGAACATTTGCAACGTCAAAATGGCCTTGCCGGTTCTCGTTTTTGTCAGTTCAGGCCGACCAGGAAGTAAAATCGAACAAATATTGTCGCCTTCTTCTTCCTGGATCACTTCTTCATCAAGGCACACCAGCACATAAGGAAAATGATCTTCGTCATTTTTCCCTTTCTTCGCCGTAAATTCTTGCGGATATACATTGAATTTCACGGGTTCCCCCGTTGTTCAATGTGGTGTAGCCTTTCAGAACGTCCTTCACTTCATCGACAAGGGCTTTCTGTAAAAATGTCTGTCTGCATTTCTTACCCCTTCCGTAACAGGTTCGCGATTTCTGCGTCAATTCGCTTTTGAAGCGTTTCGTTCGCGTCGTCGTTAATAGCCCTTCATAATTTTTCATTTTTATCATCTGCGGAACAGACGGGCCATATAACTGCTTGATCGGAAGGCTTCGGCCGCTGGTACGTGTAAAAACGCCCTTGTGGCCGGATTTCATAATCGCGATAAAACGACTGGATCGCCGTCTAATGCGCTTCACGCCGCCGGCTTTCTCAACTCCGGCCTTGTAGACCTTTGGGGATCTGTTTTTCCGCGATACCGGACGGGTGTTCGGGACTTACCTTTGAACTTTGAAAGGGCGATCCCGGTTCCATTCGAAATAACCGCGGCTTTTAGGCTGGATTTTGTCGCTTTTGTGACTGTGATTGTTTTCTTCACGTCGCCACTGGAAACGAAATACTTCCCCGAAGTTTCCTTCGCCATGTTTTTTGGCGTTGGTAGTCGCGCGGTTGATCGCCCTGGCAACGACCAGCGGCGCCCCTTCGATTTCAGATTTCCCAGACGCTTTTCGACGTCCTCAATTCCCGTGACTTCGATTTTCTGGACGATCAATCCTGGTTCCCCGTTAAAATAATTAGCCGCCGAAGTCTTCCTTCACATCGGAAATCTGGTACATTTCGCCGTCAAATTCCATGTGCTGGCCGGCGACCGGCTCATAATCCAGGTCTTTTTTTCTGCACGAAGAACAGAATGTCGTCCGTGAAGATTCGCGTGTCTCGACGGTTTTTCCCATGCTCAACTCGATAATGCGGTCATTATCCAGAACAATGGGGACTTCTTTTCCGTCGACCATGTGGGTTTCTGCGAATTCGTTCATGTTGAAGAAAACACTGTCAAGGTCTTTCAAGCTGTTCCTTAAACGACTTCATGGCTCCGGCCCCCCTTACTCCCGCGTCGGCTTCGGCTTCTTTTTTCTTCCCAAATTGATTACTTCATCGGCCGATCGCCCACTTTTCTTTCCCTCGTAATCGTCGCCCAGGTCAGGCCGATTGAAAGCGTAAGCGTAAAGTTCCTTCTTTGTGCGGATCTTTCTTGCTTCATCGGCGCTTTATAGCCGCCAAGGGCCAGTTCGTCGAACATATCGCCGTCGGCCCCGTCCTCGTCGTCTTCCTCGATTTCATCGGCGGCGGCCACGCGCTCGTCGTCTCCACTAACTCGATGAATTTTCTTTTTTCAGAAAATCCAGGTCGATTTTTGACATATCGGTCGGAAGAATGGATCTGGGCGCGTAAACCTTGCCATTTGTCGAACTTCAACTTTTGTTCTGTATGCCATCTGTTGACACTCCCTTCATTAAGATCTGTTTACATAGATAACGCCCAGGACTCCACATCAAACGGACGTGGAAGCGGCCTGGAAGTCAGGCGAAGCATTTTAACCTCGTTTTTTCTCGTCGGCGTACTGCTTCGGAACAAGGCGTCCTTCGTAAGTCTGGAACTTCTTGTCTTCATCTGGGTAACTGCTCCATACTCGATCGGCCTTCGCCGTCGGAATGGCCCATCAGGACGGTTCCGTCCGGGATCATCGCTTCGTCTTCACCCTCGTCATTTAAGAACCACTCGTCGTAGGTGTAAATATCAAGGTCAAGTTCCGCGATACGGCCGTAAAAAGTAGGCCGGATACGACACGCGGTTCAATCACGATGTTCTTCATGTTCAGCATATTCATAAGCTTTTTCGACGAACGGGTTCGTTGTGAACTCTCGATCACGTCGGAAGAAAGATCGCAATGTCCGGGCTTCCTGTCGCCTTGATGATTTTTCTTTCTGATCTGGCGAAGGGTAGGAAGTGGATTGACGGTAAGCGCCCAGTCCCTTGATCGGCTCCCCAGGACAGTAATGTTCGAAAAGCCGAAATCGACCTGGAACGTCCGCCTTGCCCTCGTCCACCACGTCGATTTTTCCTTCATAGAGGATCTGTCGCACATCCACTTTTTCTTCTTGCGATTGCTTCTTCCAGGTCTGTCATGTCCTTAGAAAGAAGTTCGTCCTCGCGTTCTTCCGTTCCTCTGACTGTAAACACTTTCACCGACAACGTTTTTAGAAACATCATCGACGGTCAGCGGTCTTTCGGCGCGATTTTTGGTGTAGTGAAGCTGTTTGTGTGGGAAGCCCTGGCGTGATTACTTTTCCGCCGACTCTAGGGCTTACCAGCGGCGCCATGACGCGTTTTCCTTTCTCACGTCAAATTCTACCTTTTTCAGACGTAGGTTTCCTGCCAGGAAAAGGTTTTCTGTAAAATGTGTGCGGACGGGCGGCGTCTGTCGATCGCGTCCATCATTTCACGGGTTGTATAATCAGGCATTGTCTTCTTACCCCCCTTATTCGTATTTCTGGACGTTTGCAAGGTGGATCCCGATTCCTTTCAACTCGTCCTCGTAAAGTGTCGATAGTTGCGCCAGCCTTAACCACAACGGCGCCGCGGTTGAAATGGCCGGTAATATAGCATACTGCCGGAATATTTGTCGCCTTCGGCGGCGGATCCGGTGTCCACGTCGTCGGTAAGAATACCGAACGCCTTCATTGTCCGGAAGAAACCGTTGTTCCGGCGATATAGCCGTTCTTGTCAGTTCCCTTCACGATCACGGTTCCGCGTTTCAATACTCCCCTGGCCGCGTTTCAGGCCGATTCCCCTGTCAGGATCGGGAAATCAGGAAACGATCAGCGCGTCCGGTGTGAATGTGCCTTCGTTTTTGTTGAATAACTGCATATTATTTCCCCCTTCTCTTGTCGCCCTTTAAGGCGTTGACTAAACCGCCGACTTTGGCTTCTCTCTGTTCGGCCTTCTGCTGGCTTCCGCCGTCGTTTCCAACATTCGGAACGGTTCCAACGCTTCCAGCGCCGGAGTTTGCCAGGTCGTCGGTAAGGTTGTTTAATGTTTTCTGTCCGGCCTGGTTGTTTTGCGCGTAACATTGCAAAGGGGCCAGATCGCGGCGGAAAGTGGTTCTTCGTACTTCGCTTTCATCAAAACGTCGTTCGGAATACCGTTCGCGATAGAATCAATGTCTTTGAGTCTGTCACGTTCTGCCTTGATTGCTTCTTCCACGATCGATTTACAAAATCGGGATAAGCGGTTCTTAACTGTGCGGCGTCCTGGATAGCCAGCGCCGCCGTTGCTGAGTGTCATTCCCATTTCACTATTTCCTTTCTGTGTTGTTGGTGTATTTGAAAAAGTTCCGGTTTCTTTCTGCGGCGTTTTAGAAAGATTCTGAACCTTCTTCGAACTTCATCGGGCGCGAATGTATTTACAAAATTCTTGAAATTATATCCGATCCCGTTCGCTGTCAGGACATTCTTGTCCGTGTAGAATTCTGAAAGCTGTCTTCGATCAGTTCGTCGCAAAAACCATTGTCGATCGCTTCCTGGCCGACGTACCAACTTTCTTTGTTCATCAATTCTTCGATTTCATCGTCCGTCTTTCCCAGGCGGTCGCGATATACAGACATAATGCTTTCTTTCACCTTGTCGTGACTTCTGCCAGCTTTCCCAACTCTGCGGACGTATAAGATCCGTAAAGGGTTACGCTAGGATTGTGGGCCATCAGGACGCCGTTCTTTGCGATCCGGCGTGTACTGGCGGCCTGAAGGATAATCGTCGCCGCGCTGGCTCAAGGGCCGATCGCGGTCGCCGTGATTGTCGCTTTGCTCTGAAGTCAGGGCGGTATAAATGGCATTTGCCGCGAATACATCGCCGCCGCCCGACTGGATCAGGACGTTAATGTTTTTCTTGTCGCCCAGGGCCTTTAATTCGTTGATAAAATTCCGGTATGTGACACAATCGTCGCTCCACCAGTCTTCTTCGGACGAAATCGTTCCGAATAACTGTAATTCCGCACTGTCACCGCCGGAATCAACGAAATTCCAGAATTTGTTATTCGCCTGGGAAGCTGTGGCCGGAACGGCGTTCGTAAACCGGGCCGGTTTAGTCTTCTTCTCCATCTTCCTTTTTCTCCTTTTCTGTGATTGTTTTCCGCGCTCTGAACTGATACAAGGCCGGCTTCCTTCATCATTTCGCCTTCCCCTTGCAAGTTGCGCGATGTTTGCTTCGAAGTCGCCGCCGGTCAGTTCGACGGTTTCCTTCTGCCTGGTTGAAAGTCGACGCTGATTCTCTTTTCTGCCGCCGCGACTTCCTTCACTGGATCAATCATTCCCTGGCTAGGCCCGTTCCACTGTGCGCCGCAATAGGCTTTTTTAATCATCGGATCCAGGAAAAACCGGGTGCTTTCAGGCGTCCGGTTGCGATTGCTTCCGTCAGGAATATTTCATAAATCGGCTGGCATAAATCAGCCGCTAACCAGGTTCTTTTCATTCGAAACGCCTTCCAGGCTTCCAGAAGTGCCGCCCTGGAAGCGGAATAGCTGGAAGTAAAGGATTTCGTCAGAAGTTCAACCGGAATTTCAAGCGCGGCCCCTGACATACTTCGCAAGGGCTGTCACGAAGGCGTCGAAATTCGTTGATGGTCGTTTCGCGTCCGCAATCTCGACCTTTTCGCCCGGATTTAAGACGTTCACCATGCCAGGGCCTAGTTCATAGCTTGTCGGATCACTGGAAACACTGTCTTCGTCATCCACAACGCCGCCGAACCCGATGTCCGACGTCGCTCTCCGATGTAATGAAGACGGTAAAAATCCATTGATAACGGCCGCCATCATTTCGGCTTCGCTGTACCGTGTCAACTGCTTCAACGCTTCGATAACCGGCGCCAGATGCGGGACGCCGCGGTACTGTTCCGCGCGTTCCGTCTCGTAAATCATAAGCACGTTCGGGGATCCGGTCTTATCTCCGAAGGCTTTACCCTTGTCCATTTCTTTTCCGCCCGAAGTGTGCTGTTCGGGTAGGTGCCTAAATGTGATAGGCGACGATTTTCCCGGAATCATCCACTTCCACGCCGTTATAAATCCGGTTGTGGGTGTTTGGATCCGTGGCGTGCAAATACACGCTGTTTCGGTCTGGTGCGGCGTGCTTATGCGATCCGCTTCGATCAGGTGAATTCGTAGGCCATAGGGTAAAATTTATAGGGCTTGTCGTACTCTAAAAGGACACAAGCGTCTCCATTCATCAGCCAGGACATACACGCGACCTGTTGGATCTCGTAGAAATTATTTACCCCTGGTAGAATCACAAAACTTTGAGTCCGCCCACAAGGCGAATTCGCGTTCTGCGTCCTTCTGCCAGCGCTCTTTTTCCTGGCGGCTCATTCCCAGATAGTCGCCGTCGATGTGCTTTTCAACTGTAAGCCCTGACCGACGATGTTTGTTCGGTTTGTCTTGATAGCCGACACCGCCAGGGGCGCGGACATATAAAGGCTTCAGGATCTCTGCCGCAAGGTTGGAAGGTTCTTGTCGATGTCTTCCTGTGGTGTCTTGCTGTTTGCCAGCCATCCACGCATAAATTTTTATTTCTGGAAGCGCCCGACTCGTCATACCCGGAATTTTGAAAGGAACGGATCATTTGCAATTTGAACCGGTCTTGTGTCCGGCGGAGTGCCGCGGACGGGTTGACAATCTCGACCGCTTTATCGAAAATATTCAATTTTGCACCGCCTTTCTCAAATATCCCGTGGAATAAAACGACCGGCGAAATTCCTTCCGCCGGCTTCCAACTGTTCAACCTGTTTTCTATGTCTTTGATCGTTGCCCGGATCGTGGATAAGTCCGCACGTTTCAGGCTTTTGTTCCGATCACGTATTCCTGGTTTAATAAAACGGCTTCTTCTGCTTCATAGTACAGATTTAAGCGCTTTTTCAGTCTTTCCAGGCGTTCCTGTTTCACTCTACTTAACGCCATCTTATCAACCCCCTTTACAACTGGACGCCGCGGCTTGCGACGCCTGTTTTTTGGTAGCCTTCTTTTTCGGCTGTTTTTTCATGTAGTTTATACCGGCCTTGATTTTTCCTTCCAGAACGTCCCAGTTCGGACGAAGGATTTCGCGGCCGCGGTGGAATAGTTGCG
>VOFH01002993.1_pt1 | contig 27522 bp, 48 predicted proteins | sample 5384091 | NCBI WGS metagenome assembly VOFH01 (sample SAMN12384727, study PRJNA508395) | human gut metagenome | isolation source: healthy gut G | host: Homo sapiens
AATATTTGTCGCAGACGTAAAGCTGATTTTCTTCCAGTGGCGACAGGTCGGAAAAAGTAACCTCGCGTAATTGTCGCTGCGTTTTGTGTCCCTGTGAGCGTTCATAGCTTCTCGCTTCAACGCCAGTTTGCAGAAGCCGTTAAAGCGCAACGAATTTGCCATTGGGTACGAGTTGGTTCATTCATGTTCTCACCTCCTTTCGCAACCGCGAAAGCGGTGAAGTTTGAAATGTCCCCTTTTCGTAAACCCTCAAACCGAAGCATTTCAAAATGGACGTTGGTTTTTAGAAATTTCTTGAAAAAATTTTTGAGAAAACGTAAAAATGCGCCCATCTGCAAGGCGCAGACAGACGCAAAGGAATTATCAAAAGTATATGTGTGATTTGTGAGTTCATCTATGTAGCCGGAATAGCCCGTTGGCGGGTAATGGCTTTTTGATAGTAACCCATTAGGGCATAGAAAAAGGACATGGCGATACCTCCTCAATACCGCTATATCCTTGAAAAAGGGTAACTTTAACACACCCTCTGTATTCTTACTTTTGAAAAAAAAACAGCGGCTTTGATTGCTATTTCAAAACCGCTGTTAAGTCCCTTATATTCTGTTAGGCGCATGAAAACTTTGCCGCCAAACAACGGTTTTTTTTTATTTTCCGTTGGGCGGTCATTGTTTGAAAGTTAATCAAACAGATTTAATTGATAGGACTATTCTTTTCTTCAAAGCTGTATAGATACTCAAATATTTTTTGAGTTATTGTGTATAATACCGCTACCCTCACATATTTGATGAAATAATTTCATCAGTTCATTGTGTTTTGGACTGCTTAGTTGATATTGCATACCATAAGTACGAATATACTTTTCTTTCATGTGCGGGAACAATCGGTCTAACTGGCTATAAAAATACTCTCTGTTTCCCTCACGAAGCGTTAAGCCCATTCAAAACAAATAACGCCGAAAACCTTTGCTTCAATGCAATATTCTAAAATTCCTCTGATGTTTTCTTCTGTATCATTTGATGAAAGGAAGAATAGGACAAAAGCCAAACAATCGTTGGAATACCTGCTTCATTCAGCTTTTTCAGAGCTTCAAACCGTTCTTTGTCGTACTAACATTTGGCTCGATTTTTTTGCATAAATCTTCGTCATAGGTGGTTAGCGTCATTTGCACAACGCACTTTGTTTTGTCGTTGATAGATTTTAATAAGTCTAAATCCGTAATACTCGGTCGGATTTAGTTATCAAAGTAAAGCCAAAACCATATTTATTTGCTAAAGCCAATGCTTTACGAACATTCCCAATTTTACTTTCAAGTGGGATATACGGGTCTGTCATAGAGCCTGTACTCAACATACATTTTTACGCTTTCGCTTGAGGGAATTTTCTAATAATTCGATAGCATTTCCTTTAATTTCAATGTCCTCAAAATCATGTTCCATGTGATAACACTTGCTTCGTGAGTCGCAATATATACAACCATGCGAACAACCGCGATATAAATTCATTCCGTTTGAAGCAGATAAAATTCCTTTTACCTTTATAAAGTGCATAGTCTTTTCCCTTTATAACTGAAATTTCTTTTTAAAAAGGTTTCATTGAGAAGATGGTTTGTTTCATATTCTCTATGGTAAAAACTTTGAATTGGGTTATTAAAAATACAAGGAAGATTTTTAGCTTTTCTAAAGTGTCTACGGCAATCAAATTTAATGGTATGTTATTTTTAGTGCAGTATTCTTGCACTTGTTCAATGCAGTTTGGAATGTATGGACATTGTAAGCCATAATAGATTGTCAGTTCTTGTCCACTAATTCTCATTTTCTTTTACGCTTTCAGAAAAATACGGTTTTTCCCCATTGAAAGATAATGCCAATAATTCATATTCATTTTTACGGTATCAACAACTTCAAAACCATATTTGAGTAAAAATTTTTTGTCTGCCAAAATGGTTTTTTCTTTTGGAACTAAGAATACAGACACCTGATTTTCCTTTTTCTTTTGCGTCATTGATACAATACTCAATCAAAGATTTTGCATACCCTTTCCCTTTGAAAGAACCCGCCACCCCAAAGACAATAGATATACAAATAATTATCTCCATTAACAGGCAGCCACGCAGTTTCAATGGACCATACTCAATAAAACCTTTCCCTTTTTCATCAAGTTTTCGGGAAAACGTGTCCCTCAGCAATCCGTTCTTTCAACCAATTCTTTTTTTACTGCTACTCCCGCTTGATGTTTTTATCGGCAATCGCGCAACATAAATATTTGAATTTGTCTATATTTTCAATCGTCAAATTTATAAATTGTTCGCTCATATTTTTTTCCTCCATAAATGCGTTACACCTATATTGTAACAACTAAACCTTGACATCTAATGTCATGCTTTATTTTTTTTCATATATTTTTTGCTTCATCAGTTAAAATTTTTTTCAAATAGGTAGGTCAATTACTGTAACCTGTGTTCCAAAAGAAAGTAGATAGTCTATCAACTTTTTATCCTCTGAAAATGTAGTTGGGTGAATGATTATGAAACAGAGTAAAAAGAAAAATTCGATTTTAAGGCTTTCGGGCAAGCCATTAAAGCAGCAAGAAAACAAAGGGAATATCACGCAATCAGTTAGCCGATACGCTGAATATTGCGCCCCGATATATCGCGTCCATTGAGAACAGCGGGCAACACCCAAGTTTACAGATTTTGTATGAACTTGTAACTCTGCTTGATGTATCAGTAGACCAGTTCTTTTTTCCCTGAGCGGGAACAGGAGAAGTCCACACGCCGCCGTCAGCTTGATACCATGCTTGACAGCATGAGCGAAACGGACTTAAAAATCATGTCTGCTACTGCAAAAGGCATAGAGGAAGCCAACAACGACAGGACAGGGGAATAAAGTTCCCTCGTTTTCGTCTGCATATAGTGCTTGAAGCGTCGCAGGATTGCGGCGTTTTTCTTTTGCGCTTTTTTGGCATACTGGGAGTTTTGTTGTAGTGATAAGTGAGGAAAAAACTTTCTTAGCAAGCATAGGAAAAGAGTACCCTTTTCCGTATTTTCGCCCTCCCGTCCTGCGGTGTGTCGGTTGAAAATTGCTTGTTGGGAAGTGTCCCAAACCCTCGGAATGGAAAGGAGCGATTGCATGAACGGACGCAAAAGAAAAGTACAAATCAAATTCTATGTAACAGAGGAAGAACGGGCATTGATTGAACAGAAAATGAAGCTCGTCCCCACCCGGAACATGGCGGCGTATCTTCGCAAGATTGCCATTGACGGGTATATCATTCAGACAGACCATAGCGACATAAAAGCCATGACAGCAGAGATACAGAAAATCGGGGTCAACATCAATCAGATTGCAAAGCGTGTCAATGCGACAGGCAGCGTCTACCAAGAGGACATAGAGGAAATAAAGGGGTGCTTGCGGAGATATGGCGGTTACAAAGATTAAGCCTATTAAAAGCACGTTGAGCAAAGCCCTTGACTATATCCAAAACCCGGATAAAACAGACGGGAAAATGCTTGTGTCCTCCTTTGGGTGCAGCTATGAAACGGCAGACATTGAGTTCGGATTTACGCTTGCACAAGCCATAGAGAAAGGGAACAATCTCGCCCACCATTTGATACAGTCCTTTGAGCCGGGAGAAGTAGACTATGAAAGCCCACACTATCGGAAAGCAGCTTGCCGACGCGGTAACAAAGGGACAGCATGAATACGTCTTAACTACCCACATAGACAAAGGGCATATCCATAACCATATCATTTTTTGTGCGGTCAATTTTGTTGACTACCATAAATACAATTCAATAAGCGCAGCTACTACGGCATACGGAACATGAGCGATAAGCTGTGCCGGGAAAACGGGCTGTCGGTTGTCGTTCCGGGCAAAGGCAGCAAGGGAAAGAGCTATGCAGAATATCAAGCAGAAAAGGTCGGTACAAGTTGGAAAGGCAAGCTGAAAATTGCCGTTGATACGCTTATCCCCCAAGTAGCAAGTTTTGAAGAATTGTTGCAGCGGTTACAGGCGGCAGGCTATGAGATAAAGCCGGGAAAATATATCTCCTGTCGCGCTCCCGGACAGGAACGGTTTACCCGCTTAAAAACTCTCGGTGCAGATTATACAGAGGAAGCCATAAGAGAACGGATAGAGGGCAAGCGCACAAAGGCGGCGAAAGCTCCCAAAGAGCAGCGCGGCGTATCGCTGCTTATCGACATTGAAAACAGTATCAAGGCACAAGAGAGCCGGGGCTATGAACAGTGGGCGAAAATCCATAATCTGAAACTGGCTGCAAAGACTATGAATTTCTTGACGGAACATAAGATTGAGCAGTACGCAGATTTAGTCAGCCGGATTGAGGAAATAAATGCGGAAAATGTAAAGACAGCAGACGCATTAAAGAGCGTGGAGAAGCGGCTTGCAGACATGGCAGTGCTGATGAAGCACGTTACCACCTACCAAAAGACAAAACCCATTTATGAAGCATACCGCAGGGCAAAGGATAAGGACACATACCGGGCAAAGCAGGAAAGCAGTCTGATACTCCACGAAGCGGCAGTAAAGACACTGAAAGCGGCGGGCGTTACTAAACTTCCTAACCTTGCCGCCATGCAGGAAGAATACGGGAAGCTCCAAGCGCAGAAAGAAGCCCTTTACGCTGATTATGGAAAGCTGAAAAAACAGGTCAAGGAATACGACGTTATCAAGCAGAACATAGACAGCATTTTGCGGCAGGGCAAAGAACAGGAACGGGAGAAAGGAAAGGAACGGGAATAATTATGAAAATTGTTGACATTACAACGTGTATCAAAATAATAGAAGAAAATGATATGTACGGCATAGAAAGGTATCTTGATATAGGCAGTAAAATCAAAATCACATTTAACAGCTGAAATACACTTACAGGATATGTGCAGTATTTGGATTACGGACATTATCCCGGAGAGAATGTATTGCTCGTCTTAAAAACAGATGAAGATACATTACTCGGCGCAATGGTATGTTTCATATCGAATATAGAAGTATTGTAGAAAAAAAGAACGGACGCAGCAGCCATGTAAATATGATTTGATATGTTACGCAATTTGCAAAGAAGCGAATAGGAAATAAGCTGCGGGCATACACATTCCTCCCCGTCGTCCAGTAAGATACAGTGTCCGCGCTCGCAGTTGCAGCACTCCTTTTTTACAAGGCTGTTGACTTTCCGGCTTTGGGGCGGCGTAAGCCGCTTACCCCCGGTCATACTTCATCAGCGGCGAAAATGGCAAGCTCCACATACTCATTTTCTGTCAGAGGTGCGATTTTCGCAAGGGTACGTTTCGCAAGTTCCTGCATATCCTCGTCCATGAACGGCAGCGCAGCATTGATGTTTTCCGTAAGCCCACGCTTGCCGCCCTCATTGTAAATGCTCAACAGGTTTGTTTCTTCAACGGTCAGTCTAATCATGTTCATACCTCCAATTCGTGATTTTTTGATTTTGCCGCTTTTTTCTGTGCGGTCTTTTCTTTGTCTGCTCTAAGCTGCGCCCGGATAGAGGGCTTCTTTTCCATTTTCACCGCTTTGCCGCGTTCCTTGTCAGCCTTGACAGCTTCCGCAAGGTCAACAAGGGAAATGGTTTCTCCTGCCTTTACCTTTGCTTCCAGTTCTGCGGTGGTCGGGGTGTTGTTTATCTGTCCGTCAATCATATTGTAGTTTTGTTCGGTGGTCTGCTCGGCAGCTTTCAGATAGTTTTCCGGCTGAACGGGAACAGCAAAAGCCCTTGTACCGTTCCCCATAATCAGATATTTTCCGTCGTCGGACTGGTGGTGCAATCCATATCCGGCAGCTTCCATTTGCTCGCGGCTCATCCTTGTTTCGTCCCCGCCCCTTATCTGATAAATGGAAAAAGTGTCTTTATCTTGTGGGGCTTTCTGTTCCGGCTGCTCCTGTGCGGGTTGTTCCTGTGCAGCTACCTTTTGCTGCCGGATATGCGACCGCTGTAACTCGGTCGGCTTTTCCCCGGTAAGGGGTGCAATGGCTTTCACATAATCAGCCGCATAATAGGCGTTACTGGTAAGCTGCCGCTGCCATGCCCCTGCTTTTGGCGACCAACGGAAGCCGTTACTTTTTAAGGCTTCCCGCGTGGCTTCGTCCGGCTTATCCTCAAAGAAGATTTGCAGTCGGTTCGCTTCGGTGTTTGCTTCCACCTTGCCGCCGTCAAATTCCCAACCCACAAAACCGATTTCTTTTTGCTGTGAAAGGGATTTGATACGGTCTTTCACGCGCCGGATTTCTGCGCTGTTGTTGGATAACGCCCAAATCGCAAAGGGCTTGTCCCCCAAATGCCAACTGCTCGCCATGTCCGCTTTCAGTTTTTCCAGTTCCTCCGGCGGTAAATGCGGGCAGCCGTCTAAGGGTCTTGTGCTTACGGTAATAGGCGTTTACGGCTTTCATGGTTTCCTGTGATTTTTCAAGGCTTTCCAGTTTCTTTTTCTAATTTCTGTACTGCCTGCGGGTCGTCTGCGCTGATACCGCCCATGCCAGTGCTGCGGATTTTATCAAGAAGTCCTTGTATGTCCTGCCATTCCCGATAATTGCTGTCGCGGGCTGCGTTCTGCTTTTCTTTCTTCCTTGTGGGAAAGTTAGAGCCGCCCGCAATGAGGATAGAGGGAACACGCGCGTCAATCTCATAGCCTTTGTTCATGTTCGCCGCCAGTTTCCGGGCGTAGGTGTCAAGCAGGCTGTCGATTTTCTCATGGTACATCGGGTCTACCCGCTGTTTCTGCCGTTCTGCAAGCTGTACGGCTTCATCTACATAATGCCTGTATTCAGCCGTTGCGCTGCCTTGCTTATAATCGGAAAAGCTGTTCATATCCTTTGCACGTTTGGCGGCAGCTTCATTGATAGTGTAATAAGGGGCGGGTACAGCCTGTTCCGGCTGTGCTTCTTTTCCTGTACTGTGGCTGTTTCTTCGGGAAAGCTCCGGCGCGTCTGCTTCTGCTTCGGGCTGTTTGGCGGCTTCCTGTGCGGGCTGCGCCTGTTCGGTGGTCTGTTCCTTATCCTGTGCCTTTTGGATTTCTGCAAAATGCCCGTCTATGGTATCAATCAGCTTTGCGGCGGTGCTGCGGATTGTTTCAAGAGAGCCTTTCAATTCTGCAAGTTCTTTTCCGCTACTCCACCCGGCGATATACCCAAAAGAATAGTCCGACGTATCAAGCCCGTAATGTTGGCAGACCGCATAGGCGACGCTTTCTGCCTGTACCTCGCGGGTGCGGCGGTCGGGGCGTTCCGGCGCGTCTTTGTCTGTGTCATGGAGTGTCGCATGGGCGATTTCATGGATTGCGGTCTTGATATTCTGCAATTCGTCCATACCCTCATTGATGATGATACGCTTTTCCTCATAATTGCAGCGTCCTTTTGCGCCGCCGCTTAGTGCTTCAAATCCCATAGCAAAGGGGGAAGTCTTTTCAAGGGCAGCGAAAAAATCCTTGTATTGTTCCACGTTGCCCGTCAGCTCATAGGTAAGGGCAGGAAGCTCCTTTCCCTCGGTCTGTGAAATATCAAAGACAGATACTACACGAAAGGCGGGTATCTTGATTTCCTTTTCCTCGGTAACAGGTTTCCCCTCCTTATCGAAAACAGGCTTTTGGGTGTCCGGGTCGATTTTTTCCACCTGTTTCTTGACGGTAAACGGGGACGGCGCAAGTATCTTGATAGCTTTTTCTCCGGGCTTTACATGGCGGTCAAATTCCTTTTCCCATTGCTTATAGCCTTTCACAAGATTGCCGCCTTGCATGGCGATAAGGATTGTATTGTTAAAGCTGTAATTGTGAAACTTTGACATGGTACGCAGATAATCGGCGTAGCGGTCGCTTTCATATAATCCCCAAAATGCCCTGTTCCAGTCGGTCGGTAATCTCTTTCATTTTATCGGCGGGCTTTTCAGAAGATAGGATAATCGGGAGAACCGGGGGCTGCTCTGTGGCGGGCGGTATCGCTGCGGAAGCGTCAAGGTCTGCCTGTTCCTTTTCCTGTACTGGCGGTTGCGGCGTTACCCGGTATTCCTCCGGCACGTCGCGCCCGTCGTACCATTCTGTAAAGGTGTTGCGGTTATTGTAGATACAACTCGTCCAGTTCTTCAATCAGATAATGCCCGTAGTCTTCCTCGGTCTTTACAGACGGATAAAGCCAGTAACAATCAAGGTTTTGTGCAAGGTTGATAATGTCCTGCAAATCCCTTGTATGGTCGCCGTATGCCATAGCTGCGACAAATTTTTCCCGGTCGTCGTCAAACTGCATTTTCAAAAGTTCGCCCAAATAGTTCAATTCGTCAAGGCTTTCAAGCTCTGTCAATTTCCCTGCCAGTCCCGCAATATAGGACTGGTATTCTGTGATATGTAACTCCCCGTAGTTTTTGCCGTCTATCCCGATACGGTCAAAGATTTCTTTCAAATGCTCGGCAGTCGTGGGGAATGATACCCATTCGCCCATAGGTCTGCCCTCGGTGTACTTCCCAAGATTAGAAAGATACCCGCTTAAAATCGGTTGTTCCATGTGTTCACTCCTTTCGTTTTCAATCATGCGGTGCATAAGCTCGTAGTCCTCCATGCTCATGCTCCCGTCAAATAGATAGGGGTCGGGTTCTTCGCCGTCCCGGTAGGCTTTTTCAGAAAAAGGCAGCCCCGCAGCGTGGGCGGCGGCTCTTGCTTCCTCGATAAGCTCCGGCGGCAGCCTGTCGTCGTGGGCTTCGATAAATTCCCCGATATTGCTATATCCGTTTTCGTAGTGGCGACGCACCCCGGCGGTTAGTTCGTCAAGGTTCCTATCCTCGCCAAGATAGCCGGAGTAATACCCGTTTACCACAACGGCGGCAGGGTCAGCCTGCTTGATTTCTTCCATGCGGCTTCTGTCCTCCGGGTAGAGAATATCGCCCATTTCAAGGTGGAAATATTCCGCGTTCCAAGAACGTCCCGTTTTCCAAAACGCCACCCAAGCGATACCGTCCCTTAATTCTTCTTGATAGTCCTTTACGGTGTCCCGTAAACTTGCCATGTGTAACCTCCTTTCCAAACGGCAGCGCGGACGCTGTATTTTCCGGTTTCATCATTCAGTACCCCGCGCCCGTTTTTGCCAAAGAGTTTAGATATTTTTTCAAGATTTCAGAGGGTAAAACCCTCTACAAAACAGAGGGTTTGGGACACTTCCCAACAAGCAAAAATCCCCGCCGTTCTCGGTAGAGAAAGCAGGGATTTTACGGAAAAAGGTACTCTTTTCCTATGCTTGCTATTCAGTTATTTCTTCTTCGGACAGTTCAATGCGGTAGTTGATATATTTTCCGCCCGTATCAGCTAATACGATAGTTCCGTCATAGGTTTTGCCCGTCTTTGGGGAATAGAGCTTCTTCACATTTACCTTGCCGGATTGTAAGAGTGCAGCGGCAATCTTCGGGGAAAAGGCTACTTTGCGTTCCTCAAAGAAGCGGTCATTTTTCCACATGGTAAAGATACATTCCTTGTTGCTGCAATAGTAATTCTTCTTGCCCTCATAGACAGGAGAACCGCAGCGGGGGCAGCTTCCCAATGCTTCCCGTTCCGGCTTGAACATCTGTGCTTTATCATCAGAAAGAAACGGATAGGTCTTTACCAGTTCCCGTGCCATATCCTCGATACCCTCCATAAATGCGGCGGGGTCTGCCTTGCCTTTTGCAATCTGCGTCAGATTGTTTTCCCATTCTGCGGTAAGCTGCGGGCTTGTCAGAGTGTCCGGCAGGACGCACACAAGGTTGATACCGTCTTTTGTGGGAAGTAGCTGCTTGCCTTTTCGCTCCACAAAGCCGCCCTTTACCAGTTTTTCAATGACAGCGGCGCGGGTGGCGGGCGTTCCAAGCCCTTTGCGTTCTGCGTCCGGGTCGGTGTCCTCACTTCCGGCGCGCTCCATAGCAGAGAGCAGCGACGCTTCGTTGTGAGGTTTTGGCGGTGTTGTGTCATGCTCCGTTACCTTTGCCGTCGGATTTTCAAAGGTCTGTCCCTCGGTAAACTGTGGCAGGGTATTTTCTGTGTCGCTGTCTGCGTCGTCCGTTTCGGGTTTGTTCTTTAAGGCTGCCCTGTATCTTCGGTCAATCTCTTTCCACCCGTCAGACAGTACCGTTTTGTCCCCTTGCGGTAAAAGACTGTCCGGCACATTCAAAAACTGCTGTAACCGCTTCAAAGGTATGCGGTGCAGCGGTCGCCATAAATAGACGCACCCCGGCAAGGGTAAGGATATTTTTTTCACTTTCCGGCAGCGCGGCAAGGTCGGTCTTTGCAAGCTCCATAGTCGGGATAATAGCATGGTGGTCTGATACCTTTTACTGTTCAGCACCTTTCCAAGCTCCGGCGTGAAGTCTTTTCCCGCCATAAAAAGGAAATTTTCCACAAAGCAGCTTGATAATGCCCGCTGCTGTGTCGCCCATATCATCGGTCAGAAATCCGCTGTCGGTTCTCGGATAAGTAAGAACGCTTTTTTTCATACAGGGCTTGTGCAAGGTCAAGGGTCTGCTTTGCCGTATATCCGAACAGGCGGTTTGCTTCCCTCTGTAAAGAAGTAAGGTCAAAGAGCTTCGGCGGGGCTACGGTCTTTTTCTCTTTCACAAGGGAAGTGCAGACTGCTTTTGACGCTTCACAAGCAGCTTTCAGCCTGTCAGCTTCGGAACGGTCAGACAGTTTTTCACTTGCAGCTTCCGCGTCGGATAAGGCAAGGCGCACATGATAGTATTTTTCTTTCTTGAACGTGGTAATCGCTGCGTCCCGGTCAACAAGCATTTTTAAGGTCGGGGTCTGTACGCGCCCCACGTTCAAGGTATGATTGTAAAGGACAGAGAAAAGGCGGGTGGCATTGATACCAATTAGCCAGTCAGCCTTTGCCCTGCATAATGCGGAAGCAAAGAGCGCGTCGTATTCCTCGCCGTTCTTCAGACGGGAAAAGCCCTCTTTGATAACAGCTTCTTCCATTGAGGAAATCCACAAGCGGCGCATAGGTTTCTTGCAGCCCGCCATTTCATAGACAAAACGGAAAATGAGTTCTCCCTCGCGCCCTGCGTCGCAGGCATTTACCACTTCGGAAACATCTGCCCGGTTCATAAGCTCCTTTAGGGTCTTGAATTGCTTTTCCTTGTCAGAAGCAACGGTGTATTTCCATTCCTGCGGCAAAATCGGTAAGCTGTCATAGCTCCACTTTTTATACTGCTCCCCGTAGGCGGCAGCTTCGGAAAGCCCTACCAAATGTCCCACGCACCAAGAAATGATATAGCCGCTTCCTGTGAGAAATCCGTCTTTCTTTTCCTTTGCCCCAAGTACGGCAGCGATTGTCTGTGCCACACTGGGCTTTTCTGCGATAACTAAAATCAATGATAATTCCTCCTTTTATCGTTCGGTCTGTCGTTTGTTTTCCAGTTTTCTCATACAGTACCCCAAACTGCTTAACAACTGTCCGGTTTCTGTATCATCATCTTTTTCCCAATAGTCCGGGATTGTCATCATTTTTCAAAAGGATTGGGTCATAAGTTTTTCCTCCGTTTCTTCCTCTTTGGAAACTTCCCCGGTATCTGCTTCCGGCTCGTCCTCGTCGTAATCCTCAAAGTCAAAATCTTCAAGGTCGGTGCTATTTTTCACGTTTGCCATAGTCCGGTTTCTGTATCATCATCTTTTTTCACGTTCTGCTTCGGTTTTATAAACTTAAAGTAGTAGAACGCTGCGCCGCCACCAAGCAGCACAAAGAGGACTAAGGCAAGCACTGCGCCGAGATTGCCGTCTTTTTCTTTGGGTTCTTCCGGCTGCTCTGTGGGTGTTGGCGTGGGCTCCTTGCCTGTGCAGCCTGTCAGAGTAGTTGCACATACCGGCAGGACGTATTTACTTTTCCGACTTCGCATTTCTCCGTACAGTTGCAGACTTCCGGCTTTTTCGTGGCTTCCCCGGTTTCGGTCAGTGCCATAAGGTCGGCTTCGTCCACTTGATTAAGGAAATGTACGGTCTGTTCCTCCTCGGCTGCCCGGTCAATGAGGATATAGAAGTAGTTGCCGCCTTTGGTGGTAACAGTGATAAGCTGCTTATTGCCGCCGAAATCGTCCACCAGTGTTGCGTTGCCCTTTGGGGTAAGAGGTGGCGTTTCCGGTTCTTCCACCACTACATTGCTGTCGTTGGTCGCGTCCTCTGCGGGTGGCTCTGCGGCTGTTCCCTGTGCATAGGCAGGGACAGAAAAACCGCCCATAAGGATAAGGGCGGCACAAAGGGCAGTCATGGTCTTTTTCAGTTTATTCTTCATCTGCATTGTCCTCCTGTTCTTCGTAGTCTGCCGCTTCATCAGAAGCAGGGGCGGCACTCATGCCGGGAATACCGCCGCCGGACAGCATAGCGTTCAGTTCCTGCGGGGTAAGTCGCATAGCGCGTACAAGCTGCACGATTTCAAGGTTTTCCGCTTCGGTTTTCTGCGCTTCCAGTCCTTTTAACTTGTTCTGATACTCTGTGATTTTCTCGCGGGTCTTTGCGATTTCCTTATTGATACGGTCGATTTTGTTGTTTGCCATAAAATAAATTCTCCTTTCTTTTCGGGGCTGCTTACCAGTTCATCAGCCCATAGCCTTTGATACATTGATAGTTGAGGTCATAGCTTTTAATCTTGCAGGCATCGCCGGAATTGCCCTCAACGGTATAGACGCGGCTTCCGTCCCTGCCAAGCACAAGCCCCACATGGTCGGCAACGCCGTCTAAATCCCAGTCGAAAAAGATAGCGTCGCCGGGTGCGATATTCTCATAGCCCCGCGCGCCCCATTGTCCCCTTGACTGGAACCAAGGGACGCCCTGCCATTCGCAGCCTGCAAAGCGGGGTTCGCTTTTTCCGGCTTGATTGTAGCACCATGACACAAAGCAGGCGCACCATTCCACGCGGCTGTTAAAGCCATACCAACTCCAATAGGGGTAGCCGCCCACGTTTCCGACCTGCTGTTTTGCAAGCTCCATAAGCTCCGGGTTTCCGGGACGTGTGCCGTTTACAAACTCCACACCGCTTAAATCCTCGGACGGGCTTCCGTCGGGAGAGCCGCCGCCAAAAATCAACGGTTTGTTGCCCTGTGTCTGTAAGTACACCTTGAACATTTCAAACTGTTGTGGGTTCAGCAGTTCTTCCGCAAGGGAAGCAATCGGCTTGTTTGTCAGTTTCACATTTAAGATACGGTATTCGTATTCTTCCTCGTTGCCCTCCTCGTCGGTGGTAGTGCGTATCTCGATTTCTTCCGTCAGCGTCAAGGTGTACTGTAAGCCGAACAGCTGTTTTAGCTCTGCCTGTGCGCTCTGCGGGGTGTAACTCTGCAAAAGGGCAGTCAAGTACGACGCTAATTCGTGGGGGGTATGCCCGATAGTATCAAGGTCATAGCGGTATTCATCATAGCCGCTGTGGGTGCTTTCGATATTATCAATTTCCTGTTGCAGCTCATTTTCCATTGCAGCATAGCTCTGTTCCGTTGCCACAAGGTCGCTGTCCTCGGACGTGTAGGAAGTCCCTAATACGCTGTTCATGCTGCCGGAAAACATTGCCCCACAGGAGGAAAGCCCTACGGATACCATGATGAACAGAAGCAGCGCGGCGATAGCGATTATCACGCCTGCCGGGTGTCGTCCTGCAAAGGCAGCCGCTTTCTTTGCTGCTGTTTGGGACGCTCCGGAGGCAGCTTTTTTGGCGGTGGCTGCGCCGCTTTTCTTTACGGTCTTTGCATACTGGCGTTTGATTTTTTGTTTCTGCATGAACCGGGAAAAGGGATTGCTTGTAAGCTGCGGGTTTTCCTGCAAGGCTTTGTGGTACTGGAAGTTGACATTTGCCTTAAACGCTGCCTGTTCTGCCTTTGCCGCTTCCCGGTAAGGTTTTAGCTTATGGCTGCGGTAGCCCTGTTTTAATTTTCTTGTCCCGTACCTTGCGCCGCGCTCGGCAAGTTCCTCCGATTTATGCGCGCCCTCCACACCGGAATTGTCTTTCTCGACGCTGTGGATTTTGTTGTGAACAAAAATACCCGCTTCCTGCGCGGGGCGGGATAACGGGTTACTGTGGGCTTTGACGCCGGGTATCGGCTTTTCCTGTTCCTCAAAGTGAAGCCGGGTCTTTGCCTTTCCGGCAGCTTCCTCAAAGGTGCGCTCTTTTACAAGTTTCTTCTGCTTCGGGAGAGCTGCCTTTGCTGCGTCCAGTTTGTCGGCTGCTTTTTCCGATTTTTTAATGTAGGGTTGCAGTTTTGGCGTTTCCCGTTCCTCGTCGGTAAACTGCAAGCGGGAAGTGGAAGTACGCAAAACAGCCGCTTCCTGCGCTTTCTTGACTGCCTTTTTACTTGCCTTTCGGGTATGGGCTGCGTCAAGGTGTTCCATGATACGCTCTGCGGTAGCGGTGTCCGGCTGTGAAAAGTCGCTGTCTGCTTCCCGGCTGCTGATACGCTCGGCAGTCTGCTGTGTTTCGTTGATTTCCACCGCCCGTCACGGGTCATTTTCTGTCGGGGACTTTTTTTCGCGTGGTGATTTTAACTGCGTATGCTGGCGGTAGCGGTCGTCCGGCTGTGAAAAGTCGCTGTCTGCTTCCCGGCTGCTGATACGCTCGGCAGTCTGCTGTGTTTCATTGATTTCCACCGCACCGTCGCGGGTCATTTTCTGTGTGATTTTATCGCGTGGTTTTAACTGTTTCATAGGCTGCTCACTTCCTCCGGCTTCGTCGTCATAATGCGGTAAAGCTCGGTATCTTTCGGGAAATGGTCTACAAAGGGCAGCACTACATTTCCATAAAAGATAAGTCCCTCGCCTGCTTCGGTGTGGGTTACATACTTCATCTGTTGTGGGGAAATATTAAGCTGCTTTGCAAGGATAGCCCGGTCGCCCTGTGCCTGATTGAGCATGAGGACAAAATCAGAGTTTTCAAAGATATTTTCTACCTCGCGGCTTGCCAAAAGGTCTTTGATATTCTGCGTGATAGCGGTCGGTATGCCGCCCCATTTACGGAAACGCTTCCAAATCTCCACACTGTAAGCGGCGGTCTGTTCCTCTTTCAAGAGCAGATGAAATTCGTCCATATAGTAACGGGTAGACTTTCTTCTCTGCCCGGTTAATGGTAACGCGGTTCCATATCTGGTCTTGCACAATGAGCATACCTAACTTTTTGAGTTGCTTCCCAAGCTGCTTTATGTCAAAGCAGACAAGGCGGTTAGAAAGCTCCACATTCGTTCTGTGGTTGAACACGTTAAGACTGCCGGAAACATACAGCTCCAATGCTGCTGCAATGCGGGCAGCTTCCGGCTCCGGCTGTTTTAACAGCTCGTCGTAAAGGTCGCCCAAGATAGGCATTTTTGCCGGGTCGGGGTCTGCAAGATAGGCCCGGTACACATTCCTTACGGCGCGGTCAATGACGGTCTTATCAACGGGCTGCAAGCCCTCCTTGCCGCCAATGACAAGCTCGCAGAGGGACAGGATAAAATCACTTTTCAGTGCAAGGGGGCTGTCGTCCTCGCTGTAATTAAGGTTCATATCCATAGGGTTCACATACTGGGGCTTGCCGTCCATGCCTTTCCCGGTCGGGGATAAGCGTATCACTTGCCCGCCAAGCCGCTTGACAAGGGCAAAATACTCGGCTTCCGGGTCGCAGATAAAAATATCATCGTCAGTAATGAGAAAGGCGTTTGTGATTTCCCGCTTTGCCGCAAAGGATTTTCCGCTGCCCGGTGTTCCCAAGATAAGCCCATTCGGGTTTTTAAGCTGCTTGCGGTCGCAGAGTATCATGTTGTTGCTTAAAGCGTTCAGCCCATAATACAGGGCAGACCCGGTCTGAAATAGCTCCTGCGTGATGAATGGGATAAAAATAGCGGTGCTGCTTGTCGTCAAGTACCTCTCTGAATAGGGATAAGGTTCTCCCCAAAGGGACAGAGGACATCAGCCCTGCTTCCTGCTGATAGTCAAGACGGGTCAGGGCGCAGTTGTATTTCTGTGCAATGCCCGCCGCCGCGAAAATGTCATTTTCCAGTTTCCGCTTCGTATCTGCCATGTTTACTACAAGGAACGTGAGAAGAAACATTCGCTCGTTGCGGCTCTGTAAATCCTGCAACAGGTTCTTTGCTTCATTTCCAAAGGTGGCAAGGTCGGACGGGATTATGTCAATGTCGTAACCGCTTCTAACTGCTTTTTTCTGTTCCTCAATCTTCATCTTGTCAAGGTCAGTGATTTTGCGCTTAATGGTCTTGATTGCTTCCGACTGGTCGATACTTTTAATGTGGAGATTGACAATAACGCCTGTTTCCAAGTCCAACATATCCGCTAAGATACGGTCGTTTAACTCCGGGGCAAGGATTTCAAGGAACGATACCGCCCCCGTCTTTTTCCCCATAGCAAAGTAGCGTCCCTCCCCGAACTTGAAAGAGGACGGGGCGATAAAGTCCTTTGTGGTAAGCCCCTGCCGGGGTCAGCCAGTCATAAGAGAATGAGAACGGTTCGCCTGCCGGGTGGAATACCCCATGCAGCACTTTCAGACGTTCATAGCCGGATAAGGGGTGCGCCGATACGCCAAGCACCTTGAAGTTATTGAGTATGTCCGTTTCGATGCGGGACAGACGCGCCCTTGCTGCCGCCGGATTGTCCGCTTCAATGGAAAAGTGATGTACTTGTGCTTTACAAGCCCGTTGTTCCCTTTGGCAAGCTGCGATTTCAGCATATCGGAATACTCGGTGCGGATAGAATTAAAAGCGTCATTTTGGGGCGGGATATGGATTGCCCTCGCTGCCTGTTCCTGCTGTGAGCCTTGATTGATGAAAGAAAGTTGCACGTTCACGCTTGCGTCAAAGTAATTGAGGAAATCGCACCAGTTTTCAAAAATGGCGGTCTTATCGTCTGCCTGTGCAAGCTGATAGTTGATGTCCTCAAAGACGACGCACTTTGAATACCTGTTTTCTGTAATCTTGCAGATACCGTCCGGGTACATGGCAAGGTAGGGAATGGTCTGCTGTGCGGTGTGGGCTTTTTGTCCCCTTTGCCTGCCGGATAACCGCCGCTATCTGTTTCTTTTCCGCGCGGGTCAGCTTACGCCTGTTTCCTGCGGCTTCCCGCGTCTTTTTGTCTGTCCTTTTGACAATCGCTGATACCTCCTTTTCTAATGCCCGCTGTTTCTCCAAGAGTGCATACAGGTTTTCCTGTCTGATACGGTCGCACTTTGGGGCGGGTCAATTTTGTCTGAATGATGTTCTTTACAACCACTTCAAGGGGCTGTCCATGCTTTTCATACATGGCAACCAAGAAGCAGGGAAGCATGACGACAATCATTGCCATTGCCGCAAGGCTCGTCCCTGCGCTGTCCTTAAACAAAAAGAAAAGTGGCAGTCCCATAAGAAGTGCCACTGAAAAACAAAGGATTTGCCGCTTTGTCAGATTGAAAGCGACTTTTGTTTTGACTTTGGAAAGTCTTTGGGTACAGGTACATACGCCAAGAAAAAAAACCTTTCCTTTCTGCCCTTAGTGGGCGTTGAAAATGGATTTTGCCAGTGCGCCGGATTTGAACAGGGAGAAACAGAGGATAACGGTATAGGCTGCAAGGGAAAAAATCGCGCTGTGCAGGTTGTCCGCTAAGACCATTTCGCCTACCAAAACTGCGTAAATGCCGACGCATATCATAATGAGGAAGCCTTGAAAACCAAGTGCAAACAGCCCCTTTAGGTAGTTGTTCCCAATCTGTCCCCATTCCCGGTTTGTCATAGTGGCAAACGGGATAGGGGAAACGGAACAGTAGGCGTATATCTCAATCATTCTGCCGTAGAGGATAACGGTTATCAGTACGGACATGATTTTCATACAAAGGCTTACAAGGCTCGTTTCCATGACAAGTAACAGTAGTTCGGGGATTTCCATATCGTTTAGTCCCTCCTGCATGGCGGCAAGGGGCTTCGGTCACGTCGATATTCGTATCGCCGCCGATTACCCCCGCCGCACCGGACACAATATGCTGTGCCATATCAAAGACTGCCATTGTTATATCAAAGGTATGCGTTACCAAGAAAACGGCAACAAAGGCTTTGAAAAACCACTTAAAGAACATGAATGTGTCAACGTCGTGCATATTGTTTTTTTCCGTTACCATGCTGATAAGCTCATAACAGAGGACATAGGTAATGACAAGCCCCGCAATGGGTACAATCACATTTTCAGACAGATTTTGTATCATGTTGAAAATGTTCGCGTTCCACCCCTGCGGGGTCTTGCCTACCTCCGCTGCAATGGTGCCTACTTTTTCGTTTACGTCCCCGAACATAGTTGACAGATTACCGTTTATCGCGCCGATAAGGATTTCCTTTATCCATTCGTTAATCGCGTCAAGTATGCTCTCCATAGGCTACCCTCCGTAAACTTATCCGAACAGACCGGAAAGCAGAGGTACAAGGATAGTGCCGATAAGGGCAACACCGCCGCCCGCCATAAGCTGCTTAATGCCTTGACTTTTTGCACCCGGATTGTCGTTTCCATATCCCTCCAAGAGATTGATAACGCCCCAAATGCCTAAGCCTGCGCCCAGTGCGATAACAAGGGTCTGTAATACGTCGATAGCAGAGTTAAAAAATTCCATAAAGCTCCTTTCTGCCGCAAATGCGGCTTGCCCCGTAAAAGGGCATAAAAAACGGCGGTCAGTTTTGTAACTGCCGCGGTCATAAGTCCCCGCGCTGCCTAAATTCTGCCGCGCGGCGGTATTCAGTTTTGAGTGTGGGCGTTATGGATTTTCCAGTAGGGGCGCGTATTCTGTATTGTCATAAATGTTTCTTTGTTACTGCGTCAATCCCTCCTTTCGCTGCTGCTCATACAGGGCTTCACACCGTTTTACAAACTGCCGGATAGCTGCCTGCCGTTGCTGTCTTTCCTGCCACTCGGCAATGAAAATAAGCCCGTTTATGGCTTCTGTGATTTTCTTGTCCTTTTTCTTTCTGATACGTTTATTCATGGTCGGTGTCCTCCTGCAAATCTGCTTTCGCTGATTTCGTAGTAGTCAAATACTTCGTCCGGCTTTACAAGGGCAGGTCTGCGCCGTAGGTGCTTTTCCATATCAAAGGTATTTTTCTTGTCATAGTCGGACAGGTATTTATAGTTGGGATGCTTTGTAATATCGTACTTATCAGAGAAGAACGGGCGCACCCCGCGTAGCTGTAAAAATACATTTCCCGCCGTCCATAACCGCAATTTCATCTTCCGTCATAAGCTGCTTGCCTAACTTCTGATAGTTCAGCCCATGCGATACCTCCGCCCCCGGTTCTCGGAAGTGTTGAAGCTGTCTATCGTTTCCTTGCCTAAAATCTCCGATATTTCTTTGAGGTGGTTTTTTCCTTGCCGCCCAAGAAAAGCGTGGTGTCGCAGTTGCCGACTATGGTATCGGCGTTGTCTTTGTATATTGCTTTAGCTGCGACTGGACTGTAAGATAATCGACGCGGAGATTTCCCGGCTTCGGATAGTGGCTATGAGCTTTTCAAACTTCGGTATCTGCCCGATATTTGCAAACTCGTCTAACAGACAGCGCACATGGACGGGAAGCCTGCCCGCCGTATTCATCATCTGCTTTGTCGCAAAGGAGATTAAAGAGCTGTGTGTAAAGAATTCAAACAAAGTTAAAGGTGTCGTCGGTGTCGCTGATAATGACAAAAAGTGCGGTCTTTCGGTCACCCAAGGTGTCAAGCTCCATTTCGTCGGTTTCCATAAGCTCGCGCAGCTCCCGAATGTCAAATGGTGCAAGCCGCGCACCGCAGGAAATGAGGATAGAGCTTCTTGTTTTTCCCGCAGACAGCAGGAATTTCTTATACTGGCGGACCGCAAAATGTTCCGGGTCTTTTTCCTCCAAGCGTTCAAACATGAGGTCAACGGGGGATTGAAATTCCGGGTCGTCCTCGCGGGCTTCCGACGCATTTATCATTTCAAGCAGCGTTGTAAAGTTCTTTTCTTCCTCCGGGGCTTCGTACCAAATGTAGCCGATAAGGGCGCAGTAAAAAAGCCGTTCCGATTTCACCCAAAAATCCTCGCCGGATTTTTCCCCGTCGCCTTTGGTGTTGGCGATAAAGGTATTTACCAGTTTCAAAATATCCTTTTCGCTGCGGAGATAGGCGAAGGGATTGTATTTCATGCTTTTTTGAAGTTAATCGTGTTCAGCACCTTTATCCTGTACCCGCCCCGCTGCAAGAGCTTTCCACACTCGATTAAAACCGTTCCTTTCGGGAGTGTTTTGTCAAGATAAATAAAGGGAATATCTCACCGAGTTTTGCATCAAAATTCGATGATTTCACATCGTCCATCTCAATCAGCCAGTGTCCCTGCATCTTGCGGTACACATTTTCATCATCCAGCTTTTTCAGGTCATCGGAAAACCAGTCATCCTGAACTGCCAGCAGCCGAAAAAACGAGGACTTTCCGGCTCCCCTGACCGCCCACCAGACAGAGCATGATTTCAAATTTACAGCCGGGACGGAACGCCCGTGAGATTGCTCCCAGCAGAAAAACAGCCGCATGGCTTCACAGGTATAATCATCGGCATCAGCTCCCAGAAAACGATGCAGACAAAGCGGATGCGTTCTATAAAATCCCACTGCAAGGCATTGAGAAAATCCCGAACAGGGTGATAGCGGTTTTCGTTAGCAATCACCATCACAGCGTCCTGTATCTTTTCTCGATGGTCAGCCCATAGTTTTTCCTCAAAATATAAGAGCAGATATTTGATGTCCACATCGGTCAGGGTCGGGCTGTCCCGATACCAACCGAGGGGCTTCACAATATCCACTCGTTCTGTCAGCAGATTTTTCGGATCGCTCCTTTTCAGCAGAGGGTCAAGCTGAAACACCTGTTTATAGTTGGCTGCGGCATTGGATACCTTACCTTTCTCGGTCTGTTCCAGGCTGCTTCTGACCTGTTCCACGGTGCAGAGTTCCGGCTGCTGCCCATTCTGCAATTCGCTGTTCAAGTTTCATCACCTCTTTTTCCTTGCTGTGCTACAAGCTCCCGGCGTTCTTCCGGCGATCCGTCCAGAAAACTATCCAGCAGATACTCTGTGTAGGTTTTTCTTTGCAGGGCTTCCACAAAGAGCGGATGCAGGTCATCCTCCGGCGTTTGCGGGGCATACTGCTGTTCCCATTTCTGGAGAAGGTGGAAGTATTCGCATAAGACCTTGTAGCAGTGCATTTCTTCCTGCCTGTATTTCTGCTCCGGGGTAGGTTCCCGGATAGGGGTTTGACGGTCGGCTTCTGCTGTTGTCATAGACAATCCCCCAAATCATCAGCCAGCTTCATGGCGGCATCCTTGCTGGGCAGCTCAAACAGCAAGGAAACAAAATCCACTGCATCCCCATCGGCCTGACAGCCAAAAGCAGTGAAAACGCCTGTCCAGTTTCATGCTGGGATTTTTGTCATTAGAAAGGGCAGACCGCCATGCCGTTTCTGGGCGACAGGGATGCCGTACAGCCCGCTGCCTGTCTGGTGGTTACATTCTGTTTGACCGCTTCAAATACATTCAAAATTGCACCTCCTGACAAAACAAAAAGGCACCTGATTTCTTTTTTGAAAATCAGACGCCTTACAGTTCCATATTCTTGTTTTTTCTCCTGCCGGTGCTGCTCGTCCTTTTTCTGGATTCTTCCTGATAATCCTGAATCTGTTCGGTGACAGAGTGCTTCGGCTCCGGCTTTTTTTGACCTCTGCCTGTTCCGGGTCAAGTACCTTGCTGACCCCGGTGGCTTTCCGCATAAACGGACTGCACCGTTTTCCAGCCGATTCGCACATACTTGTCATGGACAGCTTTATGCTGCTGACAATCTGCAACGGCGTTCTGGATGCCGGTAATCACTTTCATGCGGCTCTCGGCTTTCCTCATGCCGGTGCTGATGCTGCCGGATTTCTGCTTCACTTTCTCCAGCACACTGTCCAGCTGCTCCAGTGTAAAAATCTGATGGTCTTTCAGATAATTGGTGGCGTTGACAAAGGACTGTAAATCTTTCGTTGCACCTTTTTGCTGACCGTATCTTGACCAGTCCCGGCGTTCTGCTTTTCGCAGATTGAGATAATCCCGCAGAAGATTGATAAGGTCAGGGGATGCAGTTTCCGGCTTGTTCTCTGCCAGCAGCTCTTTCCGGGCTTCCAGAATATCGCTGATCCATTCACGCAGATTCTGAATGGTGTTGCGGATCACGGTCATCATGCGATTAGCGGCTTTGATGTCCCGGTTCAGATTGCCGATATTGGTCTGGATGCCACGGCGTTCCATCTGGGTGACAGCAGCTCCCATGTGGACGGTGGGGATGATGTCCAGCCCCTGTTTTCATAAGAACGGAGATCGACACGGACTGGGCTGTTCACCATTTCCAGATAACGGTTCTGCACCGTTTCCCAGCCGGTGCGCCACTCCTGCCCATGATACTGCTCGTTCCAGTCAACAGTGTCCTCCTTATGGCTTTTCCAGTTCCCGGATGGAAGTCGGATACGCTCGCCATTCTCGTCAAGGTCATAAACCTTTCTGGCTTTGGGAAGCCATTTTCCACGCTCGTCCATTGCCCGCATGGTCAGCATCACATGACAATGGGGATTGTGTCCCGGTGGCTTGGGGTCATGGATGGCAAAATCAACAATCATGCCTTTGCAAACAAAAAAACTGATTGCAGTAGTCCTGCACCATCTGCGGATACAATTCCTCCGGTACTTCTCTGGGCAGTGCCAGCACAAACCGTCTGGCAAGCTGAGAGTTCCACTGGTTTTCAACGGCTTCTACTGCGTTCCAGAGCTGTTCCCGGTCGGCGTATTAGTAAAGCTTCCACTGGATGATTGGAGCAGAGGATTTATCCTGTGCGGAAATCATCAGTTCCCTGCAAGGGGCTTTCGGCAGAACGCAATGCACCACCTTTAGGCGGTATATTGCGCCCTTATTAAACAAGGAGTTCTCGCTGCCGCTGAATTGTCAGCGTTTTCTCGCTCCTCGATGTGTTCAGCTTCTTTTGGGCGGCTTCATCGTGAAAGAGGAAGGTCAGCAATTCCATCACATCATCATCTGTCAGCAGAGTAGGCTCACGCAGAAACTTCTCCAGCATCCCGGCACGAGTACAAAGCCGGTGGGTTCTCTCGCTCGGCAAGACCACGCTTCATGTTATTCTTTGCGTTTTCATTCCCTGAACAGCTCTTTCAGAAAAATAGTATTTCTTATCTTCAATCGCCAATTCTGGAACGGCTACAGATAACGGTATCCAATTTCCTTCGACGGGTTTTCTTGGGGGAAAATAAAATCCCCCTGCTGGTGTTCCCACAATCGCTTTTTGGTCAATATCACAAGCGTAAACCAGCTTGCAAGGATGCTTGGCGTACTCTGTTCGATTAAAAGTAAAGCCACCAACTGTTCCTAAATCAACACCACCACAACCACAAAATAAGGATACAACACTGTACATTTATGCACCCTCCTTTTGAAGCCCGGTAATAACAGCATCGACAGCAATATTAGAAAAATCAACTCTATATGTCATGGGTGTTGCCTGAAGTTTTCCCTCTTGATATTTCTGCATTGGATTCTTTAAAACAAACATCGTAATTCCGTCACGAGTAAAATAAACTCGGAATATAGAATAAAAGTCTCGGTGTTGCTGTGCTGCTATCCATTCATTTCTGGTAATATTAAGTGTATCAATCCAGAGATTATCGCTTATATCCGGGCAAGTCAAGCGCTTTGTAGATTTGACTTCAATGTATTTCACAAACTCTGCCATCTCACCCGGTTCGGCAATTACAGATTGAATATCATAACCCAAACCTCTTGTTTTGCCAAGAGAGAGAACTTTGTTTGCCAATCTCTGATTAAACGATGCCACTCGTTTTTTCTCATATTCATAAACAATTTGTAAAGCTCAATGGTTGGCATTTCATTAGGATTTAAAACAACCCTCTTATCATCAGTGAAGCGAATTAAATTGGCAAGCTCTAAGTAATTCATTTGCTCATTGATGTGCTGCCAATTATAGGAGCTCTTTTTATCAGGGACATATATTGTTCTTTCTATGCCTGCTTTTTGATCCTGCGTGATAGCTTCCAAAACTTCATAGGGATTTGCTTTTCCTTGCAGAACATCCAGCGAGTTCAGAACATAATAACCAACTTCCCTTTTTGTAATATTTACTTTTGCCGTGCGAGCTATAAGAAGCAGTTTTAGCAAAAACGCATTCGGACGAATGCATATTCCATCTGCCACTCTTTCCATCACAGTAGGACTTATTTTTTGCGAGCCATTAGGAAATTGCATCTTGTAGCAAATATCCTTAAAAAAGGCAGGTTGGTCATTATCTTCAAGAAATTTTGTGTATTGTCGAGAGTCTTTTTCACACGCTCTGATTCAGGAAGATAACGCATAAAGGCGTTATTAAAAAGCGACTCAAAATCCGAAGCAGCACAAGGACACACTTCGTCAATAACCTTTGCGTATGCTGGGAGAAAATCATCCATTTCTTTTTGTGATTTTCCACGGATTATTGTACAACGATATTGTCGAGTATGATCATACATTTTTTTGCACCCCCAATACAGAAATAATACTTTCAGCAACAGCTTGAGCCAAAAGCGGAGGAACTGCATTTCCAACCTGTTTTAACTGGCTTGTTTTTATCCCAATAAATTTAAAATCATCTGGGAAAGACTGAATACGAGCTGACTCACGAACGGTTGGTACACGGTTAGCACGATAATGAAAATGGTGGTTATGTCCTGTATCAATAGTGAAACAAGGTTTCTTGCTATCCATTCGAGTCCAAGCAATATTCACCTTTCTGGTTGACCAAAGTTCCTGCGGCAAATCTTTATAATTTCCGCCATCAGGAACCATTGCAATAATACTTCTGGTTTTTCTGTGTGAATGGTAGTTACATGGTTCAAAAGCTTATTAGAATTTCTCCCCCATATACTTTTGATATTCACCGGGACTTGTCGATCAGATAGGACATGCCCATAGATGCTCCGGCTTTTCCAACAGCATAGATCAGGATACTTTTTGCTGAACGCTGCCAGCCGCTTTTTCAGCCCGGCATTGTAGGTGTAGATGCTGGCAGTGCTTTCTCCCTCGTTGAACAGGATGATGGTTTCTTTCTCAATCTTCGTCAATCTCGTCATTGTCAACCTCCACGCTGTCCAGCTTGTCAGCCAGAGCTTCCACGACTTTCTTTCCGGCAGGGTCGGGAATCAGGTGTGCCACCTGATACAGACGATCCACCGTTGCTTCACGGTTGGGGCAGCCAAAGACAAACAGGATTTTCTTTTTCACCAATGCTCATTTTCATAAAATAGTCCTCCTTAAAGTTGATAAAATAAAAGCGGCAGATAGTTCCATAGGAATGTCTTGTCGCTTTCAGAACGATATGAAATTGTCGGTCAGGGACTTGATAAAATCACGCAGTCCGTAGTTTATGTCTACAATTTTTCAATCAGCCATTCCGGCTATCTTTGGGATGATGAAGATTCCTTAAAGCACCGCCAGCATTTTCACGCTTCCATGCCGGTACACACACACCGAACAACAGCCCTGCAAGCGTAATCATAAAGATAATTCCTGCCAGTAGGTCAAACAGGATAGCAGAAAGGAAGTCAGAAAATTGCCACCCATTGAATCTGGTCACAGCCACCATCAATGGCAGTGCCTTTATCAGAAACATAGCTATTTCTCCCCATTGACCTGTTCATAGGCTTCATGCTGAACAATCAGCCCAGCGGAAAAGCCGTATTTTGAAGTGGCTTTCGCTTTCTTCACATTGGGCGATTGCTGTCTGCGCCCGGAGTTCCTTCACCAGCTCATAGTCCTCTTTGCTGAGCCGCTGGGACAGCTGCTCCATCAGTTTCTCACAGGCTTTGACCGCCTTGCGGTATACTTCCGATAATGGGGACAACCGTTTCACATGGATAAAACCTCCCGCTGTACATCTCTTCCAAAATCATGACACCACCTTTCCTTCAGCAGTAGATTAACTCTGCCTTGATGATTTCCTCAGCCCGGCTGCGGATAGAGTTCATTGACTGCACCCACAACATCTGATTTTCAGCTTTCATGGCTTCGGTCACGCCCTCGGATTCTGCCATCTGACGGATAATCAGGTTTAGCCTGTCAGCTGCCTGTTCGTTCAGATCGGCAAGGACAGTGTGGAGCCTGCCGGACAAAAGCAGGTCACTGTAAACCATCGGGCGAAACTGTTTCAGATAGGACTGGTGCAGCCGTCCCAGTGATGTGAAGCCGATGGGGCGGTGTTCCCCTCGGCAGCTTTAGATCAGCACATAGTAATCGCCCACCAACACATAGTCCATGCCGTTTTCGTGGATTCTCGGTTTTTAACTCTTTCAATACCAATTTCCTCCTTACTTTAGTTCTTAGTAGCTGCCGATGAAATTAAAATGGATGTCGATGTTCTGCTGGCGGTAGATGGTGCGCCCACCAGTTGCTTCGTGAACTTCCACCCGGTCGATGAAGGGTAGAGCATGGCATCAGTCAGTTCTGTGCAGTCACGGTATTTTTCTGACCAGTGCCAGAAAACGCTCAGTGTCCGCTTTCTTTACGGTTTCCTGCTGAATCTGGCTTTCCAGCTCCTGTACCCGCCGTTCCAGAAGGATTTGTTCTTCATCGTACTGCTGGATCATGCGCTGCGCCTGTCGTTCCGGCAGTACACCTTTCACGGAGCTTTCGTACAGGTTTTGAATCATGGTGTCCAGCTCTGCCATGCGCTTTCTGGCTTCTTCCAGTTCCCGCTGCCCACTGTCTGTGTTTTGTTCTGGTTTTCGTTCCAGATGCTTTTGAGCTGGGCAACAAACTCGGCTTCATTTCAGGGCATATTTGCTGACCGCTTGGATTGCCTGTAAAATTACCGCTTCCAGAACCGATGTTTTGACAAAATGGGATACACATTGACCGGTAGTATTCCGATAATTCCGCACTGAAAAGCTGAATCTGAATCAAACCGTTTCCCGCTTTTCACCCTGTCCGGGCTGCAAAATTCATCCTTGCGCCGCAGTCTGCACAGTAAATCAAGCCGGACAGACGGCTGCACTCATGCCGTTCTTCATCCGGGCTTTGAATACCGCCTTGATTTTTGTTGCTGGTATCTTTTCGCATACCACTCATTCATGATGTTCAAAAAAGCGGGGGTAAAGGTCATTGTCTGAGGGGTTTGCGCTGTCCACGCTGTTGTTGATGGCGATAAACCGGATGCCCTTTTTTCGGGAAAAACAACCTCGGTATAGTAGCCGACTTGCAGGTAGTTTCTGCCAAAACGACTTAAATCCTTTTTTTACGATCAGGACAGCCACATGACCTGCTTCAATTTCTTCCAGAAGGGCGTTAAAGCCGGGACGATTGAAGTTTGTGCCGCTGTATCCATCGTCCGAAAATGCCGGATATTTCTCATGCCATGCTGATTCGGGCATATTCTTCAAGGTACATTTTCTGGTTCTGGATACTGTTGGATTCTCCGACCTGTTCATCATCTCTGGACAGTCGCTCATACAACGCTGTAATTTTATTTCTTCTTTCTTTGCCACGGTTTTAACCT
>VOFH01004159.1_pt1 | contig 27471 bp, 55 predicted proteins | sample 5384091 | NCBI WGS metagenome assembly VOFH01 (sample SAMN12384727, study PRJNA508395) | human gut metagenome | isolation source: healthy gut G | host: Homo sapiens
TTGTTCCGGCATCGCTTATGCGCATGGGAGGCACGTCATGCTATGTAACGGTTATCATGCCTTCCAACCGCGACCTGCTCGCCCTTCCATCCTATCTGAGCTGTTGGAGGATGCGGAGCGGACGCGCTGATCGTGGCGGACGTGGGCGTGCTTCGGCTGGCACGGGAAATACGCGCCTCATGTGCCGCTGCATATCAGCACGCAGACCAGCATCCTGAACCATGAGGCGGCGAATTTCTGGGCGGATCTTGGGGCAGAGCGGATTGTGCTGGCGCGTGAGCTCCTTGGACGAGATCGCGGAAATACGGGAAAAGACCCCTAAAAACGCTGGAAATCGAAGCGTTTGTCCATGGCGCGATGTAATGTATATCCTATTCGGGCCGCTGCCTGATTTCCGCAATATATGACAGGGCGGGCGCCAACCCGCGGCGCGTGCGCGCAGCCGATGCCGGTGAATTACGCGCTGATGGAGGAAAAACGGCGGGGGAATATTTTCCGGTCGAGGAGGACGCGCGCGGCACCTATCTGTGGCAACTCAAGGATATGTGCATGATCGGGCATATTCCAGGAGCTGATCCTGCGCGGGGGTGATTCATTTAAGATCGAGGGACGCAACAAAACGGCTTACTACGCCGCCTGGCGTGACCGGGGCTTACCGCGCGGCGACGACGCGTACCGCGCCTCTCCGGAGACATTCTCCAGCGCGCGGAGTTCTGCACGGAGGAGGCTTCATCAATAAAGTAAGCCATCGGGAATATTACACCGGCTTTTACCGGAAGCGGGGAGAACGGCCAGCATTATGGCGATAGCCAGTATATCCGCGATTACGAGGTCGTAGGGATGCCAGTCTGCTGCGGTGCGGACGGACAGGCGGTGTTTGCGCTGAAAAACCGCTTTTTCCGAGGGGAGGAGCTGAGCTGCTGCAGCCCGGCAGGAACCGCATGTGTTCCGCGCGGAAAACGCGGTAAATGAAGAGGGGGAAGCGCTGCGCTTTTCAATGTCCCACAGATGAAAGTGCAGTTTGCGTTCCCATTCCCAGTGAGTGAATACGCGATTTCAGAAAGAAAGGAACGGCCGAATTAGGCCGTTCTTTTCGTTTGTCCCGATTCAGTTGTGCGGCGCCCAGTCCAGACTCCGGCTCACCGCTTTATTCCAGCCGTCCAGCAACCGGACGCGCTCCTGCGTCTCCATATGGGGGGCATACAGCGTGTCACAGCGCCAGAGCCGTTTCAGTTCCTGCCGGTCTTCCAAACACCGGTAGCAAGCCTCCAGCCAGATAGCATGCGCCGAGCGCGGTCGTTTCACGGATGACCGGCCGCCGGATGGTACAGTTCGAGATATCCGCCCGGAACTGCATCAGGAAACTGGCCTCGCTCGCGCCGCCGTCAACAGAAAGGGAGGCGAGGGACGCCGGTATCGCGCGCCATTGCGTCAAGCAGGTCGTTAACCTGATATGCGATGGATTCCTGCGCGGCGCGGATAATATGCTCACGGCTGGTGCCGCGCGTCAGGCCGACCAGGCAGCCGCGCGCGTACATGTCCCAATGCGGCGCGCCGAGGCCGGTGAACGCGTGGAACAAGGTATACGCCGCCGGTATCCGGCACCTTCTGGGCGTAGTACTCCGCATCGCGGCTTTTCGGAGAAAACGCATTTCGTCGCGAAGCCATTGGATGACCGCCCCGCCGATAAATACGCTGCCCCAGAGCATACTGGGTTTTTCCCGCAATATGGATGCCGATTGTGGTTAGCAGGCCGTTTTTGCTGCAAACCTGTTCCCTGTATTCATCAGCAGAAAGCAGCCTGTCCTGTAAGTGTTTTTCGCATCCCACGCGTCAAAGCAGGTCTGGCCAAACAGCGCAGCCTGCTGGTCGCCTGCAATGCCGGCGATCGGCACGTCGCCGCCGGGAAGGGAGACATAGCCGCTAAATTTCGCTGGAGGAGCACACGCGCGGCAGCATGGCGCGCGGGATGTCGAGTGCGCGGAGCAGGTGTCGTCCCAGTCCAGCTTATGGATATCAAAGATCATGGTGCGGGCGGCGTTGGTCATGTCAGTGATATGCTTTCCCGCCGGTCAGCTTCCCATACCAGCCGTGAATCCACCGTGCCGAATAACAGAATCTCGCCGCTGCGCGCGGCTTTTTCCGCGCGCCTTCGACATGGTCCAGAATCCACTTTGATTTTTGTTCCGGAAAAAATAAGCGTCCCAGCACGAGTCCGGTCGTATTGCATGTGATCGGTCAGCCCCTGCCGCACGAGGCTGTCCACAATATCGGCGGCACGCCGGCACTGCCATACATGCGGTTATAGACAGGGACGGCCGGTGGCCTTGTCCCACAGGATCGTTGTTTCCGCGCTGATTGTGATGCCGATCGCGGCAACATCAGTCGGGAGAAACGTCTGCCGGCAGCGAGAGCCTCCAGCATAGCGGCGCATTGCGTTGACCAGATTTCCATGGGGTCCTCCTCGACCCAGGCCCTCGCGGGGATAGTGCTGTGACAGTTCTGTGCTGCCGGATGGAAAGGGATGTTTTGTTCGTTGTCGAATAAAATTGCGCGAGCTGGTTGTCCCTGATCGAGCGCCAATACATAGTTTGCCATTGATCGCCGCCCTCTTTTTCCTGCTATCATACCCCGCGGCCCCTGCTGCTGTCAATATTCCGCAAATGCGCGAAACACATTGCAAAAGTGGGCAAAAAATATGATATTATTACAATCGAGTATAGCCTTTTAGCCAAACCTGTCACAAAGTAAATTCTAATTTGTAGGGAAGTTTCTATATATGAGCGAAAATCAGAAGCAAACCATTTTTTCTGGTGTCCAGCCGTCCGGCAAACTGACGCTGGGCATTACGGCGCGATCCAACTCTTCCGCTGCTGCAGGATGATTATAACTTTGCATCTACTGCGTGGTTGACATGCATGCGATCACGGTGCGTCAGATCCGGCAAGCGCTGCGGCGCCAGACGTTGGAGGTGCTTGCGCAGTATATCGCCTGAGCGCCAAGAACGCCGAGAACATCAACGGCGGTCTGTTCACCTACCCCGCACTGATGGCGGCGGACATTCTGCTCTACCAGCCGGACTACATCCCCGTCGGCAGCGACCAGAAGCAGCACGTCGAGCTCTGCCGCGATGTGGCCACCCGCTTCAACAACATCTACGGCGATGTGTTCAAGATCCCCGAGCCGTATATCCCGACGGTCGGCGCGCGTGTCATGAGCCTCTCCTCGCCGGAGAACAAAATGTCCAAGTCCGACAAAGACCCCAACGGCACCGTGTACCTGCTCGACCGTCCGGAGGACATCATGCGCAAGTTCAAAAAGGCCGTCACCGACTCCGACACCGAGCACTGCGTGCGCTTTGACGTGGACAGCAAGCCCGGCGTGGCCAACCTCATGAGCATCTACTCTGCCTGCACCGGCAAGACCTTTGCGCAGATCGAGGCGGAGTTTGAAGGCAAAGGCTACGGCGCATTCAAGCCCGCAGTCGGTGAGGCCGTCGTCGAGACGCTGCGCCCCATCCGTGAGGAGACCGAGCGTCTGCTCAAGGACAAGGCCTACCTTGAGAGCGTGTACAAGGCCGGCGCGGAAAAGGCATCCTACATCGCAAACAAGACGCTGCGCAAGGTCTACAAGAAGGTCGGCTTCGTCGCCAAATAATCTTTACATTATTGGAGATCGATTCTCATGTTTCTTAACACTGCTGTCTGGATCAAAGTCATGCTCGCGATCCTCGTCGCCTTCGTGGTCAGCATTGCCCTGACCCCGTTCGTCAAGCGGCTGGCCGTGAAGGTCGGCGCCGTGGACGTGCCCGGCGAGGCGCGGCGCGTGCACGACCATCCCATCCCCCGCATGGGCGGTCTGGCCATTTTTCTGGGCTTCATCGTCTCGACGCTCCTGTTTGCGGACATCACGCAGGAGGTGCGCGGCATCCTTATCGGGTCGATCATCATCGTCATCACCGGTGTGATCGACGACATCGTCTCGCTGCGCGCGTGGACAAAGTTTCTGATCCAGATCCTCGCCGCCGTCATCGCCGTGCTGCACGGCGTGGTCATCAACGTCGTGTCGAACCCGAACGTGTTCAGCAATCAGGAGGCCATTGTCCTCGGCTGGGTCGCGATCCCGCTGACTGTGCTGTGGATCGTCGGCATCACCAACTCCGTCAACCTCATCGACGGGCTCGACGGTCTGGCCGTCGGCGTGTCGACCATCAGCTGCGTGACGATCCTTGTCGTGGCGCTGCTCGTGTCCGAGCCGAACGTGGCGCTCATCGTCGCAGCGCTCGCCGGCGCATGCATCGGCTTCATGCCCTACAACCTCAACCCCGCCCGCATCTTCATGGGCGACACCGGTTCGCTGCTGCTCGGCTATGTGCTGGCAACGGTGTCGGTGCTCGGCCTGTTCAAGTTCTATGCAATCGTGACATTCGTCGTGCCGGTGCTCGCACTGGCGGTGCCGCTGTCGGACACGCTCTTTGCGTTCTGCCGCCGCATCCTGCACGGTCAGAGCCCGTTTCACGCCGACCGCGGCCACTTCCACCACAAGCTCATGGATCTCGGCCTGAACCAGAAGCAGGCCGTCGCGATCCTGTATGCTATCAGCGCCACGCTCGGCCTCGCCGCCGTCGTGCTCACGACGAAGGGCACGATCCGTATCGCGCTGCTGATCCTTGCGCTGCTGATCGGCTTTGTCGTGTGCGCCTTTATCCGTAAGAGCGTGCACAAGCATCACCTTGACGTGGAGCTGCAGGAGGCAAAGGCCGCAGCGGAAGCGGAAAATGCCGCAGCAGCAGAAAACACTGCGCCTGTACAGGAGGGCAATGATGAGCAAACGCATTAAAGTCATGTCCGTCTTCGGCACACGGCCGGAGGCGATCAAAATGGCGCCGCTCGTGCTCGAGCTGCAAAAGCATCCGGCGCTTGAGTCGTCCGTCTGGCGCGCGAGCTGCTGGACGACGCGCAGGCTTATGGAACAATGGCGCATGCGGTCAACCATATGGCGACAGCCAGAACCTCTGAACGCATCGTACAGGCGATTGAGCATTATTTCGGCCTGCGGGGCGGCCCCGCGCGTTTACACCGTGAAAATGAAGAAAAGCTGTCCGCCCTCTGATTGCGGCCATTGGCGCCGGCGTATTTGTCGCTCTGCTGGCGCTGGCATATCTGTTTGCTTCCGGCCTGCTGCATGAACGGGATACCGGCATCGTGTTGTCCGATGGTACGCAAAACGCGCCGGTCGTCAGCTCAGGAAGCCAGATACTGACTGCGCAGAGCGTCGCGGATATCGAATCGGCCCTGTGAATGCGCAAAAGGTCGTTGCGTCCCTTGGTACGTCCGACCGCCCTATGCTGCAGCATACAAAATACGCTGTACTATGCGGGCGGTTCGTCCACGCTGTCCTGCCGCCAATATGTCAAGGATGGCGTGGTGCGGACTGATACCCTGCAGGCGTCGGGGGCGTGGAAAGTACCCTGCGCAGGGGCGATACGGTTTATGCCTGGGAGAACGGTGCTTCCAGCGCTTATGAGGGAACTGGGGCGATTTTACGGACGACGCGGCTGCCATGCCCACCTACGAGGACATTGATGGGGAAGAGGTGCGGCTTTCGGACGCGGGGCGGCAGGACATGGACTATGAGCCGTGTATCCGTGTGGAATTTGAGCAGGGAGGCTACCGCTGTATATTACATATCAGCAGCCTCGGCCTGCTGAAAGCAGCGTCGTTTTACAGCGGCGATACGCTGGTCCGTCAGGTGACGGTCAGCGAACTGAAAACCGAAGCGCCGGAGGACGTTTTTGATTTGCCGGATGGGCGCTCGGCGTTGGAGAGAATCACTGAAAATGTCTGAATATTTACCAATATCGGAAAAATACGCGCGCTCGGCCGTCAGGCTGAGCGCGAATTGAGGAGATCTGCGACCGGAATACGGAAAAGGTGCTGGCGGCGTTTACGAAAAACCGCGTGTCGGATAACCTTTTTGCCGGCACGACCGGCTATGGATATGACGATCACGGGCGTGACACCCTGGACCGCATTTATGCCGATATCTTCGGGACGGAGGCCGCGCTGGTGCGCATCGGCTTTGTCAACGGCACGCACGCGCTTTCCTGCGCGATGTTTTCCGCAGTCAAAACAGGGGACACGGTGCTTTCAGTCACCGGTCCGGCGTATGACACGCTGCAAAACACAATCACCGGGGATTACTGCGGCAGCATGAAGACTACGGCATCGGTTATAAGCAGGTCGACCTGAAGGACGGCGCGTTCCCCGATCTGTCTGCGATCCGTGAGGCGTGCAGGGACGAAACGTCAAACTCGTGTTCATCCAGCGCAGCCGCGGCTATGCCGTACGTAAAACGCTGTCCTGCGAGGAGATCGGAGGTCTGCGGAGGTTGTGCGTGAGGTCAGGCCCGTGCGCTGCCATTATGGTCGATAACTGCTACGGAGAATTCACCGAAACGATCGAACCGACGCAGGTCGGCGCAGATATCATCGCCGGTTCGCTGATTAAAAACCCGGGCGGGGGTCTTGCCCCCACCGGCGGTTACATCGCAGGCCGCTCGGATCTGGTCGAGAATGCCTCCTACAAGCTGACCGCGCCCGGCATCGGCGGGGAATGCGGCTGCACCATGGGGCAGAACCGTTTGCTGTATCAGGGGCTGTTCATGGCGCCGCATATCACGGCGCAAGCGCTGAAAACGGCCATTTTCTGTGCCAAGGTCATGGAGCTGCTCGGCTACGAGGTCAGCCCGAAAGCGGAAGAGACGCGGTATGACATCATCCAGACGATTGCGTTCGGCGCGCCCGAGCCGCTGCGCCGCTTCTGCGAAGGGATTCAGGCGGGCGCGCCGGTCGATTCCTTCGTTACGCCCGGAACCCTGGGCAATGCCCGGCTATGACGATCCCGTCATCATGGCAGCCGGCGCATTTGTGCAGGGCGCATCCATTGAGCTTTCTGCCGACGCGCCGATGCGCGAACCGTATGTCTGCTATATGCAGGGCGGTCTGACCTACTCCTCCGGCAAGGCCGGCATCCTGCTTGCGGCCGAAAGGATCAAGGCCGAACTGCAAAATTGATGTCGCAGTTTTAATGGTGCAGTATTGCCTTAAAAGCAGCGGCAGATGATCCGACAGGGATGAGTGCTTCTTGCATTCATCCCTGTCTTTATCATGATACATATTGCAAAATTCACACGTTTGTGCTATAATATCTGAACTCGGAATTATTTTTCCGTTTTTACATTGGCAAAGGACCTGTTATGATCATTCTTGGCATAGACCCCGGCTACGGCACGATCGGTTACGGTGTCGTCCGGTTCGATAATATGAAATTCACCGCTATCCAGTACGGTGCTGCGAAAACTGCGCCGGGCACGCCCATGCATCTGCGTCTGTGCGAGATCCATGACGATATCTGCACGCTTTTGTGGATACGTTCCACCCAGATGAGGTTTCGATCGAGGAGCTTTTTTTTCAAAGAACATCACGACCGGCATTCAGGTCGCGCAAGCACGCGGCGTTATCCTGCTCGCGCTCGCGCAAAAGGGCCTGCATCCGGTTTCGTATACGCCGAACCAGGTCAAAATGGCGGTGGTCGGCTATGGCAACGCAGAAAAAAACAGATGATGGAAATGACGAAAAGCATCCTGCATCTGACAAAGCTTCCGCGGCCGGATGACGCGGCGGATGCGCTCGCGCTTGCGATCTGCCACGGCCATTCCAGAAATGCAATACGGTATGAGGGTTTATTTGATGTTTTATTATGTAGAGGGAACGGTCGCGCTCCTTCAGACAGGGCTTGCCGTAATCGACTGCGGCGGTGTGGGATATGCCTGCCATGCTTCGCAGAACACGATCGGCAAGTTGAAAAATCGGCGCCCGCGCGCGTTTGTTGACATATCTGAATGTCCGCGAGGATATTTTTTGAATTATACAGGTTTATTGACGAGGAGGAGCAGTCCTGCTTTGAAATGATGATCGGCGTATCCGGCGTGGGGCCGAAAGCCGCTCTTTCCATTTGTCGGTCGCGCCGCCGGACCGGCTTGCGCTGTCCATCATCACAGGGGATGAAAAAATGCTGATGCAGGCGCCAGGCATCGGCAAAAAAATCGCGCAGCGCATTGTTTTGGACTGCGGGACAAGATGAGCAAGGAACAGTTGGAGACTGCGTCCAGCGTATCGCCTGTTGCATGGCCGCGGCGTCCGGCGGGGTCAACCATACGCAGGAAGCTGTTGCGGCGCTCATGGTGCTTGGGTACAGCCAAGCGGAAGCGCTTCCAGGCGATGGAGGGGATGGACGCCGCGCAGATGGAAGCGGAGGAGATCATCCGCCAATGCCTGAAAAACTGGTCAAACAGTAAAGGGGGGTGTCGCTTTGAGCATTGAATTTTCCGGCGGCATGGCCGACGATGAACGCATTTTCCACCCAGGCAGTTGGCGGAGGATGAAACCGAAAATTCCCTGCGGCCGAAATCCATGGCGGATTATGTCGGCAGGCAAAGGTAAAGGAAAACCTCGGTGTTTACATCGAAGCTGCAAAAGCAGCGGGGAGAGGCGCTGGACCATACCCTGCTGTACGGCCCGCCGGGCTCGGAAAAACCACGCTGGCCGGCATTATTGCAAATGAGATGGGGGTCAATATCCGCGTCACCAGCGGCCCCTGCGATCGAAAAAGCAGGAGATTTGGCGGCTTTATTGACAAACCTTTCGGAAAATGATATTTTGTTTATCGATGAGATTCACCGTTTCGACCGTGCGGTAGAAGGAGATCCTCTACCCGGCGATGGAGGACTACGCGCTCGATATCATTATTGGCAAGGGGCCTTCCGCGCGTTCAATCGGCTCGACCTGCGCGTTTCACCTGATCGGGGCGACGACGCGCGCCGGACAGCTGTCAAGCCCGCTGCGGGACCGCTTCGGCGTGATGCTCCGTCTGGAACTTTATTCCGCGGAGGAGCTTTGTCATATCGTGGAACGCTCGGCAGGCATACTGAATGTGCCGTGCGAGCACGAGGGCGCTATTCGAGATTGCGCGCCGCAGCCGCGGCACGCCCCGCATTGCAAACCGGCTTCTGCGCCGTGTGCGCGATTTTGCGCAGGTGCGCGGCACGGGGCACGATCGACAAGGCCAGCGCGGACATGGCGCTGCGCGCGCAGGAGATCGATGAGTTGGGGCTGGACGCGGTTGACCGGCGCATGCTTAAAAGCATCATGCTCAATTACGGCGGCGGTCCGGTCGGACTGGACACGCTGGCCGCGACCATTGGTGAAGAAGCCATCACCTTGGAGGATGTGTATGAGCCGTATCTCATGCAGATCGGCTTTCTCAGCCGCACGCCGCGCGGACGCTGTGTGACGCTGCAGGCTTACCGTCATTTGAATCTGGAACCGGCGGACGGGCAGCAAATGCTGTGACGGCGCTGTTATCAATAAGAAAGTTAGGTGTTTGATATTGGGTAGATATTTTGGGACGGACGGTGTCCGCGGTGTGGCAAATTCGAACTGGACGCGCTGCTTGCATTCAAAATCGGCGCGGCGGCGGCGTTTACGTGCTGCAGGAAGCGACCCACAGCGGAAAAAGCAAGCTGCTGATCGGCAGGATACGCGCATCTCCTCGGATATGCTGGAAAACGCGCTGGTGGCGGGCATCTGCTCAGTCGGCGCGGATGTGGGTTGCTGGGCGTTATCCCAACACCGGCAGTCGCTTTTTGACGATCAAGCATAAAGCGGATGCCGGCATCGTGATCTCGGCAAGCCATAACTCGTTTTGAATATAATGGCATCAAGATATTTGCGGGCAACGGCTACAAGCTGCCGGACGAAACTGAGGCAAAATCGAAGACCTGATCGACGACTTTGAATCCATCCCAAAATGACCCATGAAAAGCTGGGCCGCGTGCTGAAAAGTGCGATCGATCCGGTGGTGGAGTACACCGACCACCTTGCGGGAAACGATCAAGGGCGACTTGTCCGGCCTGCACGTCGCGGTGGACTGCGCAAACGGCGCATCCTCTACCACGGTCGAGCGGTTGATGCGTTTGGTCGAGTGCAGGGCGGAGATACGGTTTACGAGCCGGATGGAATCAATATCAACGCGGGCTGCGGCTCGACGCATCTGGAACAGCTCAAGGAGCGCGTCCGGAAGGCAGCTTTGATTTGGGCGTCGCGTTCGATGGCGACGCGGACCGCTGCCCTGATCGTGGACGAAACTGGCGAGCTGGACGGGGACCGCATCATGGCCGTATGCGCCGCCCATATGAAAAAAGGGAAGGCAAGCTGCGCGGTGGGGCGTTTGTCGCCACCGTGCTGTCTAACATGGGTCTGCACGCCTATGCTCAAAAAACGACATGCGGATCGAATGCTCCAATGTGGGAAGTTCCGGTATGTGCTGGAAATGATGTTGAACAAAGGGATATATCCTTGGCGGCGAGCAGTCCGGCCATGTTATCTTCTGGAATATGCCTCAACCGGAGAGATGGGGGCTGACCGCGCTGCAGTTCATGTCCATTCTGAAAAGCAGCGGCAAAAATGCTCGGAGATCGCCGCGGAGGTCGTGCCGTGGCCGCAGGTCATGATTAACGTCAAAGGTGCCGAATGATAAAAAAGGCCGCCCTGCAAAGCTGCCGGAGGTCAGGCTTCGATCGACGAGGCGGGCGCGGCTCTGGGGAAAACGGCCGGATTTTGGTACGTCCCTCCGGTACAGAGGCTTTGGTGCGCGTTATGGTCGAAGGAAAGGACAGCAATCAGGTCGATACTTTGGCAAAAAGGGTTGCCAAAGTGATAGAGTCTGTCGTATAATAAGAAAGAGCCAACATAAGGTGGATGTGGTTTTCGCATCCACCTTGTTTTGTGAAAGAGAGGGTGAAAAGCAGCGGTACAACAGAATAGCAAGTCAAGCGCCAGAACTGCGATGCAGCCGGTATCGCAGTTGACGAGGGAAGGGTTAATCGAAGTTTTCGGCGGATGCCCTTCGGCCATGAGTGGGTTGGTCGTGAGCAGACTGTTAAATCGCGCGGGCGACTGCGCGGACAAGAGCAGATTCTGCGTAACGCACTATTTTTATACCAAAATTAAAAACTGCCATCCTTTCTATTGGAGGAATTTATTCTTATGTGTGGAATCGTTGGTTTACGGGCCGCGAAAACGCGCTGCCCATTCTGATTAAGGGATTATACAGCCTCGAGTACCGTGGGTATGATTCCGCCGGCATCGCTGCCGGGACGGCCTGCGCGTTGTGAAAACACAGGCCGCATCGCGAGCTCTGGAAGAGAAAATCCAGTCCTGAGGGCGGCTTGTCCTGCACCTGCGGCACGGCCATACCCGCTGGGCGACGCATGGGGCCGTCCGACCGCAATTCCCATCCCATCTGCCAGGCGGTCGGGGACGACGGTCAGGAGCAAGGTCGCGGTCGTCCATAACGGGATCATAAACTATAAGGAACTGCGGGAGCGACTGGAGGCGCATGGGTACACGTTCTGTTCCGAGACGGATACGAAACCGTCGCACCTGGTCGACTACCTGCATACCGGCAACAGGAGGACAGCGGCGAAGACCGTGCTCGCCGCAATTTTCGCGCATCCGCGCTCCTACACTGGGCGTGGTTTCTATGGACAATCGGAGGAGATCGTCGCCGCGCGCGGGATAACCCGCTGATTATCGGGCTCGGCCAAGGGAAAATATGATTGCCTCGGATCTCACGGCGATTATCGGCCGGACCCGCGATTATATCATTCTGGACGACAATGAGGTGGCGATTATCCGGCCGGACAGCGTGGCTGTGATGAACGAGTTCGGCGCGTAGTGGAGAAAGCGGTCCAAACTGTCACTTGGGATATGTCGGCCGCGGAAAGGGCGGCTACCAGCATTTCATGCTGAAAGAGATCATGGGCAGCCGAAAGCGGTCGCGGATACAGTCAACCCGCGAATTCAGAACAATGCTGTTGTATTTGAGGAAAACGGCCTGACCGATGAACGGCTGCGCGAAATCGAAAATATTCCTTATATCGTAGGCTGCGGTTCCGCCTTGCACGCGCGGGCATGGTCGGCAAACGTGTGATCGAGGCATGTGCCGCATCCACTATTACGGCGGGTAGCCAGTGAGTTCCGGTATGAAAACCCGATCATCGGGAAAAAGGACCTCTGCATCTCGTAATCAAGCCAGTCGGGCGAAACCGCCGATACACTGGCGGCGATGCGGCTATTGGCGCAGGCGGGCGCGTTCCACAGTCGCGATCGTCAATGTGGTATCCTCGACCATCGCGCGCGAAGGGCGGACGGAGTGCTGTATACCTGGGCGGGACCGGAGATTTCGGTTGCGACCACAAAAAGCATATTCCTCACAGCTTTCCGCCCCTGATCTCCGTGAAAATCGCGCACGAGGGGCCTGATCTCGATCGGGGATGAGCGCGCGCTTTGCCGCCGAGCTGCAGCGCTTGCCGGCCTGCATTGAAAGCGTTGGAAGCCAGCAGGATATGCAGCGCATCTCCACGCCGGTACGCCAACCGGCCGAGCGTGGGGGCGCGGCGACATGCTGCGGCGCTCGAGGCCTCGCTCAACTCAAGGAAATATCGTATATCCATTCCGAAGGCATATGCGGCGGGAGAGCTCAAACACGGTACGATCTCGCTGATCGAGGAGGGACACTGGTGGTGGCGTTGGCAACGCAGCCTGCGCTGTTTGAAAAAACCGTCTCCAACAAGGAGGTAGTTTCCCGCGGCGCGGTCGTCGTATTAGTCACCACGGACGACTTCACAGGGGATGAATCGGTCTGTCAGCATATTATCCGGCTGCCGAAATGTCTTTATGAATTTTCCGCGTCTTTCTTTCGATTATTCCCATGCAGCTTTTGGCATACTATATTGCGGTGGAGCGCAACTGCGACGTCGGATAAACCGCAGCAATCTCGCCAAGTCGGTGACTGTCGAATAATGAAAAATATTGTTTATTGTTCAATCGGCACAAAAAATAAATCTGTTTTTGCCATCAAAACAGTAGTTTTCACAAAAATTCCTTGACATTATCTTTTTTTTTCGCATATAATAAATCTTGACATGAGACACGGTATAGAAAATATTCCATTGCAAGCCGTTATCCGATGAAGCGTTAGTGCCGGCTGGCGCAGCGGCGGCGGCGATGCGGCGGAAGCTTTGGTAAAAAGGTATTCCAACTGGTAAAGACCTGTGCGCGCCCGTATTTTTTAGTGGGTGCCGGATGAAGGATCTCTGCTTCAGGAGGATGCTCGGTTGATGAAAGCGATCCGCGAATATGATGAAGGAAAAGGCGTGCCGTTCAGCGCGTTTGCGAAGATCTGCGTTATGCGGAAAATTTTTCCGCGGTGCGGTCTGCCGCCGCAATGAAGCACGACCCGCTCAATCGTTCCATGTCAATCGATCGACCTCTGTTTGGCGAAGACCTTGCACCGGAATCGCACCGGGTTACGGCACCGATTGGTGACCCTGAATCGCTGGTGATCGGCAATGAAGGGAGAGGGAAGAACTGGTCCGTCGGCTCTACTCGCTTCTGTCTGAATTCGAGGCAAAGGTTTTAACATTGTTTTTTGGATGGCCTGTCGTTTGAGGAAATGTCCAAAACGCGTAAACCGATCAAGAATCTGTGGATAATGCCATCCAGCGCATCAAGCGGAAATCGGGCAAATATCAAAACCCCAATAGGCGATTGCAGGCATGCGGCCTGTACGCATAAATTTCAGGGTGAGGAACGGTATCAAAGAGGTAAAACCATGTACGAAGACAAGGCTTTAGTATGCAAGGTGCGGTCAGGAATTTGTGTTTACTGCCGGCGAGCAGGGGAATTCTATGCAGAGCGCGGTTTTCCAGAACGAGCGCAGCGCTGCAAGGGCCGTGACGCCCGAAAGAACGCGGCTCGTGGCCCCGTCTTCACCGCTACCTGTGTGCTGCTTGCGGCGGAGGCTCGTGTTCCGTTCGAACCCCAAAGTCCGACCGTCCGGTATATTGCAGCGAATGCTTCGCCAAAATGCGCGAGCAGAGGCTGATAAGTGAACGGAAAATGTCCGGCTAACGCCGGACATTTTTTGGTTTTACGAAAGCAGCTCAGGGGACGGGCCGCTGCGGTGACGGATGGTTGGAAAGGAAAACGGCCGCGCGGTCGGTAGGGGGCGTTATGGTAAAAAGGGCGCGTATTTTTTGTTGATTTCTGATAAAACGCGATAAGGTGATTGAAATTTGTATATATTTTGCGGTATACTAAACAACAAAAACAAACAGGAGGGTCCATCATGGCGGCTATCACGAAAAGACCACGATTGGCGAAGGTGCTGAACCGCAATCTGGAAACGGCAAAGTTCTTTATGGAAATCGGTATGCATTGCTTGGGCTGCCCGGCATCACCGGGCAGCCAGAATTTCGTAATTTATGGCACCAATACGGATATGAAACTTCGGTTATAAGCTCGGCATTCTGGCGAATAAGGTGAGCAAAGACCGGCAAGCATGCCGGCCAGCCGCAAATGGAACGGATGATTTTAACGCCCGCTTGGCCTGCATCGCAGCGCTGATCCCTAAATGAGGCGCGGCTGGCGATATCGGAACGAAGATCATGAGGAAAACTGCCGGTTTCTCTGCTGCTTTCCGGACGTGTCGCCGCCGCGATCAGGGTCGGATATCCGGCAGGGGCACGCTGGATCATGCGGCCCGTAATGCGCGGGCATGGTGTCGGCGCTGCCGCTGCGGGCTGATGCGGCCGGAGGTCGGCATCGCGCCGGCATGGCCGAGGCAGACGATTGCAGATATCACGGCGGCGCCGCGCCGTGGCGGACTGGAGGTGGCGGGCATCTGCGCCAGCGATGGTCTGAGCTTCAGCCTTGACTGAGCTGGCAACTGCCGTCGGTAAAACGGTGCCGTCGGGAGGAACGCCGGTATTATGTTGTGCTTCTGCGTGCGGCGGTGGACCAGTGCGCGTGGTCCCGCTTTCTCCAGCTGCGCGTTTTCTCCGGCGCTGCTGGCAGGCGGCGGGTGCGCGCGACTATCTGGAAAAGCTCTGCTTCAGCGGGAAATACGCGCGCTGGAGGGCGTAAAAGCGGAAGGCGGTTGACCGCGCCGTCCTTGACGGACAGCGTGAAATCGTTCGCGTGGATCAAACAGGCATGGGAGGAATTGGCATGATTGTTCAGGATATGTAACGCTGCTGGAAGGGCTGCCGCCTCGCGCTGGCGGAAAGCTGATAATGGGGCTGCTTTGCGGGGATCGGGCGCGCGAAGGTGACCAATGTGTTGCTCTCTCGATATCACCGAACAGGTCGTTGCGGAGGTCGGCGGAACGCGGCGCACAGATGATCGTCGCGCATCATCCTGATCTTTACCTCGATCAGTCGGATAACCGAGGACGATGCGACTGGACGTATCCTGCGTGCCGCGATCCGGCATGATATTGCCCTCGTTTGTATGCACACCAACGCGGACTGTGCGCAGGGAGGGCGTTAACGACGCCTGGCCGCTGCGCTGTTCCTCACCAACGTGGGGGAATCGGAAGCGGGGGAAAACGGGATGCTGGGACGTGTTGGCGACCTGCCAAAGGAAATGGGGGCCGCGGGAGTTCGCGCTTTATGTCAAAAGAGTGTCTGCGTGCGGCGTTCGCTTTTGTGATGGCGGCCGGCCGATCCGTCGGGTGGCGGTCGGCGGCGGAGCCTGTGGCAAATGATGGATTTTTGCAATCGCAAAGGGGGCGGACGCATTCGTGATCGGAGACTGCAGCTACGACCTGATGCAGCGCGCGCAGACGCTTGGGCTGACGCTTGCGGACGCGGGTCATTTCAACCGAAAATCCGGTGACAGCGGCGTTCGCGGAGCAGATAGGCGGGGCGTTCCCCGCGTTGCGCGTCAGCGTTTCCGAGCGGCACGCGGACTGCATCAATTTGTATAAGGAAGATCGATCATGCCATTAGATGCTATCTGCCTTGGGGCAGTAACGGAAGAATTGAATCATGTGCTCGCGGGCTGCCGTGGGAAAAGGTGTACCAGCCCGATCGGGATGAGATCGTGCTTGCAGACGAGGCCGAGGGCGGCGCAAGGCGCTTGCTGGTGTCGACCGCCGCCGCGCGCCGCGGGTGCATTTTATTGACGTCGCGCGGGAGAATCCGGCGGCGCCGCCCATGTTCTGCATGCTCCTGCGCAAGCATGCAGGGGAAAAATTGCGGCAGTCGTACAGCCGGCTGTGGAACGGATGCTGACTATCGAACTGGATACGACAGACGAAATGGGGGTGGCCTGCAAAAACATCTGATCTGCGAGTTGATGGGGAAGCACTCCAACGTCATCCTGTGCGGGGAGGATAACCGTATCATTGACGCGATGCGCCGCGTGGACAGAGACCTTCCGGTAAGCGGCAGGTATTGCCCGGCCTGTTTTACAGGTTGCCGCCCGGCGCAGGACAAAGCATGACCCCTTTGCTCTGTCGGGAGTGGGGCTGTCGGCCTCCCTGCAATCCGCGGATGGAGAGATGGGGCTTGACCGGTATCTGCTCAGCCAACTGCTGGGATTTTCGCCGCTGCTGTGCCGCGAGCTATCCTATCGGGCGACGGGAGACGCCGCGAAGCCGGTCGGCAAACTGACCGCAGAGGAGCAGCTTCAGTCTGGCGCAGGTTTGAGGACCTGAAAAGCTATCTCACAGAAAAACGGTGGAAGCCGTTCTTGCTACGAAGACAGAGGATCATGCGGTTTTTGACTTTTCCTTTCTGCCAATCACGCAATATGAAGGCCTGATGACAGTATCGCAGGAGAAAGCTTCTCGGACCTGCTGGCCGCGTTTTTGAAAAAAGGGAAAGCGGAGCGCATGGCGCGGCGCTCGGCCGATTTGCATAAGGCCTGTCGTCAACGCGCGCGACCGCTATAAGAAAGCTGGCTGCGCGCAGCAAAGGAGCTGGACGCGACGCAAACCGCGAACAGTATAAACGGCTGGGCGACCTAATCACGGCAAACCTGTACCAGCTTGAAAAGGGATGAACAAGGCGGTGGTCGTGGACTATTACGACGAAGCCTGTCCCGAGGTGGAGGTCGCTTTGGATGTCCGATTGACGCCGCAGCAAAACGCGCAGAAGTATTTCAAGCTGTACAACAAAAGCCAAGACTGCGGAAGTGCTGACGCAGCAGCTCGCACAGGGCCGTGCAGATCTGGATTATCTGGAAAGCGTGCTGGTCGCGCTGGGTGAGGCGGAGAGTGAACGGGACCTTGCTCAGCTGCGGGAGGAGCTCACACAGGCAGGCGTCCTGTCCAGCAAGCAGGCGCGCAAACGCGTGAAGCCGGTGGCACGCAAAGCCGTTCCATTATCGCTCGAGCGACGGTTTTGATATTTCGGGGAAAAAACAACCTGCAAAACGTCTGTTGACGCTGAAGACTGCGTTTAAAAGCGATATCTGGTTCCACACACAGAAGATTCACGGCTCGCATGTGATTCTGGTGGCCGATGGGCGCAGAAACCAACCGATCGGGCTTGACGACGGAAGCGCCATGATCGCGGCGTACCATTCCAGCGCGGCAGTCCTCGCGTGCCAGTAGATTACACGCCGGTACGGCAGGTCAAAAAGCCGGCGGGGGCCAAGCCGGGTATGGTGATCATCATGTGTACCAAACAGCCTACGTCACGCCGGATGAGGCGGCGGTGGAAAAGACCTCCGCGAGTAAAATGGAGAAGCAGGATGTGGTTTGATAAGATCCTATATGATTGCCGTACCTTCATTTGAGATATCGGCTAAGGTATATTGTGAATGCGGAAAAGGGAAGTATAGATTCTGTCCGGTAAGAGATTGCAAAAGCATATCGGCAAGGAAATTATTATCGAGCCATTCGATCCAAAGGGTCAAGAACAGCTATAACCTGTCGCTGGCGAACGAGCCTTGTTTATGATAACGATGTACTTGATATGAAAACCCGAATACGGCGCACCGTATCGACATACCGGAGGAAGGCCTGAGCCCAACTTATTATCACGATATCGATGGGGAATACGACAAGTATACCCACGGAAAATATCAGAACCAATGTGATGGGGTTCTGTCCTCGTATCTCGGCCGGGCCGCCGGCGGTTGGTATCCGCTGACCAGCCCATTTGCGGCGGTTGTAATTTCACAAAAGGGCTTTTGCCCATAGAGAGAGGCCACGGTCGTCGGCAAAGTCGGTCTGCTGGGTCGGTTCAATGGGAAGCTTGGCGACCGCGGTTGCCATAGTGATGAATTCCGCGCGCGTCACGGTCTGGGCAGGACGGAAGAAGGAACAGCCGCCAATATTTTCGCCGGTCATAATACCATTTTCCGATAGGCAGATTGCGGCATAATGCGCGGGATTTCCCGTCATGTCGGAATAGGTGAGTCCAGCGCGGTTCTTTTTCACTGTGATCGTAACGTCGGCAGGCTCCGCCGTATTCCCGTTGGCATCGACAACCGTATAGGAAAATTTATCCTTGCCCGCTTTTTTCGCAGGGGAATAAGATAGAATATTTCCTTCGATCGATGCAGTGCCGAGACGAGGCTGTTCGGTAAGCTGGTACAGAACAATATCATTATCAGAATCCGCAGCGGTCAGCTCTACCTCAATCGGTATCTACGCAAGTCTCTGCCTCGACGGCATAGGCTGCAGGGACGCCCGCAGCCGGCGTTTCCGATGTCAGGCCGGCTGCAAGCGCCACGCCGGAAAAGAGTACTGTGGCGGGCAGCAGCAGTACAGCGATCAATAATTTTCGATCCATAAAATCATACACCCTTTCCAGAATGTTCTGCATCCCGCAGTATGCACCGCTTTGAAGGGCTTTATGCATAAATTTTCCGGAATATTTGCAAGCGAAACCATAATCTTGCCGAAAGGCAGGAAATAGGGGAAAATGCTTGCCGAAATTCGTGCTTTGTGGCATAATAATTTTATATAAGGAATACAGGAACAGGGAAAGGAGAATGAGAATGGAAACCATCAGCTTGTTCTGGTGCTGGACTTCGGCGGGCAGTATAACCAGTTGATCGCGCGGCGCGTGCGTGAACATCATGTATATTGTGAGGTCAAGCCCTACAAAACCCCGCTTGAGGAGATCAGGGCGATGCATCCAATCGGCATCATATTTACCGGTGGACCGAACAGCGTTTATGATGAAAAATCTCGAAGTGCGATCCGGCGCTTTTTGAGTTGGGCATTCCGGTTTTAGGGATTTGCTACGGTTGCCAGCTTATGGCGCATACGCTGGGGGGCGAGGTAACTGCCGCGCAGGAGGATACAGCGCGCGAATATGGAAAAAACGGATACATTTTATAATACGGGCTGCAAGCTGTTCAAAGGGGCTTCGGAGCAGGAATATCCGGATGAGCCACGGCGACTATATGGCGAAAGTACCGGAGCTTTTCGCTTGTCGCACATACCGAAATGTGTCCGACAGCAGCGATCGCGGATGAGGCGCGCGGCTTTTTACGGCGTGCAGTACCATCCGGAGGTCAATCACACAGAAAACGGTACGTTGATGCTGAAAAATTTCCTTTATGAGGTGCGGCGCCAAAGGCGACTGGACGATGGAGGACTATAAGAATTCGTCGATCAAGTCGATTCCGGGGAAAAGGTCGGCGATGGCAAAGGTTCTGCTGGCGCTCTCCGGCGGCGTGGATTCCTCCGTGGCGGCAGCTTTGCTGGCCGAAGCGGTCGGAAATCAGTTGACATGTGTTTTTGTCGACCATGGCCGGATGCGTAAGGATGAAGGGACGAAGTCGAGGCCGCGTTGCGAAATGGGACATCAACTTTATCCGTGTGGATGCGGAGAAGCGTTTCTGGACAAGCTGGCCGGTATTTCCGATCCGGAAACAAAGCGCAAGATCATCGGTGAGGAATTTATCCGCGTTTTTCGAGGAGGAAGGCAAAAAAATCGGCAAGGTCGATTATCTGGTCCAGGGAACGATTTACCCAGACGTGATTGAATCTGGTGCGGGTGACGCGGCGGTCATCAAGAGCCACCACAACGTGGGCGGCTTGCCGGATTTCGTGGACTTCAAAGGAAATCATCGAGCCGCTGCGTGCTGTTCAAGGATGAAGTGCGCGGTCTCGGCAGAGAGCTGGGACTTCCGGAATATCTCGTGATGCGCCAGCCGTTCCCGGGTCCCGGTCTTGCCATCCGCGTCATCGGCGAGATCACCGGGAGAAACTGGATATTCTGCGCGAGGCGGACTTCATCTTCCGCGACGAGGTTGCAAGGCTGGCTTCGACCGCCAGATGAACCAGTACTTCGCGGTCCTGACCTCCATGCGCTCCGTCGGCGTCATGGGCGACGGCAGGACGTACGATTATACGCTGGCACTGCGCGTCGGTCACAACGTCCGACTTCATGACAGCCGACTGGGCAAGAATTCCGTATGAGGTACTCGACCGCGTCTCGGTGCGCATCGTCAACGAGGTCCGCGGCATCAACCGCATCGTCTACGATATCACCAGTAAACCCCCCGCAACCATCGAGTGGGAATGAGAAAAAAGTGAATATGATGGGCTGAAGAGCCTTGAAAACACTCACTTTTTGAAAATCTCATTCCTCATTTGATAGCAAAATGATAGCAGATACCAAAGCCATTTTGTTTGTTCTTATTTTGGCGAGCGAATGGTTTGCAGGTTTGCTGTCGCATCAATCCTATATTGAGAGCAAAAAGGCTCTGCTGACTTTCGCATCGGCAAGCCCTATATTTCTTGCGCAAAACATTTGAAACGGTGGATTGCGAAAAAGCATCGCTGCAATGGTTTCTTGATTAATTTTTTGTTTGCAGAGATCTTTAATTACTTCGTTTCTTTGAACTGTTGATTTCGGGAAGTCGATGAATTGTTTCGGAAACAACTCAGAAGCGCGGTCTTTATTAAAGTTGTTCCATCATCTAATACAGCTCGTGCAATTTTAGCCCCCGTTTTTTTTGTTTGGCTTAAACGCAAGAGAAACAATATTTGCAGGTTTTTCCAACTCTGAAGATCCACAGTCTTGAATACGTTCATTAGATTAGTCGCCATGTATTATCCCTCAAATTATCAAATTAGATAACTCTGCATCATTTTCCCGTGTGTTCTTTGACGGCGCATATCACTAAGTTCCTGCGACGGCGTGATCTTGTGCCACTGACCGGAGGTGTCAAGTTCAGGGTAGCGGTAGCGCCAGCGGTCATATTCTTCTTTGGTGATCTCGCCTGCTTTCAGCTTGGCGGCAACCGCACCCCACGCGGCAAGCATGCTGTGAAGCTCCGCTGCGTCGCGTCCTTTGTGGATATGAACACGCAGATGCACCTCATCCTCGCACTCACAACCTCAAGACCGTAGCGGTCCTCCAGCGTGAACAGCGTGTGCATCAGTCCAATATAGGAGGCAATGTCCGGTACGTCCAGCGCCTTGGGCGAAACGTCAAGCACCTGTGCCAGCGCAGCGGTCACGTCCGCTTTAGGCGTTCTGGAACCATTCTCGTACTGCGCAAAGGCGGACATCTGCGGATTTCTCCGGGAAACCCAGCGCCATGCCAAGGTATTTCTGCGTCATGCCCGCATCGTGCGGAAAAAGTGGATGCGTTCACCAATCGCCATAATAGCCATCTCCTGTGTCGGTTATCTTTGATAAAGAGTATAGCAGATATGTTTAATTTCGTCAAGAAAAATCTAAAGCAAATTTATTTAATATTTTCCTGCAAACCGGCTTGACTTAAACAAATATGTATAGTACAATAGCTGTAAGCTAAGCATATTAGCTTAATTCATACAAATTTTACAATTAGGATAGTCAACAAATACAGAAAAAATGTCCGTTGTAAGGTGAGAGGGGGTGAAATCCAAAAGAGCCAAACTGAATGACCGTCCAAGGGATACTTTCTCCGGGGAAGCACGCGATGAGACGAGCGTGCCAAGGAGAAAAGAAAACGGCACAGCGCCGAAAAGGGTTGCCTGTCAGAGTCCTGCGGATAGAACGGCAGAAGAAATCAACCACAAATCAGGAAAGGAAGGTATTTTGCCTATGGCAGGAGAAATTTTTATGAGAGTAAATGAAGTTGCGGAAGAGCTTGGCGTATCGGTTCCGTATGCGTATAAGCTCATTCGTGAGTTGAACGAAGAGCTGCGAAAGACCGGTTGCATCACCATTGCAGGCAGGATCGACCGCAAGTTCTTCCACGAGAAGTTCTACGGAACGAGAGAACCGAAGGAAAGAAGGGAATCGAATGGCAGCGTTTAAGGACAAGAAGAACGGCTCATGGTATGTGCAGTTTCGCTATACCGACTGGCGCGGTGAGCGCCAGCAGAAATTGAAGCGCGGCTTTGCCACGAAAAAAGAGGCGCAGGCATGGGAACGCGAGTTTCTGATGCAGAAGCAGGCTGACATCAATATGAGCTTCGAAAGCTTTGTGGCGCTCTATGAAAAGGACGTCAAGCCCAAGCTGAAGCTCAACACATGGCTCAGCAAGGAGCATATCATCCGCACAAAGATTCTGCCGTATTTCAAAAAGCGCAAGCTCTCGGAAATCACCGCCCGTGATGTGATCGACTGGCAGAACGAGATACGGCAGCACACCAAGTCAAGCGGCGAAAGCTATTCCCCGGACTATCTCAAGAACGTCCATACCCAACTGAGCTGTATTTTCAACCACGCCATCAAGTATTACGGCTTACAGATCAATCCCGCTGCAAAGGCCGGAAATATGGGCAGCGAGCAGCCGAAGGAAATGCTGTTCTGGACGAAAGAAGAATAAAAATTCATCGACGCCATGATGGACAAGCCCTATGCTGTACTACGCTTTTTGAAATCCTGTACTGGTGTGGCATCCGCGAGGGCGAGCTGCTGGCACTGACGCCTGCGGACTTTGATTTCGAGAAGAAAACGCTCCGCATCAATAAATCCTATCAGCGCTTACAGGGCAAGGACGTTATCACCACGCCGAAAACGAAGAAAAGCAACCGCGTGATCCAGATGCCTGACTTTCTCTGTGATGAGATACAGGACTACTTCAAGGAACTTTATGGACTGGAACCGGACAGCCGTATTTTCCGCTGTCCAAATATGCCTTGAAGCGCGGCATGGAGTTCGGGTGCAAGGCGTCTGGTGTCAAGATCATCAGAATCCACGATTTGAGACACAGCCATGTTTCTTTACTTATCAACATGGGCTATTCTGCCGTTGCCATCGGCAATCGCGTGGGGACACGAAAGCGTGGAGATCACCTATCGGTACGCGCACCTTTTCCCAACCGTACAGAAGGAAATGGCAGATAAATTGAACGTCGAAAGGAGTAATTAAAAATGTCACTGAAAAACCGGGATAACCACAACCGCTGGCGCAACAAGACTGTTGCCTTCCGGGTATCACGGAGGAAGACCAACAAATCGAAACCTTCGTCAAGCTCTCCGGGCTGACCAAGCAGGACTACATCACACGCCGTTTGACCTGCGTAAGGACGTAGTGGTACAGGCAATCCGAAGAGTTTACAAGGCACTGCGCGACCAGCTTGCCGCCGTGCTGGATGAGCTGCGGCGCATTGAAGCGGGCGGCAGCGTAAATGACGAGCTGCTGGACGTGATTGAAATGATCGCCGCCATCATGGACGGCATGAAAGAGGAAAATGCCTATGGAAAATGAAATCTGCAAAAGAAAACGACCGCCCCGGACACATCTGTTGGCGCAGATGATGGGCAGCCGCTTCACAATTCAACTGAGAACAGTATATCCGCTTTTGAAGAAGAAATCAACGGTGATTTTCAAAAAGCAGTGCGGAAAGTCTGGATGAAATCTACCGCAGGATACAGCGGTTAACCGACCCGCATTATCTGCACACGATCTCCATGACCGAGCTGTACCAGACCGCATATCAGAGCAGACCGCCGATCATCGACGGCTTGCTCTATGCGGGTGCGTACATCCTCGCAGGTGCGCCAAAGATCGGCAAATCATTTCTGGTGGCGCAGATCGCCTATCATGTCAGCACGGGCGAAGCTCTATGGGGCTGAAGTCCATCCCGGCACGGTGCTGTACCTCGCATTAGAAGATGACTTTCAGCGCATTCAGAGTCGAATGTTTATGATGTACGGCGTCAACGACACCGACCGGCTGCACTTTGCAACTGCGGCGGGCAAGATCGAAACGGACTGGACGAACGGCTTGAGAATTTTGTGCGCGAGCATCACGATACCAAACTCATTATCATTGACACCATGCAGAAAATCCGGAAGTCGGCGGCGAGGCGTACAGCTACGCCAGCGATTATGAGATCATCGGTCGGCTCAAGCAGTTTGCCGACAAGCACTGCATCTGCGTTTTGACCGTCCACCACACGCAAGCAGCCTGCCGGTGACAGCTTCGAAATGATCTCCGGTACGACAGGGTTGCTCGGCTGCGCGGACGGGTCGCTTCTCATGCAGAAGAAAAAGCGCACGGCATTGGAGGCAACCATCGACGTCGTGGGGCGCGACCAGCAGGATCAGATTCTCTATCTGAAAAAGGATGCCGACACGCAGATCTGGAATCTTGAAAAGGTAGAAAACGAGCTGCACAAAGAGCCGCCCGATCATGTTCTGGATGCTGTCGCTGGACTACTATCCGCAGAACATCCAATCTGGACAGGATCGCCCTCTGCGCTTGCCGATGCCGTCCATGTCGGCATGGCGGCAAATGCGCTGAGCAAGTATCTGAATGTGAAGTCTGGCAGACTGTTGGATGAATACCACGTCCGCTATGAGAACAAGGTTCGGCACGAAGGGCGACGTATCACGCTGACCTATGATGCTGAAAGCAAATAAGCCGCGCGACGGCTGCGACGGTTGCGACGGTGAAAATGATACCGTAAAACAACCGTCGCAATCGTTGCGACCGTCGCGGAGGGAAGCCGGCAGCACGACCTTCCGCGCCCCCGTCCCCATCGAAAAATCCGCAGAGTTTGAGATGGATGTGGGCAGGAGATTATGAGCAGAGGTTGTCTGCAAATAAGCTGCTGACCACGCCGGTTTTTGCGGTTTGTATCACACACTGCAAACCGCAAAACCGGCAGAGACTTCCGCAGAAGCCGCATACCCCCTCGGAGAGCCCACGATACTTGCAGCCGCAGGATGAAAGTATCATAGTGGGTTATTACACTTCCGCAGAAGTGCCTCCCCGAAAGCTACCCGTCCTGCACAATCTGAAATCAGGAGGTAAACTGCCTATGGCAAGAGGCGACGGTATCCACCGTACCAGCGCAAGAAACGCAAGAATGAAAGATACAGACATCGACAACGCACAGGCGCATAATGAGCGCGAAAAATCGTCGTATGTCAATCAGGACATCGTTCCTGAACGGACGCCATACAACGTCCATTTCAAAACGCCAACCGCCGGGTATAAGGAGATGTTCGAGCAGATGCGCTCTGACGGCGTGATCTCCACGCGGTCTGAAAGCGGATGCCGAGAAATTCGGAGAGCTGATTTTCGATGTCAACTCTGCCTACTTCTTCAACCACGGCGGCTATGAATTTGCAAAACAATTTTACGCCGATGCCTACAAAGCTGCAATCAAAATTGTCGGCGGTGAGCAATACGTCCTTTCGGCAGTCATGCACGCCGACGAGCGCAACCGCGCCATGTCCGACGCGCTGGGGCAGGACGTGTACCACTATCACCTTCATGTGGTCTACATTCCCGTCGTGGAAAAGCAAATCCTGTGGTCGAAACGCTGCAAGGATAAATCTCTGGTTGGGACGGTCAAAGGAGACGATTCAGCAGGTCAGCATGAGCAAGAAATGGGCTTCCAAGCCTGCGCTGGACGAGAACGGTGAGCCGATTTTAAGTTCCAAGGGCAAACCCATTCTCAAGAAGTCCTACAGCGTTTTGCAGGATGATTTCTTCCGGTATATGCGCGACGCCGGGTACAACGATGTGGAGCGTGGTGAACGTAGCAGCTCCGGAGGAACACCTGACAGTGACGCAGTTCAAGGGTTTGCAGCGGAGCAGGCACGGCTGGCAGAACTCACGGAGCAGAACCGACAGCAGGAGCAGCAGGCGCGACGCTCGGCAAGCAGATCAAAAAAATTCAGAATCAGCAGGTCGATGTGGCGGCCATCGAAAAGATTGAGGCAAAGCCCGTCCCATTCTCAAACAAAGGTGATATTGGAGCGTTCTGAGGATATGAATCGCTGGCAACGGAGGAAGTACGCTACAGGCGTCAGAAAAAGGAATCAAGTTGCAAAAGGCTTTGGATGCGGCAAACAGGCTGACTGCAAAACTCAAGGCAGAGATCGCCGGTTTTGAAGCAGGAGCTTTCCGAGTACAAATCCGTTCGCAGCAAACTCCATGAACACGAAAACGCAGGCTTCGCGGAGAAAGTTCAACACTATGAAAGACGTAATTCAGCCGCAATAACCTCTGGCATTTCTTCCGTCCGCGCAGAGAAAAAACGGCAATGCGGGACTGATGCCCGCTGATGCCGTGTTGGCTAGAAAAACGGATTTTTTACCAATGGGAGCGTCAGATCAGGCCAGCGTATCTGCTGGGCGCTCCCCATTCAAAAAGTCACCCTGCTTTTGCAGGTGTAGAACTGACAAAAAATCTTGAAAATGCGCCTGTTTTTGCAGGGCGAGGCAGAAATGGAGGCAATATGAAAACTGGACTGACTAAGAGGCAGAAAACGACCTGCATCTATTTTGACGAAGCCAGCAAAACCGTTGAAATCCAGACACACAATACCGCGCTCAAAAAACTGGCTGGCACAGTATGCAGCAAGGCATACCAATCTGTGCAGAGCAGACCGACGATGACGAACAGGGCGGTCTGACCTTCGAGATTGACCGCAGACGATTCGCCGTCCGTCTGACCGCGTGCCGTATTCGGATACGCGCCGACAGGCAGCAAGTGAAGCTTGCCAAGGAAATACAAATCGGTTGAAAGTAAAATAAGCATTAACCATATGGGGAAAATCAGGTACATAGCAACTTTCCCCATCATATTGAATTCAAACGAGAGGTGTGTTATAATGGAGGGAAAAAATCAGGTATTTGTTCTTGTCCCAGATGGAGGAAAGCAAAATGGCAACAGGTTCACATCCGCGTAGATGATGATATTTATAAGGAACTCAGCGACTATTCTGTAGTGAAGTGGACAGTCCATGCAGGACTGCCTGTCTGTGAAGCCAATTAGGCAAATGGCTCGTCAAGGAAGAACCTTCTCAGGATTGTAATGGGTACACCTTTATTGATTTATTTGCAGGTATTGGCGGTATGCGACTTGCATTCGAATCCAGCCCCGGTGGGTGCTGTGTTTATTCTAACGAATGGAATAAGTACAGCCAGCAGACCCCAATACGCAAACTTTGGTGTGCAACCGGACGGTAATTGATATTACAAAGGTTCAGGCTGAAGCAATCCCGGATCACATGATATTTCTTGGCGGGATTCCCACAATGGCCGTTCTCTCAATCGCCGGGGTTTTCGAAGAAAACGGTTTGGGGCGTGCTACCGGTTTGAAGGACAAGACCCGAGGGAACGCTTTAGCAATACGTAAC
>VOFH01003600.1_pt1 | contig 27456 bp, 49 predicted proteins | sample 5384091 | NCBI WGS metagenome assembly VOFH01 (sample SAMN12384727, study PRJNA508395) | human gut metagenome | isolation source: healthy gut G | host: Homo sapiens
AGCTGTGCCGACAGACGGGTGTGGTCATGACAGGAGCCGGTGCGACCTATCCCTATGGGATAGATCCCCGGGACAGCAATATTCGCATTGCCCCCAGCTTCCCACCTGTGGAGGAGCTGGAGCAAGCCATGAAGATTTTTGCCTTTGTATCCGGCAGGCCGCCCTGGAAAAGCTGCAAAATTCGTAGAAAAGACGCCGTGTCTCGCGAAATAGGGGAAGAAATTTCCGTTTTGAACGAGTGCACTTGCCAGATTAGCCATAGTATGATAGAATGGCTCCCGTCTCCGCAGGATTTGTTCGGATAGCGGGGAGAAAATGTAGAACAATAGTTATGCCCGGCCTGCGCCGGCCAGATCATTTCCATGTTGAGGTAACGGTATGAAATCACTTCCGTTTGGTGTTCTGATGCTGCTGTCCTTATTGGTTTCAGCGGTGGTAGCCTTTGGTATCACACCTTTGGTCAAACGCGTGGCCTATAAAGTCGGAGCCATTGACGTGCCGAAGGACGGCCGCCGGATGCATTCGGTGCCGATTCCCAGATTGGGAGGGCTGGCGATTGCGATCTCGTTCTTGCTGACGGTGGTGCTGTTTGCTGAAATAGACGAGCAGATGCGCGGCATTTTGTTGGGTGCGGTGGTTATTTTGGTGTTGGGCGTTTTGGATGACTGCCTGACCCTCCGGGCGTGGTTTAAGTTCCTGGTACAGATTGTAGCGGCGTTTTTGGTGACCAGTCACGGCTGTACCATTCGGTATCTATCCAATCCCATCGTCACCAGCTCGGTGCAGTATTTGGATTTGGGCCGGTGGTCCGTGCCGATTACCATCTTTTGATTGTGGCGATTACCAATGCGGTGAATTTTATAGACGGTCTGGATGGTCTGGCGGTGGGGGTGTCCGCCATTTCGGCGGCTACGTTGCTGGTGATTGCCCTGCTGGTGGCCGAGAGCAACATCGCCATTGTGGTAGCGGCGCTTTTGGGCGCCTGTTTGGGCTTTCTGCCGTATAATTTTAACCCTGCAAAGATTTTTATGGGCGACACCGGAGCGACTTTCCTGGGTTTCATATTGGCGTCTCTGTCTATTCAGGGAATGTTTAAGCTCTATGCAATCGTTTCCTTTGCCGTACCTTTCTTAATATTGGGGATTCCGATTTTTGATATTTGCTTTGCCATCATTCGCCGTCTGGCTAAGCATCAGAACCCCATGAAGGCAGACCGCGGGCATGTCCATCACCGGCTCATCGACATGGGCTTTTCGCAGAAGCAGGCAGTTGCCATAACCTATATGCTCACAGCCATGCTGGGTTTAGCGGCTGTTGTGCTGACCTCCTCGGGGAGAAGGACGGGCGCTCATTCTCATCGGCGCAGTTTTTGTGGTGGGCGCCATCGGATTTCGGATGATTTTCAATAAAAATAGTCAACGTCCGGCGGAGCCGCCGGAGGAAACCCGTAAAGGAAACCAAAGAGAAGGCGGAGAGTAAATGAGCAGGCAAAAAATTAAGGTGATGTCCGTCTTCGGCACGCGCCCGGAGGCGATTAAGATGGCGCCGCTGGTCATGGAACTGGACGGGCGTCCGGAATTTGAAAGCATCTGCTGTCTCACCGGGCAGCACCGCCAAATGTTGATTCGGTCATGGAGATCTTTCACCTGCACGCCCAATATGACCTCAACATCATGGAACAAAAAGCAAACGCTTTCTGCCATTACAACCAAAACTCTTTTTGGGTATGGAGCGTATTCTGGCAGAAGCAGAGCCGGATTTGATTCTGGTTCATGGGGATACTTCCACCACATTTGCCGGAGCGCTGGCTGCGTTTTATCACAAGATTCCCGTGGGCCATGTGGAGGCCGGCCTACGGACCTCTGACCGCTATTCTCCGTACCCGGAGGAGATGAACCGCACGCTGGTGAGCGACATGGCTGCGCTGCATTTTGCTCCCACCCAGTCAAACGCAGAAAACCTAAAGCGGGAGTCGGTGCAGGGAGATCTTTGTCACCGGAAATACTGTAATTGATGCGATGAAGACCACCGTGCGGGACGACTTCGTGTTTGAGGAGAAGGAGCTGAACCGGCTGGATTTTACAAAAAGCCGGGTCATCACCTGACCTGTCACCGCCGGGAAAATTACGGCGCTCCGATGGAACAAATTATGGCGGCAGTGCGCACGCTGGTAGAGGAAAACCCACAGGTGGAGGTGGTCTATCCCGTACATTTAAGTCCGGTGGTTCAGGATTGCGCCCGCCGGTTTTTGGATGGACTGCCCGGGTGCACCTGATTGCGCCTCTGGACGTGGCGCAGATGCACAATCTACTTGCCCGGTCCTATTTGGTCCTGACGGACTCCGGCGGTTGCAGGAGGAAGCGCCCGCTCTGGGAAAACCCGTCCTGGTTCTTCGCCGGGAGACGGAACGTCCCGAGGCCATTGCAGCGGGACGGTCCGATTGGCTGGTGTGGAAACGGAGCAGATTGTGGCAATGACTCATGAGCTGCTGAAAGATGAGCAGGCTTACGCCGGGATGGCCTGGGCCGTCAATCCGTATGGGGATGGAAACGCTTGCCGGCGAATTTCCGATGCGATTGTTCTTGGCATTTGGGCCTGACCCAGTGTCGACCGGAGAACTTTGAAACTGGATTTTCTCTGCCTCTATGACGAGCCGGCGTGATTTACATATTGACTGTGTATCGTATATGGGTTTCCTTGTTATGGTTCGTTTCCGACGTTGGAATGATCAGGAAAATCGGCTGGCCCGGTAAAGGGGCCGGCCGGTTTTTATCAAACTGGTGCGGCTTCTCAAGCATCAGCCTGAGAAGCCGCATGAAGCTTATTGGGGTTGGCACCGCTCAAACAGGATGTCGTCCATGTAGTTATGTAGCATGCACAGGAAGTCGCCGGTGGTAGGGGGCTGGGAAATGGGACGCTGGGCAAGCTCGGTGAATAGCGCCGGATTGGCCTCCCAGGCTCGTGTGACGCAAAAGCGAATGTTGCGTTCCACGGCGCCGGGCGTGCTTTCACAGATGGCAGCTACCATAGGGTAGAGCCACTTGGTCAAAGAGCCCAGCAGCTCAAAGTTTTCCAGGATGAGCTCCACGGCCACCAGTAAGGGTTCATAGCCTTCTTGGGTTTTGTAGATGCCGAAGCGGTACAAAAGTTTTCTGAGTTCGCGCATCAAAATCTCTCCTTCATTTTTAGTCTGATTTTATAATAATAAATTTTGAAATTCAGAGCTACACAAAGAAGAAAAAACCACTTGGAAAAAGAGGAGAATCAGAAAAGAAAGAATTCGACGAGAAGAACGTCGATCCGTACGACAAAAATCGAAAATGGGCGAGCTTTGTAATATAATGGGGAAAATCTAAATATCAGGCTCAGAAAAGACTGTTTCCGGGGAGGGGCGGCATTTTAGCAGGGGTTGCTACTCTTTTTGACGGCTCATCCATGATGCGCTTGACGCTCTCTCGGAGTTCTTCAATCGTATCACACTTGTCGGTGAGTTCAAGAATTGCTTTTAGTAAAGCTTTGGTTACATTCTCTTCTGTCATTTAATTCACACCTCATAGAATAAAATTTGCAGACAGTTTTTGAGTGAGTCTGCTTAGTTCACTTTTGAATTTACATATCAGCGGTTTTTGGGATGCCCGTGATACAATAGCTGCAGAACAGCTTTCCTGGTGTTGCAGCGAGAACCACAGTACGAACCAACCATCCGGCGTAATAATTTCAGCAGCGTTTTGTTCGTATAACAGGGTTTGACAAATGACCCGAATTGCGATACAGAGGAACCCCTTTGGCGTCAGGAGGTTCACCCTGTGCTTCATCTGAAGCAGACGGAACAGCCGGGAGATGATACCATATTTCCAAGTGGAGGGCCTATACCGTTTCGTCCGTGCAGAGTCTGACCAGGGCGGGAAGGTCTGAGACGGTCAGCTTTCCACGGGTAGTGGAGATGATCCCGCGCCTCCGCAGGGCAGTGAGTTCCCGGGTGATCTGTACACGGCTCAGGCCGAGGATGTCCGCAAGCTCTTCCTGGGTCATCTCAATGACAAGCCCTGAGTTGGCAGGCTGATTCACAGTCAGCAGGTACAGCAGATTGCAGAGCTTCACCAGCGAGGAATTAAATTCCTGGTGAATGGTTTCAAAGAGAAAGCGGTTGATGTACATGGAGTACCAGTTCACTACCTGTCTGCGCAGCCCAGCGTTTTCTTCAAACATGGCGGAAAATTGCGGCAGGGTGAACTCCAATACCCGCATATCCGAAAGAGCCTCCGTGACCAAGGAAAGTTCAATGCGGTAATCGTTCTGTCGGTAGCCGGGAAAGACTGTGCCGGGGCCGTGGAAACTGATGATCTTCCGGTGGCCGCTCTCATGGACGGAGTAGTGCATCTCCGCACCTGACAGAATAAAATGTAGCTTTTCATAGGGTGCTCCCAGTGGCCAGGGAAAGTCACCCTTCTGGAAAACCTTTTCCTCATGGGGGCAGGATAGGAAATAATCCTGAAATGCACGAAAGTCCTCCGCAAAGTAATAACGAGGGGTCAGCACGGCGTCACCTCCATTCCGCTCATGTAATTCTATCACAGAACAGAAGAAAACGCTACAAAAAACAATCCAGAAGGGAGAATGCACATGAAACTTGTTGTCATCACCGGAAGTCCACATAAGCGAGGCACTTCTGCACTGTTGGCTGAGGAGTTTATCAAAGGCGCAAAGGAGGCCGGGCATACTGTTTATCGATTCAATGCGGCGTTGGAATGCGTCTACCCATGCATCGGTTGTGATGTCTGTGGTTGCGGGGCGAACCCTGTGTATTCCAGGACGCCATGAATGAATTGTATCCCAGGCTAAAGCAAGCGGATGCCGTGGCGTTTGTATCCCCGCTTTACTACCACGCGCTCAGTTCCCAGATCAAAATGGTAATCGACCGTTTTCATGGTATCGATGACCATTTGCGCGGAGCCCACAAAAAGCCCTGCTGATCGTCACGGCGGCGGACAAGACCCCAAGCATCATGAACGGAGCCGTGGGCAGTTTCAGGAAACGCTGCGGTATTTGCAGTGGGAAGAAGCCGGTATGTTGCTGGCTTATGGCTGTTACCACCGTTCCGACATAGAGGGAACCGATTATCCCGAAAAAGCCTATGCCCTTGGCAAGATTTTGAAGTAAATACAGGAGGAACCGATTATGAAGCATCAAGTGAAAGTAACTGTTATTGACAAGAAGCTTTTCCCGGAGCTGCAGCGGCAGTACTGCGCGAATCCCTGCTCCGGCCCGTGTTCCTGTTATAATGTAGGGGATGAATTTCTCTTCCGTCGGGATGACGAGCGGGATGACTATTGGCATATGGGTCTGGGCACGCTGACGAAGACCTCTGCAGACCCGGACACCGTGGCGGGGGCCCGAAGATGCCGCACTGCTCAGAAGCGTGGGACGCCATCAGCCGCTATATTTACACCGGTTTGCAGGGCGGCTCCATCATGCGTGGATGGATGAAAGAGGAGAACACCATGATTACCTGCTGTAATGACGGCACCCGCCCGGTCCTCTTCAAAATTGAACGAATGGATGTTGAGGACTGAAACCTCGGGTGGGCTGTCTCACGGATATGCTCCCTATAGAGTAGACACTGAAGGAACCAAAGCTTCGAGGGGACACGATAGGGGGTATATTCATGTGCAAAAGGAAGTACCGATGGAACAGAGATGAAATACGGCGCAAAGGGCGAGAAAACCTATCTCAGCGCAATTCTGAATCTGAAAGGCAGAGATATTGTCTCCTCGCAATTGGTGAGACAGCCCCTTTACGCTTTTTCTCAAAAGTAACACTTACTCCATCAAAACTCCATCTTGGTATGGTACACTACTACCTGGAGGTGCAGACCATGTCAAAAATGATTTTGATTATAGAGGATGAAGAGGCGATTCAGGGCGTAGTGAAAGCGTTTTTAGAGGCGGAAGGATATAACGTGGTGCTGGCCGGCGACGGATTAGAGGGATGGAGAAATTTTGTGAGTATCGTCCAGATCTCATCCTGTTGGATTTGATGCTTCCGAAGATGAACGGCTTCACTGTCTGCGAGACGATTCGGAAAAAGAGCCGGGTTCCCATCATCATGATCACCGCCTTGGACGATGACGCCAGCCAGATGAAGGGTTTTGACGCCCTGGCAGATGATTATATCACCAAGCCCTTTTCCATGCCCGTGGTGGTAAAGCACATCGAGGCGGTACTGCGCCGGGCGGAGCAGGGTGCCGGGGCGGAGACGAACATCCTCCGCTATAAGGATCTCACCCTGGATACGGACAGCTTCACGGTTCTTGTCAAGGATGAAAGCGTGGCTCTGACCATTCGGGAATTTGAGATATTGAAACTCCTGGTGGAAAATCAGGGCCGGGTGTTTACACGAGAGCGCCTGTGGGACAGCATTTGGGGCTATGACTATATCGGCGACGAAAAAATCGTAAACACCCACATCAAGAACATCCGCAAGAAGCTGGGTGTGGACTACATAGAAACCATGAGAGGGGCGGGATATAAAATTGAGAAGGAAGATTAGTCAAAGCATTCAGGCCAAAACCTTCCTCAGTATGCTGGCGTTGCTGGTGGTCTGCTGCATTATCATTTACGGCATGGTGATGATTTTCCTGCCGAGAAATTACCATACGGAGTTGGAAGGACAGGTCACTTCCGATTTTTACGACTTGGTGGCGGTTCTGGAGCGAAACGGCTGGGAGGCCAGTTCGGACAGTCTGATGGAATTTTCCATGGCGAACAACGCTTCGGTGGAGATCAGCGATAGGAATGGAGATAATCTGTTCTCCGTGAATTTTGCCGACATGGAGAACATGGACACTTCTGCTCCCTCTATGAGCTGTTCCGCAACATTCCAGCAAGGGGGGCAAACCTACCATTTATTTGCCAATGCCGCCCTGGTCGCGGTGGCGCAGTCCTATGACATCCTGCTGAAGTCGATCCCCTCATCGCCGCCGCAATCCTGCTGATCTCCGTCATCGGGGCGGTGGTTTGTTCCCGGTACTATTCCAAGCCACTGGTCAATATCAGCAACGTGGCAAAGCGGATGACCGCCTTGGATATGACCTGGAAGTGCGATGTACGGCGAAAAGATGAGATCGGCGTTCTGGCCTCCAGCCTGAACGAGATGTCCCAGCAGTTGAGCAATGCTCTGGACAGCCTGCAAGCGGCCAATGAGCAACTGCAGCAGGATATCGAGCGGGAACGGGAGCAGGAAAAGCAGCGCATTGATTTCTTTTACTTCTGTATCCCATGAGCTGAAAACTCCCATCGCCATCATCAAGGGGCAACTGGAGGGATGATCTATCAGGTAGGCCCTATAAGGACAGGGACACCTATCTGCGCCGGTGCCTGAAAACCACCAATGACATGGAAGCGCTGGTAAAGGAGATCCTGTCGGCGGCCCGGATGGGCGGCAGCGATTTTCACCTGGAACGCACGGATTTGGACATCAGCCGGATGGTGGAAAAAGCCTGTCAGAAATTCCGGGGCCGGATGGAGGACAAAGGCATGGAGCTGCGTCTAAACATTCAATCGGATTTCCATTATGAAGGAAACGGGCAGTTAATTGAAAAGGTGTTTTCCAATGTACTCAGCAACGCAGTCACTTATTCCCCCATGGGCGCTGCTGTCACGGTATCCTTGCAGGATGGGGTATTCTCGGTGGGGAACACCGGCGTCCATATTGATGAGGAAGATCTGGCGCAACTATTTACGCCTTTCTACCGGATAGACAAATCCAGGAACCGGAACAGCGGGGGCAGCGGCCTGGGATTGTATATCGTAAAGACCATCCTTGACCACCATGAGGTTTCCTATTCTATGGAGAACACGGAAAACGGGGTGCAGTTTACAGCGGTTTTCCGATAGATTTATAAGGTAGAGATGGCAGAACGCTGGCGGCTTGAGAAATCAGGCCGCCTTTCTGTAAATAGTTGACCAGAACTTCCTCACCGTATGGTATACTACGAGCAGGACTCCTGCCCTCCGAATCAAAGGATGTTCTCTCTATATAATATCTTGACTGAATTTTGACTTTTGCAAGAGATAATAAAAAGCAAACAGAGAAAGGACGATCTTGCTCATGCAGTATAAAATATTGATTGTTGACGATGAGCCAATGCTGACAGAGCTTTTAGCTGATTATCTGAATGACATGGGATATCTGCCTTATACGGCTACTGACAGCATACAGGCTATGGAAAATTGAAAGTATCCCCGGATCTGATCCTGCTGGATATCAATATGCCCGGTATGGATGGTCTGGACTTTTGCAAAACCATACGGGATGAGGTGACATGCCCAATTCTGTTTCTTACTGCACGGGATGCTGAGCAGGATAGAATCAATGGTCTGCTTATTGGCGGTGATGATTATATTACCAAAGCCATTCAGCCTGCCGGAAGTCGCTGCACGCATATCTGCCCATCTCCGCAGACAGATGCGTACCCACGATTCCTCACGCTTGATGGCTTCCCAGGAACTTTTGGTCAACCTCTCCCGCCGCACTGTGCATTTTAAAGGGATTGAAATCGAATTTTCCAAGAGAGAATTTGATATCCTGGAACTGCTCTTAACCCACGCTGGACAGGTCTTTGACCGGGAGCGGATCTATGAGAGCGTTTGGGGGCTGGAAGCGTCCGGGGATAATGGTGTTATAAAAGAACACATCCGTAAAATCCGGCAGAAGCTGCTGAGTGTTACAGGGCTGGACTATATCGAAACGGTCTGGGGGTGGGTTATCGATGGAAGCAATAAAATTCCGTGGACTTCGAGGTTCCTTTGTCCTGTATGTAATAACTGCATTCGTTTTTGCAGCAATTCTATCCGGTTTGACCATCTGGGGCTGTGTGGCGCTGCAGACGACTTTGCTGCCGGATTCCAATCTGGTTTATCTCACGGTCCAGCGCAGTGATGCCGATGGGAATGAAACAACAACTACAGTTCCCATGCCGCTGGATGATGTGTTGAAGGAAATCCCTTCTATGATTTCCATGGAAGACACAGGTGACGACATTCTGTCCGGCGAGCTGAATGTAAAATATTCAGTAACCAAAATTGAAAATAGTTTTACTGCCCTTTCTCCCCAAGCGGCGGCTTCTCTATCAGGCCAGCCAAATCGGAATGGTCGCCTTACCGGTAATTTTTTTCCCTGGCAGGAATCCTTCTGTGCGGTCTTTTGTTTTACCGCAAAAAATTGAAAACACCTATCTTGCAGTTATCCTCGGCTACGGAACAGATTGCCGGGCAGAATCTGGACTTTCAGATCTCTTATCCCAGTGCGGATGAGATGGGAGCGCTATGCGCTTCTTTTGAACAGATGCGACAGACGTTAAAAAGAAAATAATCAAAAGCTATGGGATATGCTGGAAGAACGCAGACGTCTCCAGGGCTCTGTGGCCCATGATCTGAGAAACCCTATCGCCATTATTCAAGGGTATGCCCAATATCTTCAGCTCAATCTTTCCAGCGGCAGGATCAGCAAAGAGAAAATATCTTCCGTAGTTGCCAATATTCTTCAGACTTCACATCGGTTAGAACGGTATACGGACTCTCTTAGAACCATCAGCCGCCTGGAGGAACTGGAAGTACAGCTTCAACCAGTGGATTTCCCTTCTCTTTCTGCTGATATGCGAGAGGATTTCACTCTGCTGACCGAAGGAAGAAAGATAGAATTAGACTGGGGAAAATGCAGTTGCTGAAAAGAATTGAATTTGGACGCTAAGATTCTGTACCGCATTTTAGAAAATCTGATTGGCAACGCGGTTCGATTTGCCAATCAGAGGATCGCGGTTCAAATTTCCTGTCACCAGGGCTTGTTGACCATTACGGTATCTGATGATGGTCGGGATTTCCTCAAAGAGTGTTAAATAGTAAAGACAGCTATGCTTATATGGGCAGTGAAGATGAAAATCATCTTGGCATGGGACTGTCCATTTGCCGGGTTCTCTGCCGGAAACATGGCGGCAAGCTGATTCTTTCAAATGCCGAACATGGCGGCGCAGTTGTAAAATTCACCTTGTTATCTTGACCAATTTTTGACCTTTTCTCATTAAGATCTCCTTGTATTGAAAAAGCTGCACTTCGCAGCGATGCACACAAGGAGGTCTTTTTATATGAAAAAATGGATGACATTGTTGCTGGCAGGCCTTATCATTTGCAGCCTTTCTGCCTGCAAAAACAGCAGTTCTGATCAGGACACCACCCCAAACAATGGATACAGCAGCACAGGCGAGCAGGATCATCAAAATACGCAGGTGTCAGATGAAAGTAATTCGATAAGCGGTCTGACATCTCTCATTCATCGGACTGGGCTGTTCGAGAGGTACTGCAGTACAGACGATGGTTTTATTATTTGACGGAAAAGGATTCCAGAACTTGCAGATGGCAGCTATGCGCCTCATCTGATGTACATGGATTACGCTACCTGCCAGGAGGTATATCTGTGTAGTGACAGTAGCTGCCAGCATAATACAGAAGATTGTACTTCTGTCCTGGCCGGCGCGTCCTTGGACGGACGGATTTTTACCTGGGATGGATCCCTTTATTTTCTTGACCGCGCTCCAGATACCAGTGGCTCTACCATCATCAATATTCTTGGAGATTCCAAAACCACAAATGTTCAGGCAGAGCAGGCCAAGCTATATCGCATGAAGCTGGACGGTTCCGAGCGGGAGCGTATTTACAGTTTTGAATCAGACGCCATAGTGGAGGATGTGGCTCTGGGCGGTCGCGATGGTCTGTATTTTGTCACAAAAAGCTTGGCGCCAGTGAATCCGGTTCCGGAACCTATACGACAACATCTGACCGCCAGCTTATTTGTCTAAACCCTGAAACCGGTAAGGCAAAATCCGTCTGCTCTCTGGATTTTGCCGATGGCCTGAATTGGGAAATCATTGGTTCGGCAGGGGAAAAGGTTCTATTGAAAGCATATCAGTATCCAGACGGTATGACGGAGGAAGAAGCTGCCGCTTTGGATGAAAACAGCTATTTGGATCTCTTGAAAAACAGCCAGGTTGTCTATGCAGCATTGGAACTTTCTACCGGAGAAAAAACGCAGGTATATGCGCAAGCTGCTGGAGGTAATCCCTCCGCTGAAGTGGTTTTGAATGGGTGTTTGTATGCCTCCAATGAGGCAAGTCAGGATATTGTGAAAATTGATCTGGCCACTGGGAAAAAAAAAGTACTTTATGCAGTCTGGAAAATAATTATCTGTATGGTACACTGGGAAATTATTTGTGCTGTACCAGTCATGATTTGACAGCAGATTATGGATATTACCTGGTGAATGCAGAAACCGGCGAAATCACCCACTGTAGTCTGACGAACCAGGCTCTGGGATGGAGGCTGGATCTGATGGCCATGACGAAAGACCGTGCGTTGGTGGTCTATGACTATGAATATACAGCTTTAGGAGACGACTCTATGATATTACCCGATACCAATACGGATTGATTTCTATGGATGATCTTCTGAATAGTGTGCCGGACTATACACCAATCCAAATGGTCGGGGAGGGAATTTAAAGATGCTGGAACTGCAAAAATATTACGAAACACTATGGTACGAAGCTGGCACTGGATCATGTATCCCTGACGCTTAAGAATGGCATTTATGGACTGCTTGGGCCAAACGGGGCAGGAAAGTCAACACTTATGAACATCATCACTGGCAATTTGAAACCCACTTCCGGCAGGGTACTTTGGGATGGAAAAAATGTGTTTGACTGCGGCGCAGCCTATCGAAGCCTTCTGGGATATGCTCCCCCAGCAGCAAGGGCTTTATGATACGTTTACTGGAATCCGGTTCCTTTCCTATATGGCTACCTTGAAAGGGATACCAAAGAAAGAGCAAAAAGGTGAAATTTGGAGAGTCCTGGACTATGTGAATTTGACAGAAAAAGCATACCGGCCCCTTGGCACCTATTCGGGTGGAATGAAGCAGCGTATTCTGGTCGCACAAGCCATTTTAGGCAATCCGCGCCTGGTGGTTTTGGATGAGCCTACCGCTGGATTAGATCCAAAAGAGCGCGTGAGAATCCGGGAAAACATCCGTAACATTTCCGGGGATAAAATTATCCTGGTATCTACTCATGTGGTTTCTGATATTGAATCCATTGCAAAAGAGATCATCCTTCTTCGGGAGGGAAAGATTGTAGACCACGATACCGTACCCAGTCTTTGCAGTAAAAACATGGAGATGTGCAGAACCTGGAGCAAGTCTATTTACAGGTATTTGGAGAGGAGGAAATCCAATGACGGCTCTCATACGATTTGAACTGCAAAAGGTCTGGCGAAAAGGGAGTTTTCTAAGCCTCATGGCATTACTGCTCCTGTTAAATGTTTTTTTTCCTGTGGTATTTAAACCAGCCGACAGGGGATGAACCGCCTCTTTTTGGCCTACAAAGCTGTCTGTCAGGATATTTCTGGTATGCCAGAACAGGAAAAGCTCATTTATATCCGTGATCTAAAAGAGCGGGCGGACGGGCTTTCTCTTGTGGAGCAGGTGCAGAGCCTTTACATTCAGGGCAGCGAATCTGGAGATTCTTTTGCAGAGCAGTTAAAGGACAGCAATTCGGATCTATATGAGAAGTATGAAGAGAACTTTATCGCACAGGAGATTATCTGGTTTACACAGACTCTCTAGCAAAGGAACGTACTCTGCTTGATGAACTGTATGAAGAAATTTCCGCGGTATCTGATTATGAGGATTATTTGGCTGCTGTTCAAGAAAGGAATCACCAGCTTGGCGGCATCTCCATTTTCAATCGTCTGGATCGAACGAAACTTTCAGCAGTCGGAATACTGCCAAAAGCGCCGCTGATCATGCGGGGCTGTCCTCAGCAAATATTCATTGGTTTCCGTCGAAAGGGATGACAATGGCGGTGGAAAGCCAGGTAACAGACTTGTTACTGCTGCTGTCTGTTTTTTTCTTTTTGTAGGCCAGCTCATCACAGAAGAAAAGGGAAAAGGGACTATTTGCCATCACCCGTTCCACCAAACGAGGATTATGGGCGGATATGGGAGCGAGAATTGCTGCTGTGCTGATCCATGGCGGTGTGGTTTGCCTTTTGCTTTATGGTTCCAATTTGATTTATGCCGGCAGTACGGTGGGGATAGGAAATTTATCTGCATCCCTTCAATCTTTGGCTCCCTATATGGAAAGCAGTTTTCCGATTTCTTTAGGGGCATTTCTGGCTCTTGGTTTCATAACAAAGACCGGCGTGGTATTTCTTTTGGGGTTACTGCTGACTGCCTGTGCGGTTTACAGCTCCCATAGCTTCCTGCCGCAGCTTGTGGGGATCGGATTTTTAGGTTTAAACTGGATGTTATATGCGTTCATCCCGTCCTATTCGAAGCTGAATTTACTGAAACATCTTTCCTACTTTAGTATGCTGCGAACAGATGCTTTATTTGGGACTTACCTCAATCTCAATATCCTGGGATTCCCACTTGACCGCACAAGCTGTTCCCTGGTCTTACTGGCCATTTGCTCTCCGTAGGCATTGTAGCTGTTCTGCTGCTGTTTCGCTATGGGAACCGGCTGAGTATTCACCAGAGATCGGACATTTCCATGTGCCATTTCATTCCCACAGCAGCTTATTCCGGCATGAGGGATATAAAATCCTCATCGCCAATCGTGGGCTTTTGATTCTACTGGCCTTCAGCATCCTTCTGGGATGGAATGTTTTGGAAAGGACTACACGCCATCAGCTGGCGAGCAATACTATCAGAGTATGATGCTCTCTTTGGAAGGTGCGCTTACCGGGGAAAAGGAAGCCGGCATAAAGGCAGAACAAGCTCGCTATGATGATGCTTTTATCCAAATTGGGCGAATTGATCAAATGGTAGCGGAGGGAAGTATCAGTGAAAATGCCGGGGACAGCATGAAGGAACCATGGTACAGTGAACTTACTTTCTATCCCTGGTTTCAGCGGATTCAGGCGCAGTATGAACGGATTCTCTCCGATGGCGGTGTATTTATTTATGATACAGGATACCTCTATCTTTTTGGCCAAATGGATGACGATTTTCTGATCAACCTTCTCCTGATTTCTCTATGCTTCAGTTTTTCATTTGCAAACGTCATGGCAATGGAAGACAGCAACGGACTTTGGGGCCTTCTATCTGCAACGAAGTTGGGAAGAAAACGGATTATCATACAAAAATGGATTGTATGTGGAATTGCCTGCGCGGGAATTACGCTGCTCCCCTGGTTTTTCCGTGGTTTATCGATTTCATCGGTCTATCCCATGGGGAAATTTGGACAGGAATCAGAGTATTCCTCAATACCAGGGCGTTCCTGTCAGTCTGCCGATTTTATTGTTTCTTCTATTGGCTATCCTTAGTCAAATGATATCCACGCAACTGATTTGCGCCGTGGTACTGCTCCTGTCAAAGTGGAGGAAAAATTATTTTCAAACGCTGTTTTTTAGCCTTATTGTTATTGGCAGCTCCCCTAGTTTTGGCACAAATGGGACTAAACATTATGAAGTGGTTTTCCGTCTGGCCATTATATGGATGGACTGGGATCATTGGATAAATATCTAGGAATCCCTTGTTTTTGGCAACTCCACCAAAAAAACATCGCAACTCCACCGTAACTCCACCTCCGCCTAGTATCATCAGGGTGTTCCCGGCGAGGGAACACCCTGATTATACCTAGGCGGGAACCAAGGCAGATTCCGCAAAAACTACAAAGGAGGTACGCAAGTGGACGTATTGTTTTTGCTCAAAGGAAATGAGGTGGCCGTGAGATGAACCTGTGCAAACGGGCCTGCCTGTATTCCATCCGCAAAAAGGGCAAGACCATTACATTATTGGCGTTTCTGCTGGTTATGGCAACGCTTATGCTCACCTGCCTGTCAATCCAATCGGCCACGGAAACAGCCAACGCCAATATTAAAAAAGCCCTGCTGGGCTATTTCACCATCAACGCCAAGACGCTGGAAAACGGCATCCCGGAGGATACGGTGAGCCAGATCCTCGACATTGAGGGCTTAAGCGGAAGGAACACCCTGCGCTCCTACACCTACGCTACTTATTTTGACGCAGACGGGAACCTTCTGGAGATTAACACCGAGGGCGCGGCCCAGGTGCCGGAAGGGTTTGAAAACGCCGGGAAGATCGTGGCCAACTCAATTCTCAGAATGACAGCTACTTCACAGATGGCGGTTTTGAACTGGTAGATGGAGAGCCCATCACCACCCAGGGCGGGAATCAGGTGCTGATCCATGAGAAATTCGCCCAGCGCAACGGCCTGTCTGTGGGCGACACCATGCTGCTGGGAAATGTGGAAGATGTAAAGCAGACCATCCCGGTGACGGTGGCCGGGATCTTCACCAACACCGAGGAACAGGATTCCATTGGCATGGCCCCGTCCTATGACCTTTACGACAATATTGTGTTCACCGACCTCTCCACTGCCTCTTTCCTGCTCTATGGCACCGAGGGAACCACCAATGTCCAGTACGGGGATTTCTATGTGAACGACCCGGACGAGCTGGAGCGCATTATGGAAACCAAAGGGCATTGCGGGCGTGGATTGGGATAAATGCACCCTCACCCGTTATGACAACGACTACCAGAACGCAAAGGAATCCCTGGGGATTCAAAACACGGTGTGGATCGCCATTGCGGTGGTATCGGTCATCTGCTTTTTGGTGCTGGCCCTGTTCCTGACGCTGCGGCTCCGTGGGCGCATCCATGAAACCGGCGTCTATCTGGCGATGGGCATTTCCAAAGGCTCGGTGCTGCTGCAATACCTGCTGGAGGTATTTCTGGCGGCGGCGGTGGCCCTGCTGCTGGCTTACGGGGCAAGCACAGCCATTTCCCATCAGATCGGGAGCAGCCTGCTTTCCCAGGTGACAAGCGAAACCTATGAAACGGTGGATCTTACCGGGAACGATGAAGCTGCGGAGGAACCCACCGAAGATTTGGGGCTGGCTCAGGTGGAAGTGGCTGTCTCCGCCGAGGATTACGCCATGGTGTGGGCGTTCGGCATGGCGCTTTGTCTGGCTTCCACAGCGGTGGCGGCATACCCGATTCTGAAAATGAAACCGAAAAGCATTTTTTGACACAGATGGAATAGGAGGTGCCTTATGACTTTAGGAACAAGGGCGGTTCTACATACCGCCAGAAAATGGAAAAAAGACGCTGCTGCTTTTCTGCCTGCTTCTTTTCATCACAACTTTGGTGTTGTCCGGGCTGGCGATTGCCGACGCACAGGAGGAACAGGCCGAGGAACTGCGCGGCACCACCGGGGCCAGCTTTACCGTAGAACGAGGATTTGTCTACCGGAGGTTGGTCAAATGGCAGCGGCGGTACTTATAGTACACAAGAATTTATTTCAGAGGATATGATTCAAGAAATTGCGTCAGTGGATGGTATTGCGGGGTACGACGCTTCCCTTATTGTGCATGAAGATTACTTTAATGAAAAGGGCGAAGCATTGAGGACAGAACGGTATGGGTTTTTATACCTATGGCTCTTACAATTCCGAGTATAACTCCATGTTTTTATCAGGACGGTTTGAGCTGGTGGAAGGTTCCCATATTACGGAGGATATGTCAAATGGGCTGATTATTAGCCGGGATCTGGCCGATTGGAATGGGCTGAAAATTGGCGATACCTTGACTGGCATTTATTATTCAGAGAGCAATACGCCCGCAGTAGACATGGAAATTGTAGGTATTTTTGACATTGTAGCTGATAAAGACGATACCGCAAATATGTGTGATAACGCCTCTTATTTCAGCTACTCGAATTATACTTTTGCAGTATGAAAGCAGCCGAAGGATTGTTGGAGGGTTGGGGCAGCGAAGGGATTTCAGAGGCATATTTCTATGTTTCCGACGCAGCTCAGTTGGAGAATGTGATAGCCGAGGTGCAAAACATTTCCTCTATCAACTGGAACAACTATAAAATCACCGCCAATGACGAAGTGTATCAGAATATCTCCAGCGCGCTCTCCGATACCAATACCCTCGTGACAACGCTCATCGTAGTTATCACCGTGGTGAGCATGGTGCTAATTACCTTGATTCTTTCCATGTCTATCCGCAGCCGGAAACGAGAAACTGGCATTCTGCTGGCGGTGGGTATCGCCAAGCCTGCGGTCATTCTCCAATATGTGCTGGAAACCCTGCTGATCGCAGTGGTGGCCTTCCCGCTGGCGTACCTATCGAGCAAGCAGGTGGCCGGGGCGCTGGGCACCCTGTTTGGCAAGACCGCAGCTAACGTCATTGTCACGCCGCAGCATTTTATGATGGTGGCGGTTGCGGGTGCGGTTCTGCTGCTCGCCTCGGTGATGGTGTCCTGTATCCCGGCAATCCGGCTGAAGCCGAAACAGATTTTATCGCAGATGGAATAAGGAGGTGCCTTATGACTTTAGGAACAAGGGCGGTTCTACATACCGCACGAAAATGGAAAAAAGACGCTGCTGCTGTTCAGTCTGCTTCTTTTCATCACGACGTTGGTGCTGTCAGGGGTTGGCAATAGCCGACGCCCAGGAGGAACAGGCCGAGGAGCTGCGCGGCACTACCGGGGCCAGCTTTTCAGTAGAACGCGATGTATCTACGGGAGGCTGGACAACGGATAGCCATGGTACTTATAGTACACAAGATTTTATTACTGAAGATATGATTCAGGAAATTGCTTCGGTGGAGGGAATCACAGCATACGATGCCTCAATTATTTCCATGCCCGCCTTATATACAGAATCGGGTATGGAACTGCCTTCAAAAAACGTGGGGATATTATATTTATGGTTCTATCAATTCTGAGTACAATTACCTGTTTTTATCTGGAAGGTTCAGGCTCATAGATGGATCTCATATTACGAAGGATATGGAAAATGGAATTATCATCAGTCAGGAGATTGCTGAACAAAATGGTCTTGAGATAGGAGATTCTCTAACTGGTATTATAAATCCTGATATTGATGATCCGGCAGTCGATATAGAAATCGTAGGTATTTTTGATGTTGTAGCTGATAAAGATCTTTCCGCTAATATGTATGATGATTCAAGTTATTGGGATTATTCTAACTATGCGTTTTGTAGAATTGATGCGGCAAAAACAATGGGAGCAGGCTACATTGACGGCGCTGAAATTACCGATGCCTTCTTCTATGTTTCTGATGCCGCAAAGTTAGATAATATCATTGAGGAAGTACAAAATATTTCCTCGATTGACTGGAACAATTTTAAGATTACCGCCAATAACGAGGTGTATGAGAATATTTCAGCCTCTCTATCGGACACGGGGACTTTGATTACGACCCTGATTGTGGTCATTACGGTTGTGAGCATGGTGCTGATTACCTTGATTCTCTCCATGTCCATCCGCAGCCGGAAAAAGGAAACTGGTATCCTGCTGGCGGTGGGGATTGCCAAGCCTGCGGTCATTCTCCAATATGTGCTGGAAACCCTGCTGATTGCAATCGTAGCGTTCCCGCTGGCGTATCTGTCCAGCAAGCAGGTGGCCGGGGCGCTGGGTGCTTTGTTCGGAAAGACCGCAGCCAACGTCATTGTTACGCCGCAGCACTTTATGATTGTGGCGGTTGTGGGCGCGGCTCTGCTGCTCGCTTCGGTAATGTTATCCTGTATCCCGGCAATCCGGCTGAAACCAAAACAGATTTTGGCGCAGATGGAATAGGAGGCACAATATGAACTACAAAACAAATTTAGGAATACGGGCGGTTTTACATACCGCAAGAAAATGGAAAAAGACACTGCTGCTTTTCTGCCTGCTTCTTTTCATTACAACTTTGGTATTGTCCGGGCTGGCGATTGCGGACGCTCAGGAGGAACAGGCCGAAGAATTGCGAGGCGTGACGGGACCAGCTTTACCATGGAACGGAATCTATCCACGGGTGGTTGGGCAGACGGCGATGGCGGTTCTTATAGCACACAGGAATTTATCACCGACGAGATGCTTCAGGAAATTTCCTCGGTAGATGGGATTGCCGGTTATGACGCCTCGATTGTTGCTATGCCTACGCTGTACCATGATGAAAAAAGGAACCACCAGTTGCCCAGTACACTCATTTTGTTTCTGGAGTGATGATTATCTGGATGGGAAAGAAAAATTGATTACTAACAGTAAAACTCATAATCTCTATACTTATGGCTCTATCAATACCGAATATAATGATTTGTTTGTATCAGGGCGGTTTGAGCTGGTAGAAGGTTCCCACATTACGGAGAACGTAACCAATGGCCTCATTATCAACCGGGAACGTGCCGAAGAAAATGGACTTCAAATAGGTGATACTTTGGGAGGAATGGTTGACCCGTATAGCGGTCAGAATCCTCTTGTAGATATGGAAATCGTAGGCTTTTTTGACATTGTAGCAGACAAAAATGATGAGGCCACTATGCTTGACGCTTCCTCTATGTGGGACTATACCGATTACGCTTTTTGTAGCAAAGACGTGACGGAAGCGATGTGCGTGAATTATGATGATGGCACCAAAATTCAAGAGGCAGACTTTTTTGTAGAGGACGCAACGCAGTTGGAGAATGTGATAGCCGAGGTGCAGAACATTTTCTCGATTAACTGGGATAACTTTATCATTACCGCCAATAACGAAGTGTATCAGAATATCTCCAGCGCGCTTTCCGATACCAATACCCTTGTGACAACGCTTATCGTGGTCATTACGGTGGTGAGCATGGTGCTGATTACCCTGATTCTCTCGATGTCCATTCGCAGCCGGAAAAAGGAAACCGGTATCTTGCTGGCGGTGGGGATTGCCAAGCCTGCGGTCATTCTTCAGTATGCGATGGAAACCCTTCTGATCGCAATCGTAGCCTTCCCGCTGGCCTATTTGTCCAGTGCAGGTGGCCGGTGCGCTGGGCACGCTGTTCGGCAAGACTGCAGCCAATGTCATTGTCACGCCGCAGCATTTTATGATGGTGGCGATTGTAGGCGCGGGCTCTGCTGCTCGTTTCGGTGATGGTATCCTGTATCCCGGCATTCCGGCTGAAACCGAAACAGATTTTCTCTCAAATGGAGTAATGCAGATATGACACAACGACTAACCAAAAACAAAGAAACGAGGCAATCACTATGAGTATCATGGAACTGAAACAAGTGGGATATTCCTACGACAATAAAAGGAAAGTCCTGAAAAGGAATCAACGCCGAAATGGAACAGGGCAAACTCTACGCCATCCTGGGTCCTTCCGGCTGCGGCAAAACTACCCTGCTCTCCCTGATCGGCGGCCTGGACAGCCCCGGCAGCGGCCAGATTTACTTTGACGGGCAGGATATTGCCGAAACCGGTTTGGGCGACCACAGAAAAACCATGTGGCGTTCATTTTCCAGGCGTATAACTTGATTGACTATTTGACCCCCGCAGAGAATGTGTCGCTGACTTCCAAGCTGCCGCCGCTGCCCATTCTGGAGCGCCAGGGGCTGACGAAAGAAGAAGCCAAGCGGAATGTGCTGAAACTCTCCGGCGGCCAGCAGCAGCGAGTAGCCATTGCGCGGGCGCTGGCAAGCGAGGCCCCGGTAATCCTGGCGGACGAGCCTACTGGTAATTTAGACGAGGACACCGCCCAGGACATTACCGAGATCCTGAAAGAAAGCGCCCACAAGATGAACAAGTGCGTGGTGGTCGTTACCCACTCCAATGAGCTGGCAAAGCAGGCTGATGTGGTGTTCCGGCTGAAAAAGGGCGAATTGCAGGTGCTGGAGCGCGTTGACGATTCCTCATTACAGCGCCAATGCTTGCAGAAGCAGTGCTCCCCGCAGTGAAAGGAGGGCAAGATGATGGATAGCCCTCAGCTTTCAAAGACTGCAAAAAGGGCAGTATCCTCGCTGTGACCTGTTATGTTCTCGCTGTGGTGCTGCTGATTACAGCGGTCGTCTCTCTGACAGCCTGCCATCAGAACATCTCCCGGCAGCTTGAGCAGGGCGTCCCTGTGCATGGGGGAATGAACTGGCCATTGTAAGCAGTATTTCGCCTTTTGCCGCAGTCATGGTGTTTTGCGGCAAGGCGGCCCGCAAGGTGCTGACGCTCAAGAGTGAAACATCGGAACAGGTCACGCCCTATATGCTCAACGCCCCGGCAGAGACCGATGGTTCCATTTTACGGAAGAGGTGGAGCCGGAGGATGAGGATGACGATTTTGAGGCTTGGGGATTTCGGGGAGCAGGACAAATATTGAACATTAGGCGGAGTGGCGCCACCCGGTTTTTAACTGGATGCGCTGGTTGTTGTAGAAATAGATGTAGTTGTCCATTGGTGTTCTGGCTTCGCCAAGGGTGGAAGGAAAATGTCTGTAGATACATTATTTCTGGCTCGGTAGATCGTACCGTCGCCGCAGGAGAGGCATCTGCGAAGCGAATCCACTGGAGCTGCGGGGCGTATTTCTTAATGAGCTGCAGACTCATGGAAATAGCCCGGCTCTCGGAATTGCGAGGAAGACAGCTGTCAAAGGCCATGCGGTTTGGTTCCAGATATTCGCTTCCGTTTTTCTGCCGGGCTGCCAGATAGGCGCGAGGCGGCGGCATCGTTTCCCCTTGGAGGTCTACCGTATCTGTAAACTCCATGACTGTCAATTTTCTTTTGCCCGGATTGCCCTCGACGATTCTTTCCGACAGCGCCTTTTTTCTTCTGGCCCGCGCCGATCCGGCTCCTCCGTGGCCGTTTGCCATAGCCGCCACCTCCTCTCTTTGAAAATGCGGGGTATATACCCCACTTGAAAGCGCGATTTTTCACGCGATACCCCACGCCCGCTGACCATCGTGCGATTTGTAGAGATTTGCATATCCCCTCCTGGCGGAAATATCGAACGAATTTTGCCGTGCGATTTCTTGACATTTTCGTTCGATTTGCGTATAATGAAGATGCAGAAGAACATACTATACACCATGAAGGAGGCGCATATTATGATCGTAACCGCAACCGAGTTCAAGACGAACCTCGGCAAATATCTGAAATGGCAATGAGGCAGGACATATTCATTACCAAAAACGGCAAGAACATTGCCCGGCTTACCAGCCCTACCGTAAACAAGCTGGCGGTACTGGACAGCCTTGTTGGGATTGTTCCAAAGGACTCCGCCATGGATGAAGAAACCATACGAGAGGAGCGGCTGGCCAGACAATGAGAATCCTGATCGACACAAACGTAATCTTAGACATCCTGCAAAAGCGGGAGCCATTCTTCGCAGATTCCTACCGGGCGCTGCGAAAGGCCATTGAAAACGATGCCGAGTGCTTGATCTCCGCATCCACTGCCACCGACATTTTCTATATGCTGCGCAAATCCCTTGGGTCTGCACAGCAGGCCAAGGAACAGATCGAGCAGCTTGCCCAGCTTGTGAGCTTTGCCGATGTGCAGGGAATGGATATACACACCGCCCTCATGCGGGTAATGCCGGATTTTGAGGATGCGGTGGTAGATGCTGTGGCCGAGCGAAATGGGGCCAGCTACATCCTTACCCGCAATATCAAAGATTTTGCCGGTTCGGCGGTGCCAGCCCTTCTACCTGCCGATTTCCTAAATAGTAAACCTACCGCCACTCATAATCGGGTGGCGGTATTTTTATCCCCACCGGCCACCTTCGCGGGCCGTGATCTCAGAATGCTACTGCTTGCATAAGGCCATGAGATTACTCTCCACATGGGCGCCGCCTTTGGATAACGGCAGGATATGGTATACTTCCCCGGCGGGGGTGATCTTACCGGCCAGCTTCCATGCGCGGCCATAGCGCCGCTTACTGACTGGGTTGCGTTGGTGCTTATTGTAATGCGCCGTGATGATTTTCTGGAGTTCCTGGCAATAGCGCCCGGAGGTCAGATGAGGTAGAATAAGTTTCGCAAACTGAAGAGACGATAAAAAAGACAAGGTTTGCAGGCCACTGGTAGGATGAAGTTCCGACACACCATTCTGAAAGGAGGCGGCCATCATGCTGCAAATATCTGAAATCGTAAAGAAAAAACGAGGAAATGTTCGACCTGTTTAACCAGCATTTTATAACGGGGAGCTGATCCGCCCGGCCATCACGGTATCTCCCGACGGCGGGCACGGGGCCTTTGGCTGGAACCATTCCACATAAGTCAGGCTTGCCCATTTTGGCGGTTGTTCATCTTGCCCTGAGATCTAATGGGCGCTTTCTTTCAGGATTTTCCGGGTGCCTTTATCTGCTCCAGAAACAGTTATAGTTAATCGGATTATGACATGTTTTTTGCACAAAAGATGTTAATTGCTTCACTGAAGAAAGACGCCAAATTTCCACTGCCAAACCTATTTATATAGTTAGAAAAACGCTCGGCACCAATGTAAAGCTGCCCAAGATAAAGCAAAATTTTATTATCGCATTTATAGAAGGATTCCGAGATATACTGCTGCCACTCTTTTACGATTTGTTGTACTTCCTGGCAGGCGGGAGATTGATTCTGAAATTGAGCTAATCGCTCAAAGGTATCCTTAGATACGAAACGGAATTTTTTTAACTGATCCTCCTGCTTTTCTTGGGGTTGTGACAGAAATGTTGTTTCATATTCCTTGAAGCTTTCTGTATCTCCCCAGCGTTTTAAAACTTCCGACCTATATTTTTCCTTCAACTCAAGCACTTTTGCATCGGAAAAAGGAGTGAAAGACGGAGCAGGATTTCCTGCAATTTCTGTTTTGACCAGAGAGATCAGAGCATCAATGCGTTCTTTTTGAGCCTGTAAAATATCAAGGTGTCTTTTTAATGCCTCTGTCCGACTATAGTTAGGAGAACTGAGCAAATTCTTGATTTCTTTTAATGAAAATCCCACCTCACGAAAAAATAGAATTTCCTGCAAACGACTTAAATCATCATTGCTATATAAACGATATTTACTGTCTGTAACCATAGTAGGCTTCAAAAGACCTATTTCATCGTAGTAGTGCAATGCCCGTATTGTAATTCCTGTTAGGTCAGCAACTTCATGCACTGTCATCTTCCTATCATTCATACCAAAAAATCCTCCGCAGCCCCTAAAATTTCGTTTGCAGGCAACAACGTAGCTTCAATAATGCTTTTTCCTGTCTTTTTCAAGTAGTGCTTAACCAAATGATACCCGCAGGCGTAGCCAGCACAGTAGGGCAATCCAACACAGGGAAAATTTTGCATGGCGGCCATCTCATCACCATAGAGGTAGGCATTAAGGTTCTCAAGCCCTTGGACATTCAGTCCATCGTGAATAATAGGTTTGATATATTTATTCAGGGTGTGCATATCTGTTTTGGTCACCCACGGGCCTGCCTTGTCCTCGCCATACAGGTAAGTTGCAAAGTTTTCAGCAAGCCCCTCGCTGACCATCATCTCCCCAAGGGTGATACTATTCTGCCACTTAATAAATTGAAAGCGCACATTATGATTTACTTCGTGGGCCAGCGCAACAGGAAGGCGAGTCAGTGTAAATTCATGGGGGATTAGCCACGCCATGATATACCCCGGAATCCCGCCATCACCGCAATATCCTTCATTCAGAGTGATATAGGGGCTTTCAGCGTTTGCCAATAGAACTGTAAATAAATACTCGCTAACTGGAAGTTCAATCCCATTGTTCAAAAAACATTCTAGGGATTTCTGAATGGATTGCTTACAAGATGCCCATAGCCGATCCGAAGAAAGGCTTTCAATATTTGCTTTTTTGTGGCTGATCTACCTTTGTGGGGAGATCAAGCCCAGCATATCGCTTGCCATAATAATATCATAGCCATTGGGTGTAGCTGACTTCATGGGAATTTGATAACAGTCCCACTTGCCCTTAAAGGGCATCATCAGTTCATACCGGTAAATGTCGTTTTTCTTTTCTACGGGAGCCTCCATGATTTTTTTGTAGACAGCATCCGAACGTACACAACTTAATTTCATATAGCCACATTCCTTTTCTTGTTTCATATAGCATACACTATGACGTAACGGAAGAGTCAAGAGGGATGTTAGGAACTGTACCATATTTTTGAAAAGGGCAAGCCTTTCATAATGGGCCAATCCACACAAAGCAGGTTGGCCTATTTGGGCAGGGAACTGGCCTGCCTTGCTTTAAGTGAAATGTTTTTCTTATTTACTATTTTTATTAGTTTGGAAACAAAAGTTACTCTTTTATCAAAAACTTGTTTTCCACATGTGGTGTGTAATCTGTCACTCACAGAAATAAAACATATCTTTGAGGAGGACGCAATCATGCTGCAAATATCTGAAATCGTAAAGAAAACCGAGGAAATGTTCGACCTGTTCAACGAGCATTTCTATGATAATGAATTGACTCGCCCGGCGATCACCGTATCCCCGGACGGAGGGCGTGGGGCTTACGGCTGGTGTAGTATCAATGAAATCTGTACGCCAGCGGTGAGAAATACCGGGAAACCAATCTTTGCGCTGAGTATCTTGACCGGCCTATTTTCAAGCTGGCCGCCACGCTTTTACATGAAATGACGCATCTCTATAATCTGGTTCACAGCATCCAAGACGTAAGCAACAATGGCTATTACCATAACCTGAAATTCAAAGCTACCGCCGAGGCCCATGGCCTGCGCATTGAGAAGCACGACAAATACGGATGGACAGTAACGATGCTGGCCCCGGGGGCGGAGGCATGGATCAGGGAAACCTTGGGCGAGGATAAAATCAACGCCAGCCGCTTACCGGTGGAGGCACCACCAAAGGCGGGAGCAAAAAATCCAAGAACCGCAGTATCAAATATGCCTGCTCTTGCTGCGACACCATCATCCGGGCAACGCGGGAGGTCAATGTAATCTGCGGGGATTGCGGAGAGCCTGTCGAGCGGGCATAAAATAAAGAAAGCGGGAGCCGCGAAGGTTCCCGCTAAATTGTTCTATATGGGATATGAGGCGCTGGTTGGGGGCGGACACTTTTTAGCGTTTCCTCATTTCCTTATTACTATGGGCCGGAGGGGTGCAAAAGTGGGCTTCAAGCGCCTGCCAAACCGCCATACCAAAGGGCAGGCCCGGTAGTGTCAAGAGTTATGCGCAAAATTATTTTTACGGTCTGGTAGAAATCTATTACATCTATTACAGGGGCGGCTTGACCGCCCCTTGGTTACCATCCAGCGGTCAGGACACAAAGTGTCGGGGGCGGCGCAGCCGCTCGTCTTGTCCTTGACACTTTGGGAACTGACTGCTTATTTACCCGGCGATCTCGATCGCGCTCCATGGCTTCCAGGTGCTTCATGTTCATGTACTTCTTGCAGCCCCACTGGGTTCCGGCAACATGACGCAGCCTGGCACAGACCAGCATCAATGCGGAATTCCCATCCGGGAAAGCGCCCACAACCGCGTTCGCCGAATTTCCCGGTTCATGCGCTCAATCACATTGTTGGTTCGGATCTTCGTCCAATGCTCTGACGGAAAGTCGCAGTAGGTCAGGGTTTGCTCAATTCCGTCGGCTACCTTTCTTTGCCGCCTCCGGCAGCTTCATGGATTTCAGCTCCGCAATAACAGCCGCAGCCTTCTCGCAGGATGCCTTCTTGCTCTCCTGCGCATGGATCGCTTTGAGCATTTTCGCTACATTCTTCACCTTGGATTTGGGCACAACAGAGAATATATTCCGATAGAAATGAACCACGCACCGCTGGTACTTGGCCTCGGGAAACACCTCTCCCACAGCTTCCAGCATCCCCAGGCATTTGTCTCCCCTACAATGAGCTTCACTCCTTCCAGGCCCCGCCCCTGAGCCACTGGAAGAAGCTGACCCAGCTGGCCTTGTCCTCTTTCATCCCTCGGCGGCGCCTAAAACCTCACGATATCCATCCTCATTGACGGCAATCGCCACCAATACGGCCACATTTTCGTATTCTCCGCCCCAATTCCGCTTGAGGTAGATGCCATCCACATAGACATATGGATACTTTCCGCCCTGCAGAGAACGGTTGCGCCATGCTTCGATATTGACATACGCTTTCTTGTTCAGCTCGCTGATGGTGGATGCGGATACCTTGCTGCCCCAGAGGGCCTCGGTGATATCCTCTACCCGGCGGACAGACACGCCGGCTAAGTACATCTCGATGAGGGCTTCCTCCACGCTGCTCTCCCGGCGGCGGTAACGTTCGATGATCGCTGTCTCGAAGGAGATCCCCTTGAGGCGGGGCACATGGAGCGTCACATCCCCGGAGGTTGTGGTGAGATTTCGGGCATAGTGACCGCTGCGGTAGCCCTGGCGGGCCTCGCTGCGCTCATAGCGGGCTGCCTGGGTCAGCTTTTCCGCTTCTGCATCCAGAAGCTCATTCAGAGTTTCCTCGACGCTTCCCCGGACCAATTCCTTGATTTGCCCCTTGATTATTTCCTCGTTAAATTGTACAATGTTGTTGGACATGGTTTGCTGTCTCCTTTCAGAATGGTGGTGTTGCAACTTCATTCTACCTCAGACCGCAAGCCGTGTCTACTTTTTATGCCCTCTTCAATTTGCGCAATTTATTATACCT
>VOFH01004369.1_pt1 | contig 27451 bp, 33 predicted proteins | sample 5384091 | NCBI WGS metagenome assembly VOFH01 (sample SAMN12384727, study PRJNA508395) | human gut metagenome | isolation source: healthy gut G | host: Homo sapiens
ATTAATGCCATACACAGTAGAATAATCGCGAAGCACACAAGCAACGTGTGCCCAGTGCTACAAATAAAAAAGAAGAGCCCATCTTCATGCTTGCATGAAAAGATGGCTCTTCTTTTTTATTTGTAGCGGCTGACGCATGCTGCGACAGCCGCGTGCTTATAGACATTCTCTTCATCATTCCCCATACCCAAAAAAGTATATGATAGATGATAAAGAGAATGTCTATAAGAAGTGCGGGCATATTTCTGGATAATTACTGAAAAGCAAGTGCGGACAAAGATATTTCCAGTAGTGGGAGAGCCTTATTTTTATGGTTTGACACCAATTTGACACCAATTGAAAAAGAAAAAAAGAGATATCTATGTTTCATTTACTGATGCACTATAGCAAGGAAAACAAGGAGAAATATAGACAACAAAAACAAGAAAAAAAACAGTGGAACTAAAAAAAGTAACAATGTAAATAAAAGGGCAAGAACAATACTCAGGCACCATTTTCAGTTCCTGGAGCTAATTTCTCAGTGCCGGGATTGGAAACACCTAAGATGCAAGACAGTGTTGCACCACAATCACCTGTAGAAAATAAAAATTCGTATGTACAATCGGTACAAAAAATGCACAGCAGAATGTGATTATGCAACCGAGAAAATCATACGTATGTAAATAATCAAATGATACAAAGTGGTGTGGAAGTAAAACTGAATGATGGTGATAAAGTAAAACTTGGAAATGAAGAGTTTGAATTTAAAGAGATAATATAAAAATTCATTTGTAGGTTTAATGGCAAATGATAAAAGAGAATCACAAAACTAACTCATAATTATTAAAAATATTGAGTTATAAGCAAAAAAAAAATGTTATAGTTATTAAGAAACATGGCAGAATTATATTATCAAAGGAAGGTATAAAGGAGTTTTTATGAAAAAATCAAAAGAATATGTAGGGATTGTGCTTACATTCATAGTAACATTGATGTTAGTGGGAATGATTTCAGGAACAGTGAAAGCGGAAAATATTAGAAGTGGGGAGTATGAGTATTCCTTAAGTAGTGGAGATGCAACTATTGAAAAATACTTAGGCAGCGCAACAGATGTTATAATACCGTCAACAATAGATGGTTATGAAGTAAAAAGAGATAGATTATGATGCTTTTTGAACTCGAAAATTAGCAAAGTTACAATACCGGAAGGGATAACGCGTATAAGTTTTGAAGCGTTTAAAACTGCGAGTCATTAAGTACAGTTAATTTTAATGCAGCAAACTGCGAAGGAACGGTGAGCCCGGTTTTTGCAGGATGTAAGAACTTAAAGACAATTAACATAGGTTCAAAAGTAACCTTGATAGGTTCATATATGTTTGCCAATGTGCCGGCAGAAAACATAGTATTGCCAACATCAGTAAAAGAAATTGACTATGATGCATTTGCAAATTCAGGCGTTAAAAGTGTTACAATACCGGAAGGGGTAACACGTATAAGGTTTGAAGCGTTTAAAAACTGCGAGTCATTAAGTACAGTTAATTTTAATGCAGTAAACTGCAGAAGGAACGGTGAGCCCGGTTTTTGCAGGATGTAAGAACTTAAAGACAATTAACATAGGTTCAAAAGTAACCTTGATAGGTTCATATATGTTTGCCAATGTGCCGGCAGAAAACATAGTATTGCCAACATCAGTAAAAAGAAATTGACTATGATGCATTTGCAAATTCAGAACTAAAAGTATTACCATACCGGAGAATGTTCAGAATATATCATTTGAAGTTTTTAAAGACTGTAAAATTTTAAGGACATATATTATGGAGGCTCAAAGCAGAGCTGGCTAAAAATTAGAATAAGTGACAATAATAAGGAACTTAAAATGCCACAATCCATTTTGCTAAGATAAATGTTATTGAAGAAAATTCAAATAAGAATACTAATCCGGTTGTTAAAACATTAAACCCACCTAAACTGAAATCTTACAAGAAAAATACAAAGAAAATTACGGGTACGGCAACAAAGGGCAGTGTTGTAAAAATTAAGATTGGAAAGAAAACATATACAGTAAAGGTTAAAAAGAATGGAAAGTTTAAGGTTAAGTTGAGAAAGAAACTAAAGAAGAATCAGAAAATTAGAGTATATGCTAAAAAGAATGGATATAAAAGGAGTAAAACAATCGTATTTAAAGTGAAATAAAGAGTGGATAATATAAAATTATATAGCAAATTAATTCTGAAGTAATTAAAAATAATAGCAATAAAAAATAAAGGGGCAGCCAAATTGGTTGCCCCTTATAAAAATATTATCGATTCCATTTCAGGGCAGAATCCAGCCATAAAAGAATCAAACAGTGATATAAAATGCGTTATCATGTGGTCGAAACTGTGCAAATATAGTAAGATAGAAGTGATAGAAAATATAGAATAATACAGTAAAGGAATACATTTGAATACGCTAATGAAAAAGAAAACGAATCCAGTGAACAGTTGAATATCCAGCTCTTTTTTTTGCTATGTATGCTCGCGGCATTGCTCTGTCGCAGATTAGGAAAAATAAGTTCGCTCCGCATTATATGTGGTATGCTGCGGACAATGATCTACGTTGGAGTATATATCGGATGGGGTATCAGTATTTATGAAAGAGTTATTCAGAAATCGGTGCGGAATGTATTGATTTTTATAGCAGAATTGATCATATTCTGGTTTGTTGTGCGTACGACAAAATATTTTTTTCACAATGGATAACCAGATCGCGCGTTACTTGTGGTACAGCTATTACATACCGATGTTGTTCATTCCTGTAGCAGTATTGCAGGCAGCATTCTTTCTCGGAAAGTCGGAAGAATATCGGTTGCCTAAATGGTTAAAAAGGAGTATATATTCCAACAGCTGTCTTAGTTCTGCTTTGTGCTGTCCAATGATTTGCACCAGCTCGTATTTTCTTTTCCGGTAGGGTCTGCGTGGTCAGATAGTCATTACACATACGGATGGGGCTATTATGTGGTGTTGGTTTGGGAAGTAGTCTGCGCTCTAACTGTTGTTCTGATGATTTACAAGTGCAGGCATTCACAGAAAAAGAAATACCTTCCCTTTTTGGGATCGGCGCTGCAGTTCTCTATGCAGTGCTCTTCATAAGCGGTGTGGCGTGGGTACAGGAAATTGGTGGAGACATTACCGCTGTCTTATGTCTGTTTTTCGTTGGCATACTGGAAAGCTGTGTGCGCTGCGGATTGATCCAGACAAATACTGGGTACGATCAACTGTTTGAAGTCTGTACATTGGGTGCTCAGATCACGGATCAGAATTACAACGTTTGTTATGCGTCTGCGAATGCAATGCCATTATCGAAAAGACGATGAAGGATGCGGTGGAGAAGGATGTGGTGATCGATAAAAAGACGCGGATCCAGAATCGAACAATTCGTGGCGGTCATGTTCTCTGGCAGGAAGATATGGAAGACATTATTAAGCTTTTTGAGAGAATGGAAGAAAATAGAAAGACGATCGAAGAAAGTAACTGTATCGAGCAGGAAAATTATCAGACGAAGGCAGCCATCAATATGCTGCGTGAGAAAAACCGCTTATTCGACAAACTGCAGACACAGACTGCCAAACAGATCAATCTTTTAAATGAATTGCTCAATCGTTACGAAGAGGAAGAAGAGCTGGAGAAAAGCCGTATCCTTTTAGTGAAAATCAGCCTCATTGGAACATATATAAAAAGACGCGGAAATCTAGAGTTTATCGAAGAAAGATCAAAAGTATCAGACGTCGTCGAACTGGAAGCCTGTATAGAGGAATCCTTTTCCAGTTTACGATTGTTAGATATTGACTGCGCATGCTCATTCCCGGAAGGGGAGAAAATCTATGTAAGAGATGCTGTTGTTATGTATCAATTTTTTGAAAATGTAGTGGAAAAATGTAGACAGCTGCGCTTCGGTGTGGATAAAGCTCCGCAGTCAGAGTGAAGATGTTCTATTCTGTATGGAGATCGAAAGCGAGACCAATCTTGCCTGTTTTTCAGAAATGGCACAGTCCTGCACATGCGAAGATGGCATATGGCGATTTGTATTTACAGTGGAAAAGGCAGGTGAATCGTAATGCAGACATTTTGATGCTGACAATATTATTAAGTCTCGTGGCGAGTTTGATCTTGCTTCTTGTTTTCCACGATATGAAGATCGACAATCGAAAGTGGCATATGAATATCGCAATCTTCGTATTTTTGTTTCTTCTTGTAAATGCATTGGCCTATTCTTACGAGGCAGAGCGAGGAAAACCAGCTTATTTTCAAATGCCGGATGTCTCACTGTGGATTTGGTGGTGCATCGTCGGTGTGATCGATGGATTGCTTATCTGGGAAGGATTTTGGCTGCATCGTACAAGAAAAGAAAAATCTGACAGAATTCTATTAAAGAGGCGATGAATGTATTGCCCATTGGAATCTGTTATTTTACAGAAGATGGATATGTGAAACTTTGCAATGAACAGATGTATCGCCTATTTCAAACAATCGCTCACAGAGATTTGCAAAAGCAAGAGGAATTAAAAGAGGCACTGTGCCTGTGTGAGCGTTATGGCGTGAGCCGGATTAACAACAAAGAAATCTACCTTTTTCCTGACGGACGGCATGGAGCTATCGGGAAAATAAAGTGACAGACCGGAAAGGAAAGGCTTATACAGAAGCTATTTTCCTGGATATTACAAAAAATATGAAGAAAAAATAAATCTGACAAAGCAGACCGAACAGTTAAAAGAAATAGCAAAAGAACTCCGCTATCTGTCGGATAATGTGTTAATCTTGACGCGTGAACGTGAAGTACTTGCGGCAAAGACAAAGCTGCATGATCAGATGGGAGCGGGACTGACTGCGATCCGACAGAGTCTGACACAGGAGAATGCAGATGATAAAGAGGCGGTGCGCTTATTTCGCCACGCCGTAAATGCAATCTGGAACGATAATCAGTACCCGTTAGATGAAGGAGAATTTGAAAGATTTCTGCAGGATGCGAAAACGCTTGGCGTAGAAGTGGTGTGTGTGGGAGATTTGCCAGAGTCAGAGGAACTGGCTAGTATCTGCATCCTTGCAATGCGCGAGTGTCTGACAAATGGCGTCTGCCATGCCGGTGCGACAGAGCTCTCCATCCAGATGCAAAATGAAAATCATCAATACAGCATTTGCATCACAAATAATGGAGCAGCGCCGGATAAAGAGATCATTCCAAAAGGCGGATTGTATAATATTTCCCGACATGTATTTGACTATGGTGGAGAAATGCGAATACAGTCATTTCCGTACTTTGCGTTGACGATTACATTTCAGGAGGAGAGAGTATGAAACAGGTATTAATTGTAGAGGATCAGAGAATGCCCCGTGAAAATATGGAGAGAGTAATCTCAGAGAGCAATAATTATGAGTTTGCGGCAAGCGTAAATGGGGCGGATGTCGCCCTTGCTATATGTGTAGAAGACAGCGGATTGACCTTTGTGTTGATGGACGTATGCACAGCCGGAAATAAAGATGGGATCGAAGCGGCAGCAGAAATAAAGGCAGAGTTTCCAAATATAAAAATCATTATCGTAACTTCCATGGTGGAAGTCGGATATTTGCAGCGGGCAAGAGAGGCGAAAGTAGACAGCTTCTGGTATAAGGATATTAGCCCTGAGCGATTGATTGATGTGATTAATCGGACGATGGACGGGGAAAGTGTATTTCCGGATAAAACACCGAGCGTACAGCTTGGTCTCGCGGATAGTTCAGAATTTACCAATAAAGAGATAGAAGTGCTTCGCTTTGTGTGCGATGGGCTTGAGTACAGCGAGATCGCAGAGCGGATGAACATTTCCGTAAGGACGGTGAAATACCATGTCTCTAATATTTTGTCAAAACCGGTTATGCCAATAAGACGCGGCTGGCGATCGCAGTGACAAATAAAAACTTTATCATTCCGAGTAGCTCGGAAAAAATTCAATAATATTCGCACTTTGTTCAGAAAATATTTGTTTACATATTGAAATTCTCAGTAAAATAACGAAAACCTGTCCTTGAGTACAGGGTAAAAAACGAATGCATTTGTTATACTTTAACTAGAAAAATCGTGTCGTTTTTAAAAGATACTCTGGAACTTATTAAAAGAAGATAAGAAGGAGGGACAAGTTATGAGGAAATTAAAGTCGAAACGAATAGGTAACTATTTACTGAAGGGATTGCTACTATGCGCCCTGGTTGTAGGTGGCTGGTTCACAACTGATATTGAGTGAAAGCGGAATCTGTTACGCACTCAGTGGAATTTAAATCTGAAGGATCACAAATAGTACAATTTGAGAGAACAGATGGGCTTGAACAGCATATTGAAGTAACAAATAATACACAGAGGCCGATGAAAGTAACATTTTCGCACAATATTCCTATGCGGAATTACCATACGAAATTATGGATAGGCGGTCATGAAGTTGCCAGCCGTATGGCTACAGCAGTAAAGGATGCAAATGTACTTTATTTATATCCGTGTCAGTGGGTAGAAAAGGCCTGTGAAGTGGAATTTACAAGAAGTGCACCAGCTTATACGGATATTACTATCACCGCAGAATTCATTGATCAAAAAATCGGATTCAAAGAAGACGAGATTGGTCTTACAAAAAATACAGCATATGAGATTCCGTTATCCGGACATCCGTACAGTCTTTATGAAGGTCTGACAGGAACGGGAACAGATGAACGTTGGTACAAGTTTAATGTTGCAGACAAAGCAGTGATTGATCCAAGCTTCCACCTTGTTAACACAGAAAGAGCAACTTATTTCGGACAGAATCGTACGTTCATTCGTGTCTATGACTCTAATAATAATCAAATCTATAGCGAAGGATCCTCACAATACAATGGCAAAGAGGCGTGGGAGCCTGGAGCAAAGGTACTAACGCGTGGAATATATTATGTATGCATATCTACTAGCAAAGGTGCTTATTACCCGGCAATTTTTGATTTTAATCTGAATGGACATAACTATATTTCGGCTGAGAAGATTAAATGTTCTCATCAAGAAGTAAAGAAATCACAGTTAGGAAACATAAAAGTCGTTGCAGAGACGGTACCTGCAAATTCCGATGATAAAATCGTAGAAGTATACGATCATATTTCTGGAAAGACATGGAACTATAACAGCAACAAGGTTGCTCATGGCGAAGTTCCAATCTATAATATTAAAGCTGGTAGACAGAGTTGGCTTACCTTCAAAACAAAGAATGGAAAGACTTATACAACAAATCTTTATGTACCGGCAGAGAAATTAAAAAAACCTACAGTAGTGACTTATCATAATTATGCAAAAGTAACCGTAGGATCCACGAAGATGATGGGTACAAATGCTAGAATTCAGATTTACAAAGGTGGTAAGTGGACAACTGTAAAAACGGTGAAAGATTATAATTGTCATAAAGCAACTACAGTAAAGAATCTGAAGCCGTTGACAACTTATAAGTTCCGTACGCAGGCTTATGCGAATGGAACAACCGGCACACCGTCTGACGTAGTGACATTGAAGACTGGTTCGGCAGTGAAACCGGCTGTGAAGTCTATTAAGATTGTACAGAAGAAAAAAGATGAAAGTAAGAGGCTGGACATCTCCAGGACACTGGAGTGGAGATTACTGGTACCCACCGGTTTACCACAAACCGTACACATGGACAAAATACAAAGTAAAAGTAACATTGAAGAAGAAAGTTCCGAAGATCGGCGGTATGAGGATTGGTGATACATGGATAAAAGGCAATAAGAAAAGCTACACTGTATGGCTGCCAAAGGAGCACAGACTGGTAAGAAGCTGAACATTTATATGAATACAGGATTAAGTAAGAGCAATGGTCAGGGACCGCAGATTAAAAAGTGATCAGAGCGAAGTAAAACTTCCGAAATAAAACAAATCCCTGGACGGAACAAATGTAAAAACAAGTGTAAAAATAAAGTAAATACATAGTGAGAAAATGAAAAACCCGACGGTCTTGTGATCGTCGGGTTTAGATTTCTTCAGGCGCATTTGCCGTTTAGCTCAATAATAATATCAACATCTAAACTACATCTTAGTCAAGTCTTCCTGGTCCACTGTTTTCATTCCACTCCTTACCAGCAATGCGGCAACTTTGTCTGTATCCTCGTCCTTGACACGGAATACCATAAGGGCGTCATCTGTGCCTCTTGCAAGAAAGGCGTAAACGTAATCAACGCTGTAGCCGTTAGAAGCAATAACGTTCATTGCCTTAGCCATTGAGCCCGGCTCATCCGGAAGCTTAACGCCAATAACGTGTGTAAGGTTACAAATCAATCGTTGTCTCTTAACAGAGTAAGAGTATTAAAAGGATCGTCTACAATAATACGAATAATTCCAAAATCGCTTGAATCGGCAATCTGGAATGCACGCATATCTATTTTGTGTTCGGCAAGAAAATTGGTAAAGTTTGCAATATTACCTGGTTTGTTTTCAATGAACACTGAAATCTGATGAATATACATATAAAAACCTCCTAAATTTTACGTTTATCATAACACGAACTGCTTTTCCTTCTGAACGTGTAATTGACTTTGGTTCAACCAATTTAACTTTAGCATAAATGCCAAGCATGCTCTTAAGAGCAGCAACAATTTCTTTCTCCTTGGATTCAATTGAGCTAACTGTATCAGAGAACATTTCAGGTGTCATTTCAACGAGAACTTCCATAGTATCGCTATTGTTTACACGGTCAACAATAAGCTGATAGTTAGCAGGCATACCATGTTTAATAAGAACTTCTTCAACCTGTGAAGGATAAACATTAACACCTTTAATAATAAGCATGTCATCTGAACGTCCCATAAGTCTGTGAATACGTGCGTGAGTACGTCCGCATTTACACTTCTCTCTTGTAATATAAGTAATGTCTTTTGTACGGTATCTGATAAGTGGAAATGCTTCTTTAGCAAAACTTGTAAATACTAATTCACCAATCTGTCCGTCAGGAACAGGTTCAAATGTGTCAGGATCAACAATTTCCGGAATAAAATAGTCTTCTGCAAATATGCATACCATTCTGTTCCTCGCATTCAAAAGCAACACCCGGACCTTCAATTTCAGTAAGTCCATAAATATCATAAGCCTTAATACCAAGCCTGTTTTCAATATCAGCTCTCATATCTTCTGACCAAGCCTCTGCACCAAAAATACCGGCTTTTAATTTAATCTGGTCCTTAATTCCCCGTTCTTCAATAGATTCGGCCAAATAAGAAGCGTAACTAGGTGTACAACAAAGAATAGTTGAACCCAAATCAGTCATAAACTGAAGCTGTCTGTCAGTGTTACCTGATGACATAGGAAGTGTTAAAGAACCAACTTTCTGTGAACCACCGTTTAATCCGAAGCCACCTGTGAAAAGACCATATCCATAAGCTACGTGAACTACATCTTCATCTGTTCCACCGGCAGCCACAAGGGCTCTGGCACATCCATCTTCCCACATATCAATATCTTTCTTAGTATAAAAATCTACTACACGCTTACCTGTTGTACCTGAAGTTGAGTGAATACGTACACAATTTTTAAGAGGTACTGCTAATAAGCCGTATGGATAAGCATCTCTTAAATCGTCTTTCGTTAAAAAAGGTAACTTAGAAATATCTTTTAAAGATTTTATATCGTCAGGTGTTACACCTTTTTCCACCATTTTTTTTCTGTAAAAAGGTACATTCTCGTATACTCTTTTTACCACGTCTAAAAAGTCCGTCTGTTTGAATCTGTTCAATCTTTTCACGAGAGGCAGTTTCAATTTTTTCCTGAAAATATTTTCCCATTGTTTCATTCCTTTCTGTCGTTCAAGTATAGTAATATAATTTTACAACATATAACGCTTTAAAGCAATAAAGCACAAAAAACAAAATTAACAAAAATAGCCATAAATAAATAGTAAAAATACATAAAAAAAACCAACCAAAAAAATTTTTACAAGCAAAGATGCGTTTTTTATGGGGCAAAAAGCCTAAAAAAATTGCACAAAAGGGGGTAAAAACGCCCTTAATAAAAACGTTTTTTCTGCCCATAAAATCTAGCAATTGCAAAAATTATATGATATAGTGATTTTTAGTATAAAACATGAAAAATGAAAAAATATAGGCTATATGAGAATAAGAGGAGGAGAAACCAATGGACAACAATTTAAGGGGGGTACCTGTTGAGGGGTTTGCTGACAAAAGTCGCGAAGCGGCCGTCGAGGGAATAGTATTATTAAAGAATGAAAACAACACACTCCCATTAACAGAACAGGATAAGGTTTCAGTTTTTGGAAGACCAATGATTGAGTACTACAGAAGCGGAACAGGTTCAGGAGGAGCTGTAAACGTTGAATACACAACAAATATTTTGGACGGATTTGAAAACAGCAACCTTAACTTTAACAAGACTATAGTTGAAGACTATAAGGAATGGTTAAAAGACCATCCATTTGATAACGGTGGCGGTGGCTGGGCATGCGAGCCATGGTTCCAGAAAGATATGGAAATCACAGCAGATTATGCAAAGAAACAGGCAGAATCAACTAACAAGGCTGTATACATTATCGGACGTACAGCAGGAGAAGATAAGGACAACGCCAACTGGGTAGGAAGCTATCTTCTTACAGATGAAGAAAAAGAAAACCTTAAGAACATAACAGAAGCTTTCAGAAGATGTTTGTGTAGTTCTTAACGTTTCAAATATTATCGACCTTAAGTGGATTGATGAAGAACAGTTTAAGGGACACATCAAATCAGTAATTATTGTATGGCAGGGCGGTATGGAAGGTGGAAACGCAGTAGCTGACGCACTTTCAGGCAAGGCTACACCAAGCGGTAAATTACCTGACACAGTAGCTTATGATATTGAAGACTATCCTGCTAATGACAATTTTGGCAATGAATTTACAAATCTTTACAAAGAAGACATTTATGTAGGATATCGTTATTTTGAAACATTTGCACCTGAAAAAGTTCAATTTGAATTTGGTTTCGGACTTTCATACACAACATTTGATATTGAAACAGTATCAGCAGATGCAGATGATGAAAAATCACATTAGAAGTTAAGGTAACTAACACAGGCGACAAGTTCTCAGGAAAAGAAGTTGTTCAGGTATACTACGAAGCACCACAGGGAGCTTTGGGACAGCCTGCAAGACAGCTTTGCGCATACGAGAAAACAGAAAATCTTGCACCGGGTCAGAGTCAGACATTAAAGATTGCTTTCGATATTAATGGAATTGCATCATATGATGACTCAGGCGTTACAGGCAACAAGTCATGCTACGTATTAGAAGCAGGAGATTACAACTTCTACGTAGGTAACAGTGTAAAAAATAATAAACTAGCTTATACATATAAAGTTGAAGAACTTAAAGTAACAGAACAGCTTTCAGAAGCTGCTTGCCCTAACGATGAAAATCTTACATTAATGAAGCCGGGCAAGAGAAGAGAAGACGGAACATACGAAATTACATATGTACCATCACAAAAGCCTACAGTTGATATGGCTAAGAGAATCGAAGACAATCTTCAAAAGACATGAAAATTACAGGCGATGTAGGAATTACATTACAGGATGTAAAAGCAGGCAAAAATACTATTGAAGAGTTCGTTGCACAGCTTACAGTTGCAGAATTAGCACAGATTGTAAGAGGTGAAGGAATGAGTAACCCTAGAGTTACAAAGGAACAGCTTCAGCTTTTGGTGGATTAAGTGATACATTGTTTGCTTACGGAATCCCTGCAGCATGTTGTGCTGATGGCCCTAGTGGACTTAGAATGGAAGGAAAAGCTACACAGCTTCCTATTGGAACAGCACTTTCAGCATCATGGAATCCTAAGCTTGTAAGAGAACTTTACACAATGGAAGGTCAGGAATTATACGAAAATCAGGTAGATACATTACTTGGACCAGGAGTAAACATTCACAGACATCCTTTAAATGGACGTAACTTCGAATACTATTCAGAAGATCCATACCTTTCAGGAACAATGTCAGTTGCATCAACAGGCGGTATTAAAGACGGTGGTGCTTGGGGAACAATTAAGCATTTCGCATTAAATGGTCAGGAATCACATAGATTTAAGATTGACGCAGTTTGCTCAGAAAGAGCAATCAGACAGATTTATCTCAAATCATTTGAAATGGCAGTAAAAGCCGGCACAGTTAAAACATTAATGACAGCTTACAATCCTATTAACGGACACTGGGCAGCTTCAAACTACGACCTTTGTACAACAATCCTTAGAAATGAATGGGGATACGATGGTATCGTAATGACTGACTGGTGGGCCAAGATGAACGACGTTGTAGAAGGTGGCGAAGAATCAAATCAGGATACAAGAGATATGGTTCGCTCACAGAACGACGTATACATGGTTGTAAACAATAACGGCGCAGAAGTTAACTCAAACAACGACAACACAGAGGAATCAATTAAAGAGGAAGACTTACAATCGGAGAACTTCAGCGAGCTGCAATCAACATCTGCAACTTCATTCTTTCAGCACCTGTTATTGAAAGAGAATTAGTTGACACAGACGTTGCAAAACATTACGATTCAGTTCAAATGATCAGGCCAAGTATGAAGTATTTAACATTGAAAAAGACAATAAGGTAATGTTCAATAGCGGGCAGAAGCAACATTGGAAGTTGAAGACAGAAGGGAATACACAATTATTGTTAACATCTCATTTGATAAGTCCAACTTATCACAGTCAACAGTAAACGTTAATGCCAACGGCACAACAATGGTAGTAATCAGACTAACGGAACAGACGGCAACTGGATTACACAGAAGCTTGCAAGGTTAAACTTGACAAGGGTGTATACAACTTAAAACTTGAAGAAGTACTAGCAGGAATCAAAGTTAAATATATTCAGTTTAAGAAGATTCTAAGAAAAATAAATAAATGTAAAAAAAAGCATACAGTCTATTATGATTGGCTAGTCAAAGCGACAGCCAGAATTATATGCACAGGTAGCATTTCTGAGCTTCAGCAATTGGTTGAGCTTTCAAGAAAAATTAGGGAGAAAAATGTCAATATCAATGTTGGAGTTGAGTGAGTAATTGCAAATAAGAATCCATAGCATATAACAATTGAAAAAGGCCTGCTGGAGATATTGTTCCAGTGGGCTTTTTCTTTACTCCTTTAGAGGGGAACCTTAATGTTTGGCATATAACAGAGAAAATATGATGAAATTGTGCAAAATCACAAGAAGAATAAAAACGGTTTTATAGTGAAAACATTATAACACCAAATAATTGTATAAAATGCACAAAAAAAAAGCAGACAAAATGTGCAAAAAATACAGGGTAAATGCATAAAGAACAGGTCAGGTTATAAAAAATAAATAAAAAGTGTACAACATAGCCTATGGGTAGTTGAAAAAACCATTTTAATTTGGTAGAATTGTCTGATAAGGGATAAATAATCGAAGGGATTCGACAAGATCTTGGATGAAAGGAGAAAAAACATGAATATTTCAAAAAGGAAACAAGGAATACTCGCAATAATATGTACTATTGCGATGATTGTAACATCAATTACGGTGTACAATCCAAAGGGAGGTAAAGGCAGATTCATCAGCAACAGTTGATGGTAAACAATATTCAGCAACAGTAAAAGATGGAGGAGAATGGACAGGGTTTGTTTGTCAGGAATTTTTGATAGTGCCAGGATTCATTTTGCATGGGGAATTGATGTAGATTTAAATACTATTACTGCATCAATAGGAGAAACTAAGTTAAAAGTTGATGGAAAAGCTAGAGAAATGAATATTCCATTGTCAGAAGTAACTAGCTTAGAAGCAGGAAGTTATGATATTGTAATTAATGCAACAACGGTAGCTTCAGAATCAGCAGAAGCAAAGAAAATATCTGCGACAGTGACGTTAAAGATAGAGAAAGTTGAGGGAACAACAGCAGTAGAGAAGCCTTCTGCACCAGAAGGTCTTGTGGCAAACATTAATGATTTAAAGACAAATTATACAATAGCATTTGCTAATGTGGCAACAGCAACAAGCTACAAATTTTATTTAGATGGAACATATAAAAAAGTTATTACTAATGGTGGAATAGTTACTATTGAAGAGTTAGGGCTTGAAGCAGGAAAGACATATAAATTTGGTGTAAGTGCGGTCAATGCAGCAGGAGAATCAGATATTACAACTATTAACGTTACAGCTCCGGGAAAAGAGGAAGAAACAACAACAGGTTCATCTACAAAGCCTTTAGGCCCATCAGATATTAAGGATTCGGAATGGACATTGGCGTTGAACTCAAAAACAGTATCATATTATATAGCTGATGGAAAGGCCGACAAAGTGTCAGTAAAGCCGCAATTGGAAGGTGATAATTATTATATCGCATTTACATTAGCAGCTAAGTTTAAATCTGTAACATTTGACGGAGTGTCTAAAGATGTTGAAGATGGAGCTTTTTGCAGAGTAAAGGTAAGTGATTTGACCGGTGGTTATCATACATTAGTGGTAACAGATTACTATGGTAAAGAATCGGTTACAATTTATTTTAAAGTAGCAGAAGAGGAAGGAACAACAAAATACACAGTTTCAATTGATGGAACAGAAAAACAGTACGAAGAAGGTGCAACAATTGCTGTACCAGCTGATGGTCAGGGTTACTACAATGTTGCTAAGAAAGAAGCTTATGCTCCAGGAACAGAACTCACAGTAAATGAAAATATGACTTTAAAGAGCATTGAATTAAATGTAACAATGACACCGGGAGCAAGTATTAGATTAGCAGCTCCAACAGGTTTAAGATTCCAGACAACTGTTAAATCAGGAAATGGAATTGTTGCAGATGAAATCTTAAATTCAAAAACAGTAACAACAGGTACACTTATTACAACATTAGGTTTTTACGAAAAGAATGGAAACAAACTTACAAAGGATAGTAAGTATACTTTCCTCGACATTGCAAATGATGGATGGTTTAATGATGGAACAAAGACAGAGACAGGAAAGTTCTGTGGTTCAATTATCAAAATCAAGAAAGAAAACTATGGTAGAAAATTTATTGCTGTAGGATATGCAACTATTAATTATTCAAATGGTGATTCAAAGACTGTTTATGCAGAAGTTACTGAAAACAATGCTAAGTCAATTAAGTACGTTGCTGAGAAGGTACAGGCTAGCGATAAATTTAGTGGTTATAGTCCTGAACAGAAGGACATCATTAACAAGTACATTAATGGAGAGGAGATACCAGAATAATGGAAAGAAGATATATAAGCCCAGAGATGGATATAATAGAATTTGACACAAATGATGTAATAACTACAAGTAGTGATCTCGGTGGTGAAAAGCCTGGATCTGGATTAACAGATGTAATTGATGTAAACGGAATAAAAAATTGGTCAGATTTTATTGAATAAAAATAAACAACTTAATAATAAAACAAGCTGTGCTTTAAATCAACATTAAAGCACAGCTTATTTTTTGCCCTCATTACTATCATCTTCCCCTAAAGGTCTATAACAATGTTCAATAAATGCGAAAGGCTAAAAATCAGACAAACCAGCCGGATTGTCGACTTATTGTATGGGTGTATTACTTGATTTGAAGGGCAAAAAATGTATACTAGTAGTTATCAGTATGAAATGGATTATAACCCCGAAGGGTACGCATTTAACCTGATAAGTTACGAAAACATAGGAGGCAAAAATGATAACATTAAGTAAAGGCGGAGCATACCTTATTGGTGGCACAGAAGTTGTAGAAACAGGTGCAGGCTCAGAAGAATTACTAAAGAACAAGTTAGGGGATAAATACCTTACAAAAGAAGATGCTGCAAAAGAATACTATGGCATATGGTATTTTGAACGAACACAACACATCAGGCAACATGGACAAGCTTCAGATTAAGTTTGATAAGCTTACATCCCATGATATTACATTTGTTGGAATCATTCAGACAGCAAGAGCTTCAGGATTAGAGAAATTCCCAATTCCTTATGTGCTTACGAATTGTCATAACAGTTTATGTGCAGTTGGCGGTACGATCAACGAAGATGATCATATGTTTGGACTTACCTGTGCAAAAAAATACGGTGGAGTTTATGTTCCACCACATCAGGCAGTGATCCACCAGTTTGCAAGAGAGATGTTAGCAGGTGGCGGAAAGATGATTCTTGGTTCTGATTCACATACACGTTATGGTGCCCTTGGTACTATGGCTATGGGTGAAGGCGGACCTGAATTGGTTAAGCAGTTACTTTCACAGACATATGACATTAATATGCCTGAAGTAATCGGTATCTACATGACAGGAGAACCTGCTAAGGGTGTAGGACCTCAGGACGTTGCACTTGCAATCATCGGAGAAGTATTTGACAAGGGTTATGTTAAGAATAAAGTTATGGAATTCGTAGGACCTGGTGTATCTAATTTAAGTGCAGATTTCAGAATCGGTGTCGATGTTATGACAACAGAGACAACTTGCCTGTCTTCTATCTGGAGAACAGATGATAAGATCAAGGAATTCTATGACATCCATGGAAGAGTAGATGAGTATAAAGAATTAAATCCTGGCGAAGTTACATACTATGATGGAATTGTTTATGTTGATTTATCTAAGATTAAACCTATGATTGCAATGCCATTCCATCCAAGTAACACATATACTATTGAAGAATTAAATGCTAACTTGGAAGATATTCTCCACGATGTTGAAAAAAGAAAGCTTTAGTTTCATTAGATGGACAGGTTGATTATAAACTTACAAACAAGATTCGTGATGGAAAACTTTATGTAGATCAGGGAATCATTGCAGGATGTTCAGGTGGTGGATATGAAAACATCTGTGCAGCAGCAGATATATTAAAGGGACATAGCATTGGAGCTGACGAATTTACACTTAGTGTATATCCTGCTTCTATGCCAGTATATATGGAATTAATCAAAAACGGATGCGCAGCAGATATTATGGCTGCCGGCGGTGTTATGAAGACAGCATTCTGTGGACCTTGTTTCGGTGCAGGTGATACACCGGCTAACAATGCCTTCAGTATCAGACATTCAACACGTAACTTCCCTAACAGAGAAGGAAGTAAGTTACAGAATGGACAGATTTCTTCAGTTGCACTTATGGATGCCAGATCTATTGCAGCAACAGCAGCTAACAAGGGTTATCTTACAGCAGCTACAGATGTTGATGTTGAGTTTAAGGGACGTAAGTATCATTTTGACAAGAGTATTTATGAAAACAGAGTATTTGACTCACACGGAATAGCAGATCCTGATACAGAAATCCAGTTTGGACCAAACATCAAAGACTGGCCGGAAATGGTTGCACTTACAGACAATCTTCTTCTTAAAGTTGTTTCAGAGATTCATGATCCGGTTACAACGACAGATGAATTAATACCATCAGGTGAAACATCATCTTATCGTTCTAACCCACTTGGACTTGCAGAGTTTGCACTTTCAAGAAAGGACCCTGAATATGTAGGAAAGGCTAAAGAAGTACAGAAAGCAGAAAAAGCAAGAGAAGCAGGACAGAATCCTGTAGATGCACTTCCGGAAGTTGGCGGAGTATTTGAAGCGTTAAAGAGCAATCTTCCTCAGTACAAGATTGACAATGATACAGTAGGTATCGGAAGCACTATCTTTGCAGTAAAACCAGGTGACGGTTCAGCAAGAGAGCAGGCAGCTTCCTGTCAGAAGGTATTAGGCGGATGGGCTAATATTGCCTGTGAATATGCAACAAAGAGATATCGTTCAAACCTTATTAACTGGGGTATGCTTCCATTCATTTATGAATCAGAAGAATTACCATTTAAGAACGGTGACTATATTTTGTACCGGAAATAGTTGAAGCTGTTAAGAACAAAGCTACAGACGTACAGGCTTACGTTGTAGATGATGACAAGAATGTTAAACCATTTACATTAAAGCTTGGCGAAATGACTGACGACGAACGTGACATTATATTAAAAGGCTGCCTGATTAATTACAACAGAAAATAAATAATTAAAACAGGGAGGAGACCATATGGGAAACAAGAATGTCATAACAAAAGATGACTGTTATTTGTTTGGAAAAGGTACTCATTATGAAATATATGATAAACTGGGTGCGCATGTTACAACAATTGATGGTGTAAAAGGAACATATTTCGCAGTTTGGGCACCCCATGCAGTTAACGTTGCCGTTATAGGTGATTTTAATGACTGGTTGGGATTTAACCATAACATGAAGATGGAAAATGATTCAGGCATCTGGGAACTTTTCATACCGGAGGTTGAAGAAGGCGCAATGTACAAGTATGTTATTTCTACACAAAGTGGGGATACATTGTACAAAGCTGATCCTTATGGTTTTTGGGCTGAGAAAAGACCCGGAAATGCTTCAAGGGTAGCAAATATTGATAATTACAAATGGAAAGATGCTAAATGGATATCAGAGAAGGCAAAGGAGAATCACTATGAACTTCCAATGTCAATCTATGAGGTTCATCCGGGTTCATGGAAAAGGATTTTAAAGGTCCTGATGATGAAGACGGATTCTATGATTACAAGCGTATGGCTAAAGAACTTGTAGCATATGTTAAGGATATGGGATATACTCATGTAGAACTTATGGGTATATTGGAGCATCCTTTTGATGGTTCGTGGGGATATCAGGTTGTGGGATATTATGCACCTACATCAAGATATGGAACACCTCAGGATTTTATGTATTTGGTAGATGCTTTCCACAAAGCAGGAATCGGGGTTATTTTGGACTGGGTACCTGCCCACTTTCCAAAAGATGCTCACGGACTTGCAATGTTTGACGGAACACCGCTTTATGAATATGCAGATCCAAGATTGGGAGAACATCCTGACTGGGGTACTAAGGTTTTCGACTATTCTAAGACAGAAGTTGTTAATTTCCTTATTGCAAATGCATTATTCTGGGTTGAAAAATATCACATAGACGGACTTCGAGTTGACGCAGTTGCTTCTATGTTATATTTGGATTACGGAAGGGAAGACGGACAGTGGGTTCCTAATAAGTATGGCGGTAATGAGAACTTGGAAGCTATTGAGTTCTTTAAACATTTAAGTAGTGTTATGAATTACAGAAATCCAAGAGCATATATTATTGCTGAAGAATCCACAGCATGGCCTAAGGTTACTATGTCACCTAAGGATGGAGGACTTGGTTTCTCTTACAAGTGGAACATGGGCTGGATGCATGATTTCTTAGAGTATACTAAGCTTGATCCTTTGTTTAAGAAGGGTAATCATAATAAGATGACTTTCGGATTAACTTATGCATTTAGTGAGAATTTTATTTTAGTATTATCTCACGATGAAGTTGTTCATTTGAAATGTTCAATGATTAATAAGATGCCGGGTTATCCACAGGATAAATTTAAAAAACTTAAAGACAGCATATACTTTTATGTTGGGACATCCGGGTAGAAAGCTGTTATTTATGGGACAGGAATTTGCTCAGTTACAGGAATGGTCAGAGGCTAGAAGCCTTGACTGGTATCTGCTTGATGAACCTGAACATAAGGACATGCAGGAATATGTAAAGAAATTACTTCACTTATATAAGGAATATCCGGCACTTTACACTGAAACAAAGGGCTATGGAGCTTTTGAGTGGATTAATGCCAATGACTGTGAAAGAAGTATTTTCAGTTTCATAAGAAAGACAACAGAAGCTGATTATAAGAACTCTATCGGTTTCGTGTGTAACTTTACACCAATGGAAAGACCTGATTATGTTGTAGGAGTTCCAAAAGCCGGAACTTACAAGAGATTGGTTACAACAGAAACAGGTGAGAAACAGGTTGTAAGCTACAGAGCCAAGAAAGGCGAGTGCGATGGAAGACCATACAGATTGGAAATTCCACTTAGACCATACGAATCAGTAGTTTTCGAATTTCCAAAAACAAAAAAAAAAAGCTACATCAAAGAAAAAAACAAAATAAAAAATAAAATTGTCTGTGGTACAAAAAAAATAGTGCCACAGACATTTTTTTGTGCTATGATGTGATTGATTACAGTGTAGAAAGGTCATGTTCCATCTGTGCTTGCACAAAGATGGGACACTGACCTGAGACACGCCCCTAACATGAGCATAAAGTGTAGCGCAAGCTACACGATATGCGAATGCTGGGGGAGGATTGCGGGAGTGCAGAAGCACGTAGCAATCCGGTAATCAATAAATTTGAAGGTCAAAGGACACGCCCCCAACATGAGCATAAAAGTGTAGCGCAAGCTACACGATATGCGAATGCTGGGGGAGGATTGCGGGAGTGCGAAGCACGTAGCAATCCGGTAATCAATAAATTTGAAGGTCAAAGGACACGCCCCCAACATGAGCATAAAAAGTGTAGCGCAAGCTACACGATATGCGAATGCTGGGGGAGGATTGCGGGAGTGCGAAGCACGTAGCAATCCGGTAATCAATAAATTAAAGGTCAAAAAGTTTTATACAAGGATTGAATGGGTGATGAAATGAAAAAGAAAGTTATAGCAGTTGTTGCAATTGTGCTAATTTTTGCAATTGCAGTGGTTATAGGAATAAATTTTAACAAGAAGCAGTCTAAGAATAACAAGCAGAGCAATAGCGGTCAGGCAACGTCTACATATAATGGTAAGTTGCCGGGGATTGATTTATATTATGGAAGTCAGAAGGTTGGAAGTCTTAACGGCTACACAATGGATATGGAAGAAGAACATATGCGTGATGTTATTGTCCCTGTTAATACAGACAGAACGGTTCCAATTACAATATCAACTAATGGCAATAAGGTTTCAGAGATTTCTTACGAAATGAAGAGTACTGAGGACAACCGTTTGATAGATAATGGAACCCTTGACGGCTGGAAACAGAAGGACGGCAAGATTACTTTGAATTATCAGGCCAGTGCCATTATGGAACAGGGAACAGAGTATTTCTGGGAAATAATTATCAAAACAGATAAGTATAAGCAGATTAATTATTACGCAAGAGTAATGGTTACGGATAAGGAGTTTGTTACTGAACAGATTAAGTTTGCGAAGAATTTTGCACAGACCGCTTTAAAGGGCGAGGGAGCTTCAAAGCTTGCTCAGTATATTGAGCCTGATAGTAGCCTTCCTAATGATAACCTTGGTCAGACTACTATTAAGTCAAGTTACAATAGCCTTATTTGGACTTCACTTAAGCCTGAGCTTATATCTGATATAACAATAACAGCAAAAGAGTTTTGCATAAAGGATACCGGGGGAAGCCGGAACTTATACAATGAATTATCAGATTAGAACAACTAATGCTGAGAAGGTTAAAGAGAAATATAATGTTTCTGAAACAATCACAATATGGAGTTGTGCAGGAAGAATTTATGTTTTGGCATATGAAAGGGAAGTAAATCAGATTTGGACAGCAGACAAGAATAACGTAGGCGGAAGTTTTATTGACTTAGGTATTCAGAAAGAAACAAAGGCTGATTTTGTTGAAAGTTCAAATCAGCAGTTTATGGCGTTTCAGGTTAACGGTGATGTTTACGTAATGGATTTGAATGAAAGAAAAATCAAACAGGTTTACAATCTTAATGCCAAGAATGCTGAACAGCTTAACAATACTAAGGCAAGGGTAATTACCGTGAATGACAAGGGCAATGTTGACTATATGATTTATGGTTATAGCAAGGCTAAGGAGCATGTAGGCGAAAACGGAATTTCTATTTTAAGATATAATTATGAGTCTAACAGTTCCAAAGAGGCGGCTTTTGTACCTTGCAAAGTGCCTGCTTACAACTTGGAGAAGCAGTTGTCACAGCTTTGTTATGTAGGCGACGGAACTCTTTATATTATGATGAACAACACTATTTACTATGCAAACCTTAAAACTAAGGAGTGGGGAGCGTTGGTAGAAAATGTGGAAGACGGAAGTTTTGCAATTAACAGCGACGGAAGTATGTTGGCTTATAATACAAGTGGTAAGGCTTATGATACGGAAAACATTACAATTGTTAACTTAAAGAATGGTCAAAAGAAGACTATTGAGGCGGGAGCTGACAATATTATTACCGTATATGGTTACACGGGAACGAACCTGATTTATGGAATAGGTTCTCAGAGTGACGTGTCAAATAAGCATTTTGTACCTGTTAGCAAGTTGGTAATTGTTGATAAGGATTATAAAGAAGTTAAGTCATATTCACAGAATAAGATTTATATTACAGGTGTTGAAATAACAGACAATATTATTAATATTAAGCGGTACAAGGGCAAGAGCCGGATTTCAGATGACCAGCTTTTGGATAATACTGAGACTAAGAAACCTGTTGCAAAAACAAGTTATTATGTGGATGATGTAAAGCAAAAGGAATTAGCTTTGGCATTTACTAATGCACTTGACGGAACTAAGCAGCTTTCAGTTGAAAAGATTGGCAAGGTAACTTTTGACAGTAGTTCTAAGGTTAATGCTACTTTTGAGAGCAAGAAAGAAAATAATTATTATGTTTACGGATATGGAAAGCTTCAGGGGATTTACAGCGACAAGAACGCTGCAACTAATGCGGCAAAAGCTGCATATGGACTTGTAACGGATAACCGTGGACACAAGATATGGGTTTTTGAAGAGAATTATAATTAAAAATATCAGAAAAGGTCAAAATGCTTATTAGAAAAGAGTGTTTTGACTTTTTTCTTTATCTTTACGCGAAAAATTTTTAATGTTATACTTAAAGTTAGTAAAAATTCGGGAGGAACTATGCGATTTATACATACTGGTGACATTCATCTTGGAGCCACTCCGGAGAGCAAAAGACCTTGGGCGGCTAACCGTGGAGATGAAATTTGGAATACTTTAGAACGTTTAATTAAAAAAAAAAATAGACCCGGTAGATTTGCTTATTATTGCAGGGGATATGTTTCACAGACAGCCGTTGCTTCGTGAACTTAAGGAAGTTGATTATTTGTTTTCGACTATTCCTGACACAAAGGTTGTTTTGTGCGCGGGAAATCATGATGCCATTAAAAAAAGGCTCTTTTTATGACGGTTTCAAATGGAGTGAGAATGTTGTTTTCTTAGGTGACAAGAATATTGAAAGTGTGGAGATTCCTGAGCTTAATACATGTGTGTATGGACTAAGTTATCACCAGACTGAAATTAAGGACGCAATGTATGACCATGTTATTGTGGACAGACCGGATATGATTAATATTCTGGTGGCTCATGGCGGTGACGAAAAGCATATTCCAATTAATAGAAAGAAGCTTGCAATGTCAGGTTTTGACTACGTGGCAATGGGACATATTCATAAGCCTGAAATAGATGAAAAGATGAAGATGGCATATAGTGGTTCTCTTGAACCTATTGATATGAATGATATTGGACCTAGAGGCTATATTTATGGTGAGATTTCAAAGAGAGGTCTTGAACTTGAATTTGTGCTTTTTGCAAAGAGAATTTACAGGGAACTTGATTTCACGGTAACTCCAACAGCTACTAATTTGGAAATAAGACATAGACTGATTGACATGATTAAGGAGCAGGGACAGGATGATATGTACAAGATTACTTTTAGCGGTTACAGAGATCCTGATTTTGACATTGATGTTTCAGATATTGAAGGTGTTGGAAATGTTGTAAGTGTTACCGACAATACGGTTCCTGATTATGATTTTGAAGAATTGTACGCTGAAAATAAGGACAATATTCTTGGAATGTACATAAAGAAATTTCTTGACAGGGAGAGTCTTACACCTTTGCAGCGTAAAACCCTTTACTATGGAACAAAGGCATTGATGGATGCCATGGAGGACAGGGCATGATTATAAAGGACATACGATTAACTAATTTTGGAAAATTTAATCATAAAATGGTAACTCTTGAACCGGGACTTAATATTGTATACGGTGAGAATGAAGCGGGAAAGACTACTCTTCATACTTTTATAAGAGGAATGCTCTTTGGAATAGAAAAACAGCGTGGAAAGGCAAGTGGTAAGGACCTTTACACTAAGTATGAGCCATGGGAGAATCCGGCTAATTATCACGGTATGATGCGAATCGAAAGCGATGGTGTAACTTATCGTATTGAGAGAAATTTTAATAAGCTTAATAAGTCTTTTAAGGTTATTAATGAAGATGAGGGTATTGAGCTTAAAACAGAGGAGATTGAAAATCTTTTCGCAGGGCTTGATGAAAGTTGTTATTATAACACTATAAGTATAAGCCAGCTTGGCAGCGTTACAGATAAGGAACTTGAAGTTATTCTTAAGAATTATGCGGCAAATCTTGGCACAACAAAGTCTATGGAGATTGATATTAAATCAGCATTTGCAGACTTAGATAAGCAGAAGAAAAATATAATGATTGAAAGCCGAATTGCCGAAGAGGATGTTGTTGAGAAGGCTATTAAGAATGCCAAAGAGGATTTGGAGATTTCTCAGGGCGAACAGCATACAATAATTGCTTCAATAGAGCAGAAAAAGCAGTCATTATTTAATCTTTCTAATAAGAAGAAGGAATTGTCAGCTCTTGATGCAAAACGACTTGAAGCCTTAAATAAACTTAATGAGCGTAAGGAGAATCTTTATCAGGAGGCAATTACTTTGACTGCTGACAGTGAGAAGTTTTCAGCTTCTCTTGAACAGATTGAAAATCACCAGAAGCAGCTTGAACAGGAGCTTGCTGACAAGGGCATTGACGGAAGAGAGACTATGGAATATCTTCTTGAAAAAGTTACTAACAGAAGTAATATGCCTGTTTTGTTTATTATCCTTATGATGGGATGTATTGGTGGCGCTGCAGGTTTTATTATGGGAAATTACCAGATGATGGATTTAAAGCAGTTTTGGGTTAAGCCGGGCATATGCCTTGGTGCGGCTTTTGTTTTTCTTATACTTGCAATCTTTAAGTATGGATTTAATAAGAAGAAGCGTCAGAAGAAGTTGGATGCCTTAAAGGAGATTAAGCTTGTAATGGATAAGCTAGACGCGGCAAAGCACGAAAGGGTTTATGTTGAACGTCAGCTTAACAATAAGAAAGAAGCTTTAAAGGATACTCAGGAGTTTATTAAAGCCGAGGAAGAAAAAGCGTTGATATGCAGGATTATAGTGACGAGTTAAAGGACTTGGAAGCGAAGGAACGTGAAATCAACGAGGCAATTTCAAAGTCTCAGTGGATTCTTGAACAGAAGCAGGAAAAGGACATTGAGCTTCAGAAGAAGATTGATGAACTTGAGGAGCGATTTAACAAGATTAAGAAAGCAAAAGTTGAAATACAGGCTATTGAGGATGCCAAGAGTAATATTGAAGATATAGCAGATGAAATCAGAAATAGTTTCGGTAAGAGATTAAATGAGAGAGCATCTTATTATATTTCACAAATTACAAACGGCAAATATGACAATCTTTCAATAGATGACAAACTTAACATATCTGTAAACAGTAAGCACGCTCTCATAGCTGCTACACGACTTAGCAAGGGCACAATAGAGCAGATATATATGGCACTTAGACTTGCGGCAGCAGATATTATATTTGAAAAGGACAAGAAACCTATACTTTGATGATGCCTTTGCAATGTATGATAACAAGCGAATGGGTAATACTATGAGATTTATGGCAGAAAATATGGAACAGGTAATCATCTTCTCATGCCATACAAGAGAGAAGCTAATGGCGGATAAGTTAGGACTTAAGTATAACTTTATAAGGTTGTAGTGGAGAGTTGCAAGGCTATGAAGTTATAAGTTAGAGTTGCGAGGTTATAAAGTTATAAGATAGAGTTGCAAGGTTATGAAGTTATAAGTTAGAGTTGCAAGGTTATAATTGAGAACGATAAGATTTAAACGATAGATCTAAGGATGCGGCGGAGAATTGAATATTATATGAGTGTGGAAGAGTGAGAATTAGCCCCGGCTACGGAAACGTAGCCGGGGTTTTTATAGGCTGAAATTGTGGGAGAATTTTTAGAGAAGATGGGGCTTTTTTTGTAGAAATGGTAGGGATTATAAGAGAAAACGAATTGTCTAATAAGAAATATGTTCCATAGTGTATATAAACAATGAGCATTTAAGGAAAATATTATAGGTGTACCCCGAAAATTAAGAAAAATTATATGTTGGGGTACATTTTAGACTTGCTTATACAGTATGTTGCATAAACGAACTGGAAATTTAGGGCGCTGTACCCCAAAAAATTAAGAAAAATTATATGTTGGGGTACATTTACAACTTACAGATACAGTGTGTTGCACAATTGCACGTGGAAAATTAGAAAACGTACCCCAAAAAAAATTAAGAAAAATTATATGTCGGGGTACATTTACAACTTACAGATACAGTGTGTTGCACAATTACACGTGAAAAATTAGAAAACGTACCCCGAAAAATGACAAAACTGCTATGTCGGGGGTACAGGACATAAAAAAGGACTCAAACACTAATTAGTATGTCATATAAAACTAATTAGTGCTGAACCCATACAAATTCAATAGTGATAAAAATCAATCCATCTTATAACTAATGAAGTATTTATATTGATTAACAATTATTAGAAAGTCATATTCTTTTTAATGAGAATACAAACTAAGATAACCTCCTTTATCTTTTCGATTTCTTCAACGAGAATACAAACTCTGTTCCAACGCCTTCGGTGCTGATTACATCGATTGTTTCGTTGTGTCCCATAATAATTTCTTTTACGATGGCAAGTCCGATTCCGGAGCCTGTTTTGTCACGACCACGGGAAAGGTCGGTCTTGTAGAATCGCTGCCAGATTTTGTCGATGCTGTCCTGTGGGATTCCCATACCAAAATCCTTAACGGAACAATATTGTTTTTCGCCTTTGTTATAAAGCTTGATTATAATCTTTGAACCCGGATTACTGAACTTAATGGCGTTATCAAGTAGGTTGTAAAGAACCTGTTCAATCTTGCCTTTGTCAGCGTATACATTGCAGTGCTTTGGTGGAAACTGAATAACCAATTCAATATTCTTCTTCTCGCAACTGCCCTGGAAAGTATCAACTGTTGAAGCGATAACTGATTCCATATTAAAGTCTTCAAAAATAAGTTCAGGACCGGTGCTGTTCCAACGGTTAAGGTCACGCAATCCTGAAGTAAGCTTTTCGAGACGGTTAGCCCTCAGATAAAACAATTGAAAGATATTTGTTGTAATCTTCCGGTGGAATTGTTCCATCCATTATAGCTTCAATATAGCCCCTTTATAGAAGTTAAAGGAGAGCGGAAATCATGGGAAATATTAGAAATAAATTCCTTTTGATAAGCTTGTGAGTTGTTTAACTGCTTAGACATATATTGAAGTGAGTGGGCCACGTCACCGATTTCATCGTCATTGTTAACCTTAAGTCCTTCTGTATTCAAAATTACCTTTGGCATATTCCATTGCCGCAAGTCTAATCTGCTTAAGTGGCAAATAAATAAAATAAAGTTAAAGAATATAATAAGTGAAAGAGCCAGTATAATTAAGTAACGTAG
>VOFH01002992.1_pt1 | contig 27433 bp, 40 predicted proteins | sample 5384091 | NCBI WGS metagenome assembly VOFH01 (sample SAMN12384727, study PRJNA508395) | human gut metagenome | isolation source: healthy gut G | host: Homo sapiens
TTGAGATTTTTTCGGCTGTGAAACTCCAGCTTGGGCCGGTTTTGTTCTGGAATGGACAGCATCCGCCACCGTGTTCCATCAACAATTTCTTCCTCACCTGCCGCATATGAGCGAAACGGCTCATAAGGTAGCCTGACCCGCTCGGTGTAACCGGAAACGCTGTCTCTGCCAGCATCCTTCAGCCATGTGAAGGAAAGCTCCAGCACTTTGACACCGCCTACGGCATCACACAGCCGCAGTTCTGCATAGGAATGGATATCTTTGGTGATCAAATACTTTTTCTCCTCCAGCCGCTGCAATTCCTTTTTCAAAATAATAAAGCGTTGCGGCGAACAGCTTTTTCTGGAACGGGTCTTGACGGAAATGCTATCCTGATCCACATAAACTGTTGCCATTGTCCTATTATTCATACTCCACCTCATTTCTGCTATTTGCCTCTGCATGATGCATGGCAGTCTGCATGACCAGGAAGGGTGCTCTACATACTCCTCTTTTGCTGAGGTATATGCCGCTCCACCTAAAGAGTCCAGATACTGCCATCCGTTTTGGATTTTGAGATGTACACATAGAACGGTGCAAGCACATACTCATCCCGTTCATAGCAACCAAGATACTTTCTTGCAAGTACCGCCACAACACCCAACTCTGCCGCTTTCTGTGTCGTCAGGAAACTGCCAGTTTCATTACTTCCTCTTTTTCAATATCATTGAGTCTGGAAGTATAAACACTCTCCAAAATAGCACAGCCTTCTCATCGGCGGCAGATTTTCCGGCCTCCGTATTCTCCTGCGACAGATCCGCAAAAGAAAATCGACGGCAGGCGGTTTTTTGAAATGCACCTTTTGTCAAACGGAAGCAGGCGCGAGCCACCACTGTTTCATCCTTTTTCACAAGAACAATCTTCTTGTTAGAGTCAAAGGCGGCTAACAGGCACTCTCTCTGGCTTCCAGTGCGGTAAGACAGACAGGTACTATGAGGAAGTTCACCAAGCCGCAGCGTGTGGTAAAAATCATCCACCTCTTCTGCCCCAAATGCACCTCGCGCCAACGAAAGATTTTTCTTCCAGAGGCTCTCCTGCATCTCGCTGACAGGGTAGCGGATCTCACGCTGCAGGTCACCGGCAAAATATTTGAGTTTATAGAACTGGCCCATCAATTCAGCCTGTACGATCCGCCGCAGCGCTTCAACAGCCAGCTCCTGCCCGTCCAGTTCCCCATAGAGAGCGCGTACCATAGCTGCGCCGCCCTGCAGTAAAAATTCCGTGACAGTCTCCCGGTTCTGCTCCACAAAATCGTCCGAAAATGCCAGTTTTTTCTTTTAGAACCAGCCAATCTGCATCAGTTGTCAGAATATCCTTGCGCACCTGCTTCCAATCCGTCCTTTCCAAAAGAGCCGTCATATTATTGAGGGCAAATACCGCATCCGACTCTGTAGTGAAATCCGGTATGAATGCCTGCAGCCGCTCGTAATGCTGCAGCAGTCTCATGGCAGTACTCCGGGTCAATCCGCAGATATGTCCAAATGAGCCTCGATACCATTCGCTAAACGGCCTTTCCAACAGACATTTTCCAAGCTGCTCCAACTCTGCATCTCCTGTATACTGGCTGACCAGATCCCGTTTTATCAGCTGCCGCAGTGTCAGCAAACGCTGATCTATGGAAAGAGGTGTCAGCATAGTGTATAACCGGACATAAACCTCTTTCTGATGCCAAAGCTGATACATTTCCTCAAAGGTGTACTGCTGCCCTTCTTCCAGAAGCGTAAAAGCTGTCGCTGCGGTTCACAGAATCGCTGGCTTTCAAATTCTTCAGCGTCAGGGAATTGATGTTACAGTGCTCACAAAAGCCCGGCTCAAACAATAGAGAGTATCGCCCCAAGGACAGGAACACTTCACTGTTCTGATCCACCAATTCAAAAATGCTTTTTTTCTATGCTCCACCGCATAAATGAGAATTGAAAACTGGAATTGCCGGACAGCATTAAAATCCAGATGGAGCCTGCCGGCATACAGAGCATTCAGATAACTCAGTTGGTTGCATAAAATTTCTTCCCTCTGCTCCTTGCTCAAAGGATGTGGCTGGGAGATAAACCAGTTGAGGTCATATTGTCCGGCATGGTTGTCCAGCCAGAGGTCAAAAAAAAGCAGACAAATCCTCTGCGTCATATTCAAATACAGCCAACAGCCGGCGGAAATTTTCCCACATCGGTCATTTTCATCCACCGGAGATCTTTCAGGCGCTCTACTGACAGAAACAGCCGCACACCATACCGATAAAGCAAGATGCAGACTCTCTGGAGCGGACGATTCTGTTCCAACAGTTCCAGAGCTTTCCGTTCATTTTGATGCCAGCAAAAAGATACGAACCAAGAAACGGTTGCCGTATCATATCCCGCTGGTGCTCCGTCAGCATGGAAAGTCCCTTCCACTCCGCAATGGGAAAAGTCTGCAGGTTATCCAATATGACCTGCTCCTCTTCTTCATACATCACAAAGGGAAAATAGTATTTCAGGTATTCAAACCGCAGGGAAGGCAACAGTTCCAATTTCATGACTGCCAGCACCTGCTCTTGTGGATACGCTGTCAGTCTCTCTCCATACCCGTCTGCCGACTCTAAGGCTGAAGCAATTTCTTCATCGCCAATCTCCTGCCTGCACAACACACCATAGAGCGCTGCAAAGTTCGGCACCCGAATCAGTTCTTCCTGTATCCGCTTTGTCTTTCGGATGTGCAGCCGTTCCTGTAATTGAAGTGTCTCCACCTGTCCGCATGCCTGCGCTATGGCATCCTCTGAAAAGCTGCCTGTAAGCGCCGGGAGCAATCCGTCATCTTTCATTCTGGTCAATAGGGTCAGATGTTTTAATGTATTTCTCATGCTGCTTCACCTCCGATCAGTGTCAGTACCATATTCAAAATCTCATGCCTTGGCCGGGGTTCAGACTCTACCAGTTCACCACACAGTTCAAAAAAGGCATGTGCGCCTTTGGCTTCCATCGTCCGTACACAACCGGCGGGCCATTCCACCAACTTATCAAATGCCATATCCAGTACCTCTTTCTTCTCATCCCTGTAATAATATCCCCAATGAATTTAACCAGAGATTCGGCGCTGCCGTTATAAAGCTGCTGCAGCTTTTTCCCGTTTCTGTATGGTTCGTTTTTCCTGCTCCAGTCGTTTTTCCTGCTCCTTTCTCTCAGCTTCGACTCTGCGCTCATCTTCCAACTCTTCCTTGGAATAGAATGTTTCCTTCAGCCGGTTGATTTCATAGCCGTTATACTCGCTGTGGAGCAAAACTGCCGCAACACCGCTGCCAGCGCTTTTTTATCATAAAGGCGTTGGATCTCCGGTGCTTTTAAGGCACTTAAAACGAAGTCCTCATATTTTTCCGGCTCAGTTTGGAAAAATGAAAGCTCCACCCAGTCATAAAGCTGTCGCTGCTGCTCTGCAGTTAGGAATGGACGGCTGATGTATGTTTTATATTCCCTTCTGCTGTAATACCCTCACTCCTGACAAAGCATTCGTGAAAGTAAAATCGCTCGCCAAATATCGTTTGAAGCTGGGAAAAAGTGTACTCAGCCAGCAGCCTCTCCACAAACCGGAAGCACCTCCAGCTTGAAATTGTCAGGACGTACTCCCGCAGCAGTTTCAGTTGTGGCGCATCTTCACCATCTTGCCGATGCTGCTTGAAAAACTCCCATAGATTGATTTCCTTCTTTTCCACCAGAAAGGCAAACGCCCGTCTGCCGTTCGTATGCCTGCTCCCGAAATATTCAGCATAGTCGGCTCCGGTCAGCTCCTTGTATCTGGAAAGCCACTGTTTCAAAGGGATCGTCTGCCTGGAATGCAGCATCTGCAGGGTAAACAACTCCATATAGGTGTCCCGTTCCAGTTCCTTCGCCAAATCATCGTACTGAGGATCGAACACATCAAATCGATACGGAAAATCCTTCCGTATCGTCTGGTTCATCCATAACAGTGTTTTTCGGTGCTGTGGGGTTCAAACCATATTGAACCGCTTCCCAGAGTCCCTGAAATCCTTCGTACTTGACCATAAAGCTGTTATAGAACCGAAACAGCCAGCCAAGATACTCGTAAAATTCTTCCGACAGATCCTTTGGAGCATTCAGAAGCATCCGCCCACACGCTGTTGCGATTTTCTCGGCAGTGATGCTCTTGGAACTCAACCGGTCCGGCAGCCTGTCCGCCCATACAGCGAGAGAGTTTGCCAAAATGATTTCATCGCAGCGATACCCTGCTTTAGTCAAAACCGAAAATTCGCGGCTGTCGGGCTTCATATTCATATACGGCAGTTTCATCAGCGTGCGCAGCACCAGGTCGGCTTTCCCGCGGTATTTCTTTGCCTGCTCTGCATAGAACCGGATGAACCATTCCAGCACACCAAAATCATATACCAGTGAAAGTGTCCGATTTTGTGTGAATAGATGACTGAGTTGGGTATGCATCACCTCATAGCCGCGTTCCCTATCATCAAATAACGACAGTACAAACAGGGCTTCTTCCGTTCTCGTACACTCCCTTTCTGCCAGTTTCTCCAACAGGGCATGGCGCTGTGCCGCATCTGTTTCAAAAGATACAGAGCGCCCTGCAGGTACACATCTTCTCCGGCAGACCGCCGCAATTTCTGGAGGAATGCTCCCCGCTGATTGCCCACAAACATATTGTCAGACTGGATTGCACAGGTATTTCCCAGCGCCAGGGCCAGAGCGTGGAGAACTCGGACATCATTGCCCAGTTTTTCCTCAAACCGCTCCAACACCTCGCCAGGATAACGCAGATGATATGGTTCAAAATAGCCGGACACATCCGTTTCCACCTGCCATATCTGCATCGCCCTTGTTTGTCGGTAAGTCCTTCTCGCCGTATCGTCCTGAGAAGTCTGTACTACCAATTCGGCAAAGGCATGGTAAAGCTCCAAATCAATAGCCCTCTGATATACCCGGTAAACCGGTATCCTGTCGATATGCATTAAAATTCCTCCTACTTGAAATCTTCCATAAAAGATATGGGGAGAGAGCCGCAACATGGCTCTCTCCCCATTGATCAACTGACAGCATACCGATGGTATGCTATATTTTCTTACTCAGCGCCGGCCATGCTAAAGAACTCCGCAGGTGACAGCACCGTAACGCCCAAATCCCTGGCCTTGGACAACTTGCTGCCGGCATTTTCGCCGCAGACCAGATAATCCGTCTTCTTGGACACCGAGCTGCCGGCATGGGCGCCCAGTGATTCTGATCAGGTCATTGATTCCGTCCCGGGTGTAGGGTTCCACCTTGCCGGTAACTACGATAGTCTTTCCTACAAAGGGATTATCCTGCACCCTGTTTTCGCTGTGTTCTGCCACAGCAGGCTTTTGAATATTCATCATAGTCTGTAACTCCTCCCAAATGCAGAAATTATCTTCTACACAGAACCAGTCGTGGATATTGTTATGCAATGTCTCCCCGAAATCCGGAAGCTGCCGGAAATCATAGCCGCCATAGACCGCATCCCGAAACTCATCCAAATCATAGTGGAACACACGACCTAATACCTTGCTGGCAGTATTGCCGATCATGGGAATGTCCATGGCAATCACATACCGTTCAAAGGTGGTGTTTCGGCTCTGCTGGATAGCGTCCCAAAGGCGCTGCCAGGACTTTTCACCAAACCCATCCATGCGGACGATTTCAGCCCGGTAACGATCCAGACGGTAAATGTCCAGATAACTATGGATAAATCCCTGACCAATGAATTTTTCCAGTGTAGCCTCCTACAGCCCTTCAATTTCCATCGCCTTCTGGCTGACAAAATGAACGAACTTCTTGAGCCGACGTGTCTCGCAGTCAGGGTTATCACAGTACAGCGTCTTGATGATGCGATCCTCGCTCTTTTCGCCCTTTCCGCTTGATTCATGGATGCGGGTAGGTTGTCCGCAGCAGGGGCAAACATGGGGAATCGTATCCGCCATAGAGAAACCGCCTCTATCCAAATTTTTCCTCCACGTGAGGGATGATCATATTTCGCTTGCTTACCAGAATCCGGTTTCCAGCCATCAGTTCCAGATCCTCAATAAAGGACAAGTTGTGCAGACTGGCCCGGCTGACCTCGCAGCCATCGATTTCCACCGGCGTAAACACTGCTACCGGAGCAATCTCTCCGGTTCTGCCCGGTGTCCATTCGATGTACTGCAGCAGGCTCTCATGCAGGTCATCTTCAAACTTATAGGCCAGACCGTCCTTATAGTGATGTCCGGTGCGGCCGCAGCTCTGGGCATAGGCGATGTCGTTAAACGAAACCACGATACCGTCAATGGGGATATCTTTGTCAGTGGCATATTGCCGCAGCTGATAGATACCGGCTTCCACATTTTCCAGCGTCAGTTTCTGCTTTGTGACCAGATACTTACAGGGCTGGAACCCCAACGCACGCAATCCCCGTAGCTTATCTGATTTCCGGGTCAGGTGCGGAAAGCCCTCCAGCACACCAAACGGCATGAAAACCAGCCGACGCTCCCGGCATGTCTTGGCATCCATCAGACGGATGGAACCAGCAGCCAGATTGCGGCCGTTTTTATAGGGCTTACCGCTGCTGTCCTGCAGGCTGGTCTTCAGTTTCTCAAAATCACTGGGTCTGATAAAGCCCTCACCCGTCACAACCAGTCTCTCTTTGTAGGTGATGTGGGAAGGGATACCGCTGATGGCTCGGGTGTTATGGGTAATGATCTCCCCTTCGTCACCATCGCCACGGGTAGCTGCCTCCAGAAGTTCTCCATTCTCATAGGTCAGCTTTACAGTCAAGCCATCCAGTTTGAGCATCAACATCACCTGCTGCTCACCCATGAAATTCAGAATATCCATACTGCTCTTCGTCTTATCCAAAGACAACAGCGGATCTCATGTCTGGTTTTCTCCAGCCTGCTTACCGCAGGATAGCCTACTGTCTGGGTTGGCGAATTTGCCATTTGATTCCCGTTTCCTGTTCCAGCTCTTTCAACTCGTCAAAGAGTCTGTCATAGACCTCATCTGACACGCTGGGAGCGTTGCGGTTATAATACTCATCCCGATAGCGGTTGAGCCGGTCATTCAATTCCCTCTGCTTTTCAAAAATATTCCGTTCCATTATGCTGCCTCCTTTTCAAGTACCCGGAAGGACATAACCAGTTCTTCTTCCGTATGCTTCTGTTCACTGTCGAAAACACTGCAAACACCGTCTGCAAACTGCCAGTGGGCGGCTCTGCCCCACCAAAGGATCGGGCCGCGGCCGCCGTTGCCTCTGTTGGCAGACGCATCCGGCTGATTCGCTACGGTACTATAAAAGCCCTGCGTGTTTACCAGCGTAATGTTCCGTATCTGCCCAATACACTCCGGCCGACAGTGATCCAATATCTCCAACTGCGTCCCTTCCCGAAGTGTCCTGCGCAGCTGATTCAGGTTTTTGATCATGCGATTTTCTCCTTTCCCCGCCCCACAGGGCAATCCTGCTGTGCGGTATGAAGCCCATTTCTGCCGGCTGCATACCTGCCAAAATTCAATTCATGGACAATACGCTGAATGGCGTCATCATCATTCCACGCTGCGTGAAGCGTATTCCGCTCTGGCCCGGCTCCCACATGGACACATACCTTTTCACTGCCAACCTGCAGCAGCACATCCTGCCGGCTGGCGCAAACCACTGCCAGATTTCCAATTTGTTTCATGCTCTGCTCCTTCCTTCTTCATCAATGACCGGACGCCCTCAAGGACGCCCGGCCATTCTCATTTTGTCACGCTGCAGCAGCCAGCACCGGAGACTGGATGCTATCCGTGTTCTCCATCAGATCTGCCATCAGCACATCCACCAAAAGCCTTCCTGCCAAATGACCGGTATGGATGATGACACGATCCTTCTTCAACTGGATAAATTCCTTCTCACGAAGAATCCGGCTTTCCGCAGCCAGCGCCTTGTCGCTTTCTGTCAGCCTGGCAGTAATCACCCGCTGCCACTTCTGCAGAAACTCGGTCGCCTGCTCAATGTCCTTCTTCTGCCGGTCATATTCCGTCCGTTTCTGCCTCACTGTTCCATCCGGCTCCACTTCCAGCGTGTAATAGGCATGGAAAGGATCAGCCGTTTTACGCAGAAACACCACAAAGCTTTCTCGCCGCTCAATCCGGTCCCAGTAGCGGTCACTGCTGCCTGCACAGTGATGGAGCGCACGCCCCTCGGTAATAATATCCAGAATACCGCTTGGCACCACTACCATATAATCCGCATCGGCGTACTCATATTTCGTTTTGATTTCCTGACAGATGGCATTAACATGGGGAATTTCTCCTCCATCTCCTCGGCCTGCAGTTCAATATCCTTCTCCTGGCATTTGAGCACCAGATCATCGTGGCGCCGCCGCAGTTTTCTGGTGCGATATACGATCTCATCATATACATCCATGTGCAATTTCTTTGCCATGGAAAGATAATCCTCCCAGGTACGCAGTACCTCACGGCTGTTTCGCCGGAAAGATGGCATCTGACGCCGTACATAGTTGTAGACCTGCACCATGCTCATGCGGTCAGCAATGAACTGGACATCCCCAGGCTCAATATCCTGCTGACACATCCACAAAAAGGACATTATCCGGGATTTCCTGCCGATGCCCCCTTTTCATATTGCAGCCACCGCAGCAGATCACAGCCCCCATTAAGGAGCCGAAGTCGCTGAAACCTCCTGCTGTCAAGGCCCAGAACTTTAATCAGACTCCCGGCACTATGGTTTTTGATTAGTTCACTGACTGTTCCGCAGGAACTGAAACATTCTCTGGTGAGCTTCAGCAGGTTCGCCTTGCTGATCTGTTCCATTTGCGGTATCCGTTCAAGCACTGCCAGATATTTTTCCGGGTCAACGCTTTTCTGCTTCCGAATCCAGTTGACCAGCCCTGTGCATCGAAGTTCCTGCTTTTCCAAAGTTGGCAGTGTTTTGCCATAAACCCATCCGTCATCAGAGCCACGCCAACTGTAAGAACAAGGGCTTCCGGAAATCCAACGCATACTGCTCCGCTTATACAGCCCCCAGTAGTAAGCTTTTTGGCTTCATTTCCCGGTCATAAATCGTGCGCCGGATTTCCTGACAATAAAGCTTGGAGTTTGAAGGCTTTCTTTCCCATATGTCCGGTCAGCCTGAAATTCACGAACTACAAAGCCGTCTTTGCATCGCTGGATCAGGTAGGCAAAATGTTTTTCTGTCTGCATATACCCCGCTCGTCCATAGGCTTTGAATACCACCGGATGGCGGCAGCAACTACAGCGACCTGTTTGATTGTGGTGGGGGATGCACCTTGATCGGCACTTCCTTTTTCGCAGTAGGTACAGTAGCCTGTTTTGGCGCCGCCCTTTTTGTAGTGGTAGTAAATGTAATTTTGCCGGATGGCAACCTTGTCCACCCAGCGGCTCCAGTCCTTTGGAAGCTCCGGCACCTGTTCCATATCCTTATCCCATGGGTCAGTTTCCAGCCGATGTCGCTGCACCAGCTGTTCGTCACGGACAGCCCTCTGGAACTGCAGGATCGCACTCGCTCCTCTTTTATCATTGTCTAAATATGTCTGTATAACTGCTGCTTCTTTCCTCGCTGACCCAGCTACTTTTTGCATGCCAGTGTTTCCAATCCAGTCGGTCCAATTTGGCCTCGCTCCATTTCTGGTTCAAGCAATCATAGGTAATAAACTGCCGATTCTCTTTATCCAGATACACCTCGTAGATCGGATTATTTCCATCCAGGCGCAGGTGTCCGGAAAAAAAGTGCGGCTTTCAAAATTCCATCCTGCACGACACAACGCAGATAAACATAATAATTACAAACCTCCATATCATATAGCCATATTTCGATTTTTCTTTTCTCGACATATCCAAAGCTGCAATCTGCTTCATCTCATCCGTCGCTGTCAGCTTTGGAAGCGCCATCAGGGGCTCGTTTTTTCATCTCAATTCACCGTCCTTCTTGTCAAATCCACGCCATACCACATCCGGCAGTAATGTGACACCATCAATTTGTCCTACAGCAACCTGTACGATACTTTTTCCGAATCCGGCGCTTCCTTCGCAAAAGCAAGGATGTCTCCCAGTCTGCCAGTGGCAACGGGGTCTTTTCCCCGTACCACCGCATAACCGCAGTTCGCCATTGCCCGGTTGGCTGCCACATGGGAACTCCACACCCTGTGCGGGTGATCTACCATGTAGGCCAAACCATGTAAAACAACTCCTCTTTGGTTAGCCGCTTAATCACAGTCAACTCCGTACAGGCGATTTTGGAGTCATGCTCATCTTCATCGATGTCGCCGCCGGCGTTGACAATATAATATTCCGAATGCTCCAGGCTGGAATAATAGCTAAGGCAGTCGAGCGGATTTTCTGCGCAGTGAAATCCATTTTCCTGCAATTTGCTTTTTCAGTCGTATTGAGCCCCATCACAAACTGATAGCCACGGCATATCAGCCCGGTGAAAACCCTTATAAGCAATCATTCTGCATTTTTCCTCCTTTGCCGGCTCAGCCTGCCTTTGCCATGCCAAAATCCATCAGCGACATCTGCCCATCCTGAGAAGGCTTTTTTTTCCTCTTGCTTGGGTGCCGCCTTGGTTCCGTCTTTTTCTTCTCTACCTCCTTCTTGGGTTTTGCTCTTTGCAGAAGACTTTCCAGCATACGGCTTGGGAACAAACTTCTCCTCATCCTCATGGTCTTCCTTGGCATCAGGGTCACGGAAATAATCTTCCGCCCACTGATAGCACATATCATCCGGCACATCACAGCCATATGTCTGCTGTCCGGGACCAGGGCGGGTTCCGCTTGCTTTTAGTTCATCCTGCACATAATCCCATGCCTTTCGGTTGATGTACCGGAAACAGCGGATCATGTTCTTTTTCGGATGCATCGTCAGACGGGCAAACGCCGTATCTTCCATACAGAGCATCTGGATATGCTCGGACACACATTCCTTCATATTTCGCCGTGTCAGTTTTTCCACATCGGTACTCACCCTCTGGGTAGAGGCCGCGATTACTTCTTCATCACTCATCGCTTCCAGACGGGCGATTTGCTCCTGCTCCGCGGCTTTCTTCGCCTGCTGTTTGGCGTCAAATTCCGCTTTACGCTTGGCTTCAGCCGCCTCATGCTCCGCACGCTTTTTTCTTCATCTTCTGCGGCGGGCGGTTGTGCCGAATTCCCCTCCTCAGCAGACTTCTCTTCCCCATCAGACGCTACTTCATCCGCAGGTTCCTCCTCAGCATCAGCCAAAGCAGTCTCACCGGCAGGAACCGAAGCAGCCGATACCGTGACAGCGTCTGTACCTACAGGCGGCACAGGCAAAGATTCCATCTCCTCCAGCTCAAAGGCTTCATCATCCTCAAAGGCTGCAGACGAATCGAACATACTGTTTTGCTGCTCCATTGCTATTTCTGAAAAAACACCCATTGTAAAATCTCCTTTCGCAAAAAATGGCATGGAGCAGGCCGTTATGACCCTTTCCATGCCATTGTGTGTTGCTCACAGCACATATAAAAAGTGTGCTGAAGCTGTCAAAACAGTAGCAGACCACGCCAGTATACTGCCTTGACCATTCCTTGATTTTGTCCTGCACCTCCTGCGCAGTCTTTTGATTGCTCATGTTCCAGGGTGGAGGTACCGTTACGGTAAAGTAGCCATTCTCCAGACAACTTCTGACATCTGCTGGAAGATTGGAGCACTGCTCATACAGTGCTGTAATCTGGCTTTTCTTCTTTTCTGCAATACGCATCTGACCCCTATCCCTTCATTCCTGTTTTTGAGCAGGCTCCGGAAGTCTTTTACACAAGAATGGGGAGAAGCGTACCGGTGCAAAATCCCGGCAGTCATTCACATAGAAGTATGTGCGTTTGCCTTGGCAGTCCAGTTCCACCACATCAGATGGAGCCAACGGACGACCTCTGTAATCTTCCGGCAAATGCTCATTAAAGTCCAGGAACAGGCGCCCCAGCACTTCCATGTCATTCTGCCCCTTTGGGCAACAGACCTCTGCGCTCCATACCGTCTGATAGGCGGCAGCAGGCGGCTGTTCATAACCAGCCTTACGCAGTGCATCCAGTTGCTTGAACGCGAAAGGTACCGTCTGTGTCTCACCCAGGCAAAGCTGGTAAATGCAAAAACCTCCGGAAAACTCTCTGGCTGTCCAGAATATCCTTCAGCGCCTGATTGCCTTGAGCAAGAAATATCTGATATTCTTCCTTTGTCAGCCCCAGATACTCTGTCAGGTCCAAATCTTTATCCGCTCTGGTGTGCCAAAGCTCGACGCAGCCATCTATATCGGTAAAATCACACTTACCGCACAGATATTGCTGCTTAAAATTCATTCTCTGCACCTCCTTTTCCTTCTGTTCTTTCTCCCGAAGGGCAAGCTGCCAATCATCAAACCCTTTATAATTCGGGTTCCAGGTCAGCCGACGACATGCCATTCCATTTTTTCGGGCCATCAGATAGATCTTAGATGCCCCATTAGAGGTCATTTGGTTACTGTACTTATCCATATCATGAGCCTCAATGATCTCCTCAGTGCCATTCTGTGCCAACAGTGCAAACAGCGTATCCAACTGGCTTGTGTTGTTTGCGCCGGCAATCGCCGCAAAAAGTCCGGTTTGTCAGGCAGTGTGAGATGTCTGCTTTCAGCAGTCCCTCAATGACATAGACCACACGGGCAGATGGATTGCCGATAAAATGTACCGGGCTCCCGGATGTGACGCCCATATTTTTGGACGAGGACGAAAACCAGATGTATTTGGCTCCTGACTTATCCGGTGGATCATCTTTTTGCTTGAGCGGACTATCCAAAAAGTATCTGCAGGCCATGTATCATACCGTCGTACCCCACAGCCGGAATCAAAATCCCTGCGTTTTTCGGTAGAAGTTCATAGTCCAGCGCCCGCTGTCATCCAGATAAAAGCCGGGCACCCCCCTCCACCTTGCATCCCTGTTTCATCAGCCGCTCGGTAATGGAGCGGCAAAGGAATGGGGTGGAGTGCTCTTGAACCCAATCCAGTCGATCTGTTCATCCGACAGTCCCCGTTTTGGGGAGCGCAGATGGTTGCGGTGGGCAAGCTGAAGAGGCAGCATAGCGAGCAGCAGCGAAAGCGTTTGATGGATTTTCTGTCCGCTGGCCCGTTCTGCTTGCTGCACTGTTTTTAGTTCGCCCCTCCTCTCATATCCCGCAAGGTCGGTCTGAGTCCCCGAAACCGGGGACCCAGTGCCAGCCTGCTGGTTTCCTGCCATCTCATATCCAGAGTTCGGCCGTTCCCTGTGAAAATCGTTGCACAGGGCTTCTCCTATTTCCCAATACGCATCGGATGTAGTCGTATTGTTTAGCCGCGCATAAAGCGCAAGCATACCGCCATGCTCATCACAATAATTGCACCGCCAGACATTTTTGACGAAATTGACATTCATCTTGCCGCGGCGGTCACCACAAAACGGGCAATCCACATATACACTGTTTGCCTGTCGGCGTCTGATTCGTAGATGTAGAAGTTCCACTACATCCATAATACCGAACGGAAAATCTCCTGGATATGAGTCCATCTGTTCTCCCTCCCTTCTTGGCCCCATAGATGGGGCTGCTTATCATCCGGCTTTCTGTGCGGCCATACCATCGAGCATGATCTGCGCCGCAGCACGAACGATATTGTTGGTACTCTTGTTACCAGGGGTGAGATAGAATTTCAGACTCACCGGACGCTCCTTGGCAACAGTTGCCATGGTTTTTCCTTTGCTCAGACCGCTATCCACCACCACATTCTGCGCTTCTTCAAAGGTCATTACCTTCAAGATGTCTTCTACCGGAGTGCTCTCCGTATAAGAAGGCGCCATAGGCTGATCGGGTGCTTCCTGTTGGACAACAGGCGCCACAGGCAGTTCTTCCGGTTCATCCGATTGGAATACGGAGGCGGCCGGCTGCTCAGACGCATCATCCTGTTTTGGACTGCTATCCAATGTAACCTCGCGGCTCGGTACCAGCAGCTCCATATTGGGAGCATTCTCCTCTACCTTGCCGGCAGGCAGTGTATCCATATTCTCCTTCTCTTCTGCAACCATCTGTTGGACAGTGGGCTGTACCGGAGAAACCGGGGGCTGTTCATTCTGAACCGGCTTTGCCGCAGGTTTCTGAATAGGCGCCGGACGAGCAGGAGCATTACGGCCCTCTACGGCGTTCTGAGGCGCTCTTTCCAGACGGGCATGAACTTCCCCGCCAGATTGCCGCAACGCCGCTCCAGAGGCTTCTACGGGCCTCTGTGCCGCATCCGGCATTGGCTGCTGGATAGGAGCCGCCCCGGAAAGCGGAATACTGCTTCCAAACACCTTGCCCGTACTGTCAACAGCAACATCGGCAAACTGCAGACCGAAGCCGGCATCCGACAGCGCAGCACTCAATGCCTCATCCTGGGCAGCCTGTACATAGTCGGTACCTTCTTCTGCACTGTGCTGCGAGATGTAACTGCTGATGGGCTCTGCATCACTGCGGTCCAGATAAACTCTGGCCTCCATAATCGCAAGCTGTTCCGTGATTCGCAGGGTAGTCAGTTTCATGCGGCCCTGGGGGTGGCGCAGACGGAACCACAGTTTCTGATAAGGCAACTCCAACTGCAGCATTTCCTCATTGGTCTTTCTGGATACCTTATGGCGCAGAAATTTGAGCGGGTCAAAGCCCGGCACCTTGTTCAGTTCTGCCACTGCCGGAATTGTTTTGTACATCATAGGCATCGGATTACTTTTTTCATTCATGTTGGAAACTCCTTTCTGACATAAAAATAGGAGACGCCAAGTGCCATTTCTGCATCTGACCTCCCTTTTTTAACTTGCGTTCTTTAATTGTTCTTCCAACGCAGCCGGAATGGGGATACCGGCTTTCTTTGCGTAGGCTTTGAAATACATCTGGATGCGCATACCCAGTAGCGTATTTCGCTTGCCGATCTCATTACGATGGATTGCCATAAACAATACCTGTTTCTGCCCAATCAGCACCACCCGCTTTTTGGCACGCGTGATTCCGGTGTAGAGCAGATTACGGTACATCATGATGGTGTGCGCTTGCTAAGCAGCGGCATAATAACGGTCTCATACTCAGAGCCCATAGCCTTGTGGATCGTAGTAGCATAAGCCAGATCCACATTGCTCAAATCATCTACGCCATATTCCAGTGTTCTGCCAGCGCCAAAATCCATGCCGATTTTTTACCCTGGTCAGTGTCCTTAATATACCGGATGAAGCCCAGATCTCCATTAGAGATCTTTTCTGTGTTCTTGGTCTGCATGATGCGGTCATTGACCCGGAACACTTTGGCACCGATCTTGATTTCTTCCTCGGCAGAGCGGAATGGGTTGACCACCTCTCGGATGGCCTCATTGAGTTGTTCCGCCGACGCAGCGCCTTCTGAACGGAAAGGTGAAAGAATCTGCACATTCTCAATGCCACTCTCCTGTATCTCCAAACAATACCGTTCTGTAATCTTTTCAGCGGTGTCTTCCTGACTATCACCAGACACGAAAACAAAGTCCGGTCCGTAAAACAGTTTGGTATTGCCCTCGTTGATAAATTTGGCATTATAGGCAATCAGACTATCCTTCGACTGACGGAAAATCTGATCCAGCACCGTTACTGGGACGATTTTGGTTTCGATGATCTCACGGAACACATTTCCGGCTCCTACGCTGGGAAGCTGATCTGGGTCGCCTACCAGTACGATTCTGGCATTTGCCTTCATGCGTTCAAAAAATTTCTCAGCAAGCCACATATCCACCATGGAAAACTCATCCACAATGATTAAATCGGCCGACAGTGGCTCTGACTTCCTGTTCCGGCTACCCTCATCCTCTTCACTGGTCAGTCCCAGACCACTGTGTAATGTTCGGGCATCCTCAAAGCCGGTACTCTCCGACATCCTGCGGCTTGCCCGACCGGTAGGCGCCATAAGAGCAATTTTGCCATAGGGTGCAGCCGCCGGTAAACCTCAAGTATCGTCCGCAGCACTGTTGTTTTACCAGTACCAGGAGAACCCGTAATTACTGACAAGCCATGCCTAAATGCTGCATAGACCGCAGCCTCCTGCTGCTGTGCAGACAAGCGCAGTCCCATTTCAACCTTGACCTGTTCCAGCATCGGCGCAATATGCTCTACTGGCATCTGGGCGACCAGACGCTGGGCGATCCGGCGCGCCGTTTCATCCTCTTGGGCAAACACTCTGGGAAGATAAATATTATCCTTCACGGAAACGATTGCTCCATTCAGGATCATTTCCTGCATCATATCCCTGACTTCCTGCTGATGCAGGCGAAGCTCTGTACAGGTATCTTCTCATTGAGCAGTTTCAGCGCTGATTTCTCCAGTTCTTCAGAACTGATGTACAGATGGCCTCGTTTACTCTTGCCCTCATCCAGCGCACAAAAGACAGCCCCTTTGATACGCATAGGGTCATGGAGATCACCCCCGCTCTTTTGTACGATTGCATCTACCCGCCGAAATCCAAAGCCGGAGATCTGGCAAAGCTCGAATGGGCTCTTTTCCAAAATCTCTACGCTGGTCGGGCCGAAATATTGATATATTTTCAATGCCGTCTTGGGAGTAATCTTAAACGGTGCCAGCAAGGTCATAATTCCTTGGAGCATACGGTTTTCTGCATAAGAAGCTTTGATGTCCTCCAATTTATTTTCCGTAATGCCCCGGATCTCCAACAGCCGCTCCGGCTGGTGTTCCAGAATATCCAATGTGTCCACACCGAACCGCTCCACAATGTCTGCGGCAGTTTTAGGACCAATCCCTTTGATAAGCCCGGAGGCAAGATAGCCCTCTACGCCTGTTTTTTGTTCTGGGCACAATTTCACGCCACTGCTCCACCTGGAGCTGGACACCATACTTGCCCTTTGTCCATTCACCATCCAGTTCCAACTCTACCGCATCTGTCCGTGGAATCTCATACCCCACAGCTGTAAAGCGGATCAAATGGTCTTTGTACCGCCTGTTTGACCTGGCCTCAGCTGGCACGCTCTGGTCTGCGGTTTTTACACTGACGATACAAAACTTATTGGCAGGATTATAAAAAATCGTCCCGTCGTAGGTACCAATACAATTCATCCTTTTTTCACCTCACTAAGCGGCCTCCATAATCGAGGCTCTAACACTGAACCGTCTGGATTCGGATACTGTAACAAACTGCTCGTAAATATCCGGATGCTCCAGTTTCAACCGAAGCAGGTTATCCTTGTCGATGATGGACTTGCGAACAGGGGTATAGGTAACCGTATAGTTCACGCCCTCCTGCTCACAGACTGCAGTGCAGCTGGTACCCATTTCCGCAATCAACAGCGCCTTCAGACGCTGAATATCCTTGTCGATTTCTTTGGAGTACACCTCTGCATTTTTCTTTTCATCCAGAAGCCGCAAATACTGCATGAGTTTTGCAGTCATATCCAGGTCGAGTGCAACGGCCGGGGCATTTTTATCTGCCGGGCCAAAGTGTTTGCGTGCGCTCTCAATAATCAAGGCCCCACTTTCTGTATAGGGCGGCGGCACTATGGCGCTGGACATGGTTTTCCCAGAAATACTGCTCCAAAAGACCATCTCAGCCTCATACTCGAAATCACGCTTGACCTCCCGGATAATAACTTCCTCCTCGTTGTTACCATACAGGCAGCAAAAGAAACATCGGTCAAGATCCGTTACTGCCATATAATGACGCCCCTGAGATTCATAGTAGACTGGAACAGTCTCCTTCCCATTCATCCACCAGTTATCTCTGGCGTTATAGTTTGTGGTCTTGATCTCAAGGATCGCGGTGGTGCCGTCCGGCAGTTCTACAAAGTAGTCCACATCCGCCAGCATCCAGGGATACTTTGGGTGCTGGAACATCTTTTGATTTGGTAGACCCGATATCCGGTTTTCCGCTCGAATATCTTTGCTACCAGAGGCTCCAGCAAATGCCCCATTTCCATGGCAACCCAGTTGCCCTCATCATCTTCCACTGACGCTATGTTCAGTTTGTCGTAGTACAGATCCCTGGCTGTCCGGAATGGAGAAGTGCCAAAGATCGCCGATACATCGCTGCCGCCGATTCCACGGCGCCGGTACTCCAGCCATTCTTCTTCCGAAAGATCTGCCGTTTCTACCAGCACCAGCGGTTCATGCCGCTTTCGTTCAGCACTATTGCTGCCAGACATATCAAATCCCCCCTTCGTGATCTTCGGGGCAAAATAACTGCCCTCGCCATTTGGTGCAACATTTCGGGGCCGGGCGAAGATACTGCCTGTCTCTTCATCTTCCAGTCCGTGGAGTGTGCCGGCTTGACCCGCCGACCATTCTGCTTTCTTTTCTGCTTCACATTCATGTACATGACCTGCCTTTCTCAGTTTTGATTTATCCTTAAAGCCCTTTCAGGCTTACAGGCAATAAAAAGCGAGAATGACAGACGGCATAAAGCCTGGCGTCCATAGTTGCCTATGAACCGATGTCATTCTCGCAATGGTGGGTAAATCCCGTAAAATAAAAAAAGCCAGCAATATACCGGCCTGAAAAGGCGCAGTGATACTACTGACACAAGTACAAAATTAACAGCGTGTGCAATGCAGTCATTACTCCGCAACACAAGCCCTAAAGCCTGTGTACCCTGACGGGCAACGCACAAAAATCAATTACATTGCAATTCTAACACAATATATAGTGCTTGTCAATTCAAACATTCTATATATTGATTTTGGGATTTTCTTTAAATTTTCTTTCCTCTTTGCAGAAGTTCTTTCTTCCCCGCCTATTTATAGGATGTATCGGATCATTTGGTAATACCGGATGATCCCTACGCTCTTTAGTACCTTGACAAGTTCATAACCTCTATGGGGAGTTATACAGGAATTCTGGACAGTGTGCGATGACCACAGAAGCGCGCCCATAATCGAAGTGTTGCACAGCAGCAGCCTGAAAATACACGGCAGAACCGTTCTGGCGTAGGAAATGGCCCCATTAGAGTTCTTTTGTTATTTCAATACTTCCTGACCTCAAGACCGTTTTCATTGTTTTTGTTGAAAACCTTCTTCTACAAATCGTAAGGGATCATTGTAATCGAAAAAGGAGGACGATTATGGAGAAAAGAAAACCGAATGACCTACCGCCGGGCAGTGCTTGGCTGTTGATACCGATACCCTTTGCAAACTGTTGTGCTGTGGAAGGCACACTGCAGTACAGATTGGGGATCTTGCCAATGCACGCATTACCATGAACACCCGTGTCCTATGGGTGTCCAGCGTATCAAAGAATATCTTTATGATATTTCCGGCTAAATAACCATGCCAGTAAGGCGCACTACACTTTTATAATCAGGAGGTACCAGTAATGGCAAAAGTGAGAAAAAGACAACAAAGGGCGAAATCTTCGGCCCGGAGAAACACAACGGGCAGATGGCAGCTATATGTATGTCTACAAATTAGGCACTAAAAAGAAATATCTTTACGACTCCGATCTCGCAAGTCTTCGTGTCAAAGAAAAGCAGATCAACAAAGATAAGGATGATGGCATCCGTACTCAGGAAGCCATGAAGCTTACCTGAATGATATGTTCAAGGTCTACATGAATAACAACATCAAACTGAAGCCCTCTACCAGAGCAAATTATCTTTACCTGTGGGACTTCTATGTGAAAGAAGAGCCTTTCGCTAACATGCCTCTGCCACAAATCCACAGAAGTGATATTCTCGCGTTTTATACCAAACTGCTGAAACACGGCTTTGCTATCAACTCACTGGAGAGCATCAACACCATTGTTCACCCTACGCTTGAAATGGCCGTGGACGACGATTACATCCGCAAGAATCCCAGCAAAGGCATTTACCGCAAGCTCAAGACGGATGGCAGCTCTCCAAAACCTAAACGGCGGATCGCACTCACATAAAACGCAACAGCAGAATTTCCTGCGTTTTATTGCCAAGTCCCCTACATACAGCCATTGGCTCCCCATCATGACTGTGCTCCTTGGAACAGGAATGCGTGTAGCAGAATGTACCGGCATTACCAAAAGCGATATTAACTTGAGCGAAAACACGATCTCGGTCAACCACAACTTAATCTACCGGGTCATTGACGGAAAAGCCGGATTTCACATTACCACTCCCAAAACTGAGAGCGGTACACGAATTATCCCTATCCTCTATCCAGAGGTGGCCGAGCAGCTTCGCCTCCAGATTGAAACCATCGACGCATTGTATCCAGACGATCAACTGGTGTTAGGAGGAGTTCACGGTTTTGTTTTCCGCAACCGAACCGGCTCATTCATGAGCGCCCACAATATCAATCGGGCGATTGAGAGAATCAGCGTAACTTACAACATGGAGGAAATGGATCAGGCTGAACTGGAAGACCGTGAACCGGATTTGCTCCCTCATTTTAGTGTTCACAACTTGCGGCACACCTTCTGTACCCGGCTCTGCGAAAGCACCAACGATGTTAAATTCATTCAGCAAGTCATGGGGCATGCCGATTTCTCTACTACAATGGACATCTACACCCATATCACACAAGAGAATATGCAGGAGAAGGCAAAAAAACATTAGTGTGAACATGAAGCTGATGTAAAAGAAAGGCGAATCTGCATTTTATAAGCAGATCCGCCTTTCATATTGCTTCATCCGGTTTTCGTAGGGTCTCGCGCAAAAGTTGTAGAAAAGTTGTAGTAACGCGATTTTTTGTAGTAAATGACCTCTTTAGTACAGCTTTGCTCCTGCCGGAATACTGTCATCCAGCATCAAAAGATTTAAGCCTTCCCGTCCGTCGTACTCGTACACAGCGGAGATCAACATGCCCTCGGAGGGAATGCCCATCATCTTTCTCGCAGGCAGGTTGGTGATGGCCCACATGTCTTTCCAACCAGCTCCTCCGGCTCGTAATACTCGTGGATGCCGCTTAAGATGGTGCGCTTCCGGTCGGTTCCGTCATTCAGATGAACTTCAGAAGCTTCTTGGACTTGGGCACTGCCTCACAGGCTTCGATCTTAACCACTCTGAAATCGGATTCTTGCGAAGGTCTCAAAGTCTACCATCATCTCAAACAAAGGCTCGATTTTCACCTTGGAAAGATCCAATCTGTACTGCTTTGCTGCCGGCATGGCCTCAAGCCTGCTGCAGGAACGGCAGCCTGGTTCATGACAGCGTTTTTCGGCTTTGTTTTCTTCCTTCTTTCCGGCGTCCAGACTCTTCATGGTCGGGAACAGCAGGACATCGCGGATCGCAGCAGAGTCAGTCAGCAGCATGCACATACGGTCGATGCCGAAGCCGATGCCTCCTGTGGGAGGCATACCGATCTCCAGGGCATTTAAGAAGTCCTCGTCTGTGTGGTTGGCTTCCTCGTCTCCCTGGGCCAGCAGCTCCTCCTGGGCCTTAAAGCGCTCTCTCTGGTCGATGGGATCGTTGATCTCGGAATACGCGTTGGCCATCTCCCAGCCGTTCATAAAGAACTCGAAGCGTTCTGTATACTCTGGATTTTCCGGCTTCTTCTTCGTAAGGGGAGAGATCTCCACCGGGTGGTCCATGATAAAGGTGGGCTGTACCAGGTGCTCCTCTACAAACTCCTCGAAGAACAGGTTTAAGATATCGCCTTTTTTGTGGCGGGCCTCCACCTGGATGTTGTGCTCCTTGGCCGCAGCCTTGGCCTCTGCCAGGGTATGGATCTCGTCAAAGTCCACGCCGGAATATTTCTTAACGGCTTCCACCATGGTCATACGGGCAAAGGGCTGTCCCAGATCCATTTCAATGCCGTTATAAACGATCTTTGTGGTCCCCAGGACCTCCTGGGCCACAAAGCGGTACAGGTTCTCAGTCAGGTCCATCATGCCGTGGTAGTCGGTGTATGCCTGGTAAAGCTCCATTAAGGTGAACTCCGGGTTGTGTCTTGTATCCAGGCCCTCGTTACGGAATACGCGGCCGATCTCATACACGCGCTCCATACCGCCCACGATCAGTCTCTTTAAGTAAAGCTCCAGGGAAATACGGAGCTTCAGATCCTCGTCCAGAGCGTTGAAATGGGTCTCAAAGGGTCTTGCGGCAGCTCCTCCGGCATTGGATACCAGCATGGGAGTCTCCACCTCCATAAAGCCCTCGCCAGCCAGGTATTTACGGATGGCGGCCAGGATCCTGGAACGCTTGATGAAGGTATCCTTTACATCCTCGTTCATGATCAGGTCCACATATCTCTGGCGGTAACGGATATCCGTATTGGTCAGTCCATGGAACTTCTCCGGAAGGATCTGGAGACTCTTGGAAAGCAGGGTCACGGAATGGGCATGGATCGAGATCTCGCCCATCTTTGTAGTAAATACAAAGCCCTTGATCCCTACGATATCGCCGATATCCATTTTCTTGAAATCCTTATATGTGTCCTCGCCCAGGTCATCCCGGCATACGTAGCACTGGATGTTTCCCTTCAGTCCTGGACGTTGCCGACGACCTCACACTGCGTTCTTCAGGATCTTCTCGATCTGCTCGATTCTGGCCTCGATGTCGCTGCTCGTCGTCCTTGGCTGCATCGTACTCGGCATTCTCAGACAGGTCGCCCTGCTCTCTTGCCTCTTTGATCTTCTGTGCGATCTCTTTTTCTGCACTACCTTCAGATCCTGGAGCCTCGTCCTCCAGCTTTTCAGTCCCTCATAAGTCAATAAGTTTTTCTTCTCGCTCATTTTTACATCCTTCCTGGTTCTTATCTATTCCATTATATCTTTTTGGGTCGCATTTATTCCTGTCAATGTTCTGGGAAATGGGACAGGCGACACTTGCATTTCAGAATATCCACGATATTATACACTTTAAAGCCTGCAATGTCAAAATGTTTGCGTGCCTTTCACTGGATTTTTCCTACATTTCCTGCAAAAGCTCTTCCATCTCAGCCAGGTCTTTCCACGCTGTTGATCCTTCCCGGAGCTTCGCGGAACCGGGCAGGCCTGTGGTGTACCAGGAAATGTGTTTCCGCATCTCCTGATACCCGTATAACCGCCCTTGCATTCCACCTGCATCCGCGCGTGACGGAACATCATAGCCTTGACTTCTGGACTTTCGGGCTTATCCAGGATCTTCCCCGTTCTCAGATGTTCACCACCCGGCGGAAGAGCCATGGGATTGCCTCTGGCGGCCTGGCCTATCATGACGCCGTCGCAGCCGGTCGCGTCAAGCAAAGCTTTCGCTTTTCTCGGGCTGTCCACGTCCCCGTTTCCGATGACCGGAATGGAGACGGCCTCCTTCACCTGCCGGATAATGTCCCAGTCCGCGTTTGCCGGAATAGAACTGCTCCCTGGTGCGGCCGTGGACCGCCACCGCGGCCGCGCCGCTGGCCTCGGCGATCTTCGCGATCTCCACCGCGACGCATGGTCGTTAAAACTCCTTCCGGAATTTTACCGTCAGGGGGCTTTTGGATAGCCTGGACACCTTAGCGATAATCTCTCCTCGATGGGCTTCGGATTCTTCATCAGCGCCAGGCATCCCGCCGTTTCCCACAATCTTCGGCACCGGGCAGCCCATATTGATATCCAGAATGTCGAAGGACCGTCTTCGATCTGCGCGGCGATCTCTGCCATCAGATCCGGCTCGGAGCCGAAGAGCTGCAGGGACACCGGGTGCTCCCGGGTCCCGAACCTCCATCAGCTTCTCCGTATTGCGGTTTGCGATAGGCGATAGCCTTGGCGCTGACCATCTCCATGCACACCAGGCCCGCGCCCTGCTCGCTGCATAACAAGCAAATGGCAGGTCGCTTACCCCTACCATCGGCGCCAGTATCACCGGATTCCGGAAGCTCCACGCTTCCTATCATTAATTTTTCCCCATTTAAAATTCCTTTTATAAAGTAGGAATTCTTACTTTGGAGGGCTTTCTGTCTATGCTCGCCGCTTATTCTCGCGTCTGTGCTTATTCTTGCGGGTATAAGCTGCTTCCTGCTTCAGCTTCAGAAGAACGCGGCATGGCTGCCAGGCAGATGACAATGGCCGCTATCCAGCACATAAACTACCTTCATCACCGGCAGTCCTGCCACGAAGCTCTCTTCCGGGAATTCTCCCAGATACCAGTGCAGTCCGCCGCAATCAACGTCAACAGCACATGCACATATACAGAAAGGTTTGGGCCCGCTTCTCACTCTTATTCATCCTGTTTTTCTCCTCATCAGGGAACCCAGCTGCTTCTTTTTGCTCAATACAAGAAGAGGCGCTTAAATATGAACATAAATATCGCGATAAACTGGGGGAGGTAGACGGTACGCCTACGCTTCCCCCTCCGGTCGCCCCGGAAGCATACTCAGCACGAACCGGCCTGCGCTTGTAGAGCATAAAAGAACAGTCCGGTGCTATTAATCCCGTTTTTAAAATACGGTAAAATGAAAAAATGAAAATCCAGCACGCCGAATGACTCTATTGTCGGAACCAGCGGACGCCGTTGGGGGCGTACGCGGATTCATGAAGGTAATCGCAAAGCGCTAGTCTCATCCGTAGCAGCCGCAGCAGGCATGATACGACCAAGCCCTAGACCCGCCACTACCGAGGGAAAGCCTCCAGGTCAAGATAGGCCAGCAGCTGTTTTGATTCTGCAATACAGGACGATGCCGATAAAACCGATAAGCGCGCCGTGAATGACAAAGCCCTCCCAGTAAATTCCAGTATAAAAGAGCTCAAATCCGCGAATCTGAAGCAGAATCGTGATAAAATACGGGATTTTACCGCAGGATGCCGCCGATGACCGCTGAGAGGTCATACCGAACCCGCTCCTCATCAAGCCGGTTTTCCGGGCCCGTACTCCGCCAGGCAATAGGCTGAAAGATGCCGATGGCAATCCGTCAGGCCGTACCCGTATACCGTAAAGGAATTGGTGCTAAAAGTTCGTTATGCATGTTCTGTCTCCTCGTTTAAAAAGAATACACGGTAAAACAGTTCCAGAAAGCCGCAGCTCTTCCTTGTCCCTCCGCAATTCGCCGATCTACAGGCTGCTTCCGTCTCGTCGAAGAAGAAATTCCTCATGACTGGATACCCGGAATACCAGCGTGCCGTCCGGCTCGTTAAGCAGGATGCCGCCACCTGGTTCACGAAGAGCACGCACACATGATTTTCCCAAAATACTCGCCAATGGCTGTGGGCGCCGCAAACGCTCGTTAAAAGTATTTTTCCTCATAGGGAACAAAGAAGAACTATATTTTCCTGTTCCGCAATCTCCCATTTATGCATTATCCGTACACGCCACGCACACCTCTCGGCATAAATCTCTTTCCCATGGCCGTCACTCGGCGTACCAGAAGCTCGCCCTGGTTATTGATACCGAGAGCCAGACCCGGTGCCTCGTTTCGGGCTCCAGCACCCGGGCCTCCTGGACCGGTTCACCAACCGATTTATGTTCTCGTCTGTCAGGGCTCAGATCTCCGTCTACCAAAAGAAACCCGTAAATATTTTCCGTATTTCATACACAGAGACAATCAGCTCTGCGCGGGGTACGACCTGTCGTCAGCCGCAGCGAGGTAGCCTGGTTTAATTCTTCTGGAGATTTCTGGGTATTCGCATTTTTACGTGCCGATGATACGTAATGGATGCAGTCCATCTCCGCACTTCATTTCCGTCAGGGTGCCGGAGACTTTTTTCCTTCAAAACCACACATCGTTGGGCCGCGATTCCAGCCAGGCTGTCATCATCAGCTCATTGATGGCGTCAGCCACTGCCATGCCCATGACCAGCGTCAGCATGGACGCGTGCTCGGACGTTACCCGGCCGCAGCAGAACTCATAAATAGCCTCTCCCGGCAGAGATCCCAAAGCCGTCCGACGGCCACGCCTCGTCTGCTGATCGGAACAAACCAGCGTGCCGTGGTGCGCCTTCTCTGCCAGCAGCTTTGCCTGATATTCGTAAATCCATCGCCAAAGCCAGACCAGATTCTGCCCCATCTGCTCCGTATGAAGATAGCTTCGGATACCGCCTCCGTCATGGCGTCCGGCGCCGTCAGGAGACAATAACCCCTGTTCGATACGCTAATAAAATCTCCTTAGCCCTCTTACCGCTGGTTACTGACTGCCTTTCCAGACGGCCGTACGGGACACGGACAGCTGCCACACAGCTCTGGCTTGCAATCGCCGCTTTCCTTCCAGCGCCGCTAAAACCTCGTCTTTTATCGCGAAACCGCATCCAGATGATATTGAAAATCAGTGCCCGACCATCAGACCCGCAAATTGAGCAGATGTAGCCGCTCACCTTTTTATTTTCATGGCGAAAGCTCCATTATGCCCGTCACCGCCGACATGGCCGCTCCCAGCAGAAAGCGCAAAGGGAATCAGGAGTTCCGCCATAGAACAGAATCAGAATTGCCAGAATCAGCACCGCGCAGGCCGGAATGGCAAATCATTTTCCAGCGTGGCATGTGAGGGTACTGCTCATGAAAACTGCTTTTTCGTAGCCCCAGCCCCCAGTGCCGCCATCACTGCCGCAGCAGGCGACATGCATCCGGTTCTCCGCCTCGTCAAAGACTACAGGGCTGGATAAGACCCACTCGTCGGTACACTTTCATCTCGGTGATGCCAATTTTCTCCTGAATCTGCTTGCCGATCTTGGTCTTCGAATCATGGAGTTATGGCAGGAAGTGGGTAAATATTTCAGGCCCTGCATTATCCATGACCTTCTTATTGACCTGATAGGGCATCAACTCGCAGAACCACGGCTCTCCATACCTCGTCGAACCGCCCATGGATACCCATACATCGGTGTAAATGACATCCGCGCCTGGTGCCGCTCATCGCGTCCTCGGTCAGGGTAATGGTCGCTCGGTCTCCTTCGCCACGCCTTCACCGGTAAGCCACCGCTCCGCGTTCGAAATAAGCCTTCGGTGCGCAGGCGGTAAAGTGCATACCATCTTCGCGCAGCGAGCGATCATCAGAATTACCCATGTTGTAGCGGGCGTCGCCCATACCAACTGCGCTAGATGGTAGAGTGCTCCCTTTACGGTAAGCAGGGTCACGCCCAGCATCTGGGTGGGATGATATTCATTGAATGGGCCGTTCCCAGACCGGTACGTCGAATACGCCGCCCAGTTCCTCTACGATCTCTGGCCGAAACACGGTACTCAATACCGTCGAACACGACAAGTTCGCGCAGTGCTCCGTGCTCTCCTTCTTGCTGCCAATCTGGGAGCCTGACCGGATCCAGATAGGTGGTTCCCATGCCCATATCGTGGGCGCCACTTCAAAAGCGCAGCGGGTACGGGTGTAGTGCTTTTCGAAAATCAACATTTTTACCGCATATCTGCGCTCTACGATACCGGCTTTCTTGCGCTAACTAGGCTTGCCGCCAGATCTACCAGGAATATTCAATCTCACTCCAGTGTAAAATCTTTTAATGTCAGAAAATCGCGTCCTTTTAAATCCATTTTCTTTCGTCCTCCACCAACATGTCAAGCAATACGTAATC
>VOFH01004292.1_pt1 | contig 27426 bp, 31 predicted proteins | sample 5384091 | NCBI WGS metagenome assembly VOFH01 (sample SAMN12384727, study PRJNA508395) | human gut metagenome | isolation source: healthy gut G | host: Homo sapiens
CGGACAGGCTCAGACTGTAAAACTACAGCTGGTGCTGCTCCGGTTAAACAGTCTGTTTCAAGTCTAAAAGGCACCAAGTGCTCCCAACTGCAAATGGACAGACCCAGCCGAAGAAGAAAAATCGTAAGAGAGTTCAGGAGCGTCTTGCAGCCCAGGAGGCAGCTAAGAATGCTGAGAATGGTTCTTCTGAGAAAGACAGATAATTAAATGAACTTAAGCCAGGACAGGTGGAAAACATCTGTCCTGGCTTGCTTCTTTTTATGTAAAATTCTATTACTATTTAGTGGGTTGAAAAGTTCTTTAGGAGGGACGCATTTGGACAATGTGTATTACTCACTCGCCGGCGCAACGCTCCGATGAACTAATCGCTAACTGCGACTAATGCGTTCGGGAGAGCCCTCACGCATAAGTCTCCGTAAGCGCTGGATTTCATCTGCGCTAAAAACGCGCCTGAAATGGCTCGCGCACATTGCCCAAAATGGCTCTGGGCTGATGTTATATAAAGAACTTTTTACGAAGGGGAGGATGAGTGACTGGCCCTTTTTGAAATGCTATTGACAAAAATAATAAAGTTGCGGGATACCATTACTTCCCCCACCCTCGTTGTTGTCGTTACTGTTTCTTTCTTCCTTTCAGCATCCAGCGATTTTGCAATGTATATTCGCAAGCCGCGCATTTCAGGAGCGGTTTTAGTGGAGGCGAGATCCATGACTTACGGAGACTTAGGCGCGAAGGCTTTCCTGAGCGTCTTAGTCGTAGTTAGTCATTAGCTTGCCGGAACGTTGCGACGCGCGGCGGTGAATATACATTGTGAAATCGCGTCCGGGATAACGACCAACCAATTAAATAGCAATTTACAACAGGAGACAAAGCATGGAAAAAATGGGTATTAGCGGCGAAAAGAGCTGATTTTCAGGAGATTGGTGAAGTATGGAATAGATCCGGTGATCGCCAGGATTATTCGGAACAAGGGATATTACAGAAGATGCAGAAATTAATCAGTATCTGAACGGAACCCTGGATGACATTCCATCCTGGAAAAGTCTGAAGGATATTGACAAAGCTGTGGAAATTATTTCGCAAAAAATAGATCTGGGAATCAGGATGAGAATTATAGGAGATTATGATATTGACGGTGTAACTGCAACTTATATTCTGTTAAAAAGGATTTAAACGCCTGGGGCGAATGTAGATACCTATATTCGGACCGCATTGCAGATGGATGGAATCCATAATCATCTTTATAGAAAGCAAAAGAGGATGGAATAGATACGATCGTAACCTGTGATAATGGAATTTCGGCTGCAGATCAGATCGCATTTGCAAAAAAATGGGCATGACAGTGGTAGTGACGGATCACCACGAGGTCCCTTTTGAAGATACAGAAGAAGGGCGAAAATACAAGCTTCCTCTGGCAGATGCAATTATCAATCCAAAACAGTCTGACTGTACGTATCCAAATAAAAATATCTGCGGCGCAGTGGTTGCAATGAAACTGGTTTTTGCATTGTATGAGAAATATGGAATCCCGGAGAGAGAAAGAAGATTATCTGGAACCTGCTATCGCACAGTTGGAGATATTATGGACCTTCAGGGAGAAAACCGTATTCTTGTAAAAGAGGGACTTTTACGTCTGCCTCATACAAAAATAAAGGACTGAAACTTTGATAAGAGCAATTGGTCTGGAAAATCAGAAAATCAGTTCCTACGATATTGGTTTTCGCCTTTGGTCCGTGCATTAATGCCAGCGGAAGACTAGATACAGCCATGCGCTCCCTGTCCCTATTACAGTGTGAAGATGAAGAAGAGGCTGCAAAGCTTGCAAACGATCTGAAAGCATTGAATGACAGCCCGTAAGGCACTGACGGAACAGAGGTACAGCAAGCTGCCTACAAGCTGATAGGGCAGCAATCTGAAAAATGACAGAGTAATGGTTGTATTTTTGCCGGATTGTCGAGAGTCTTGCAGGAATCATAGCAGGAAGAATCCGTGAAAAATATCACAAGCCTGCTTTTGTTCTTACAAGAGGGGAAAAATCGGTGAAAGGAAGCGGCAGATCTACAGAAAATTATTCCATGTATGAGGAGCTTGTAAAATGTGACACAGTCTGCTGATCCAGGTATGGCGGCCATCCGATGGCAGCAGGTCTTTCTATAGAAAAAACGTGGAAGCATTTCCTTAAATCAGCTCAATGAAAACTGCACCTTGACAGAAGAAGATATGATCCCAAAATCGTAATTGATGTGCCAATGCCCATTTCTTACATAAACAAAGAACTCTGATCCGTCAGCTCTCTGTTCTGGAACCCTTTGGAAAAGGGAATACAAAACCGGTCTTTGCACAGAAAAATCTCCGCGTTTTAAAAACCGGAATATATGGAAAGACTCAGAATACAGTAAAATTGCAGCTAATGGACGAATCAGGCACGGTGATGGATGGTGTTTACTGGGGCGAGGCAAAGGAGTTTGCAACTTTTCAGGTCTCATGGAACTATTTCTGTAACCTATTATCCAAAGATCAACTCCTATATGGGAAGAGACTCTTTGCAAATTGTCATACAAAATTACTGCTAAAAAGGGATAATCATGTAAAACCACGAAAATGCAGTATTTGTGAGCCTGTCGGTTTGCGTTGATTCCCGATTTAAAAAGTGTTATACTAAAAAAATATTTATGATGCTAGAAATGTGTTTGAAAAAGGCTTTCTTTTTTAACACGCTCTTTGTGAGGCTTTCCCACAACATCCATTAATCTGAGGAGGCTATTATGAAAAAATAGAAGAATATATAAAAGTATACCTGATTTTCCAGAACCAGGCATTATTTTCAGAGATGTTACCAGTATCCTTCCAGGACGCAGACGGACTGAAGTTGGCCATCGACTCCATGCAGGATTGTCTGAAGGATGTGGATGTGGATGTAATAGTGGGAACAGAATCCCGTGGATTCATTTTTGGAATGCCAATTGCTTATAATCTTCATAAGTCTTTGTACCAGTACGTAAGAAAGGAAAACTCCCATGTGAGACCGTTTCTGCAAGCTATGATCTGGAATATGGCAAAGCTGAGATTGAGATTCATCAAGGATGCCATTAAGCCAGGACAGAAGGTAGTTATCATTGATGATCTGATCGCAACAGGCGGTACGTTGAAGCTGCAGCGATCAAGCTGGTGGAACAACTTGGCGGTGAGGTTGTCAAGGTTGTATTTCTCATGGAACTTGCAGGTTTAAAGGGACGCGAAAGACTGAATGGGTATGATGTAGCGTCCGTAATTTGTTATGATGGTAAAATGGGCACAGCTGATTGTGCAGGACAGGCAGGTGGGAGCATATGACAGAGATAACAAAAAGTACAGAAGCAAAAAGATGAAATGCAGGTTGAAAAAGAGAAGCTGGAATCTGTAAAGAGAGCAGATGCGGCAGTAAAGACCATGCATGATTTTACAAGTCCGGAGGTATTTTATAAAGAACTGATAAACAGTGTTCTGGAAGTATCATCCATCAACAGATATTTCCATGATAGAGAAGGCATATAAGGTTGCAAGTGAAGCTCATGAAGGACAGGAAGAGAAAATAATATGCGTACACTGCAATTTATGAAACCGGAAAAGCAGAAAGAAAAGCCAGAGAGACGATGGACATTTACGCGCCGATCGCACATCGTCTTGGTATTTCCAAAGTAAAGGTAGAATTGGATGATCTTTCTTTACAATATTTGGAGCCGGAAGCTTACAAGGAATTGAATGACAAATTTAATCATCTGCGTGTGCAGAAGGAAACGTTTGTTAAGGATATCATGGAAGATGTCAAAGAACATCTCGATGAGGCCAAGATCAAGGCAACAATCGACGGACGTGTGAAGCATCTGTTCAGTATTTACCGAAAATGGTAAATCAGAATAAGACATTGGATCAGATTTATGACTTGTTTGCGATACGAATTATTGTAGATACAGAGCAGCAGTGTTATACGGCTCTTGGAATCATTCACGAGATGTATAAGCCGATTCCGGGACGTTTTAAAGATTATATTGCGATGCCGAAACCAAATCATTACCAGTCATTGCATACGACATTGATCGGACCAAACGGACAGCCATTTGAAATTCAGATTCGCACATATGAGATGCATAAAACAGCAGAATATGGTATTGCGGCACATTGGAAATATAAGGAGACAAAGGGAAGCGAGGCCAAGGTTAAAATGATGAGGCCAAGATGGCATGGCTGCGCCAGATTTTGGAATGGCAGCGGGATATGTCGGACAATAAAGAATTTTTGAGTGTCATCAAAAGCGATCTGAATCTGTTCTCAGACAGTGTATACTGCTTTACACCAAATGGAGATGTAAAGACCCTCCCGGCAGGTTCGACACCGATCGATTTTGCCTATGCGATACATACTGCTGTCGGGAATAAAATGGTAGGTGCCAGAGTGAATGGAAATATCGTTAAACTGGATTACCAGATTCAAAATGGAGACCAGATTGATATCATCACCTCCCAGAACAGTAAGGGACCGAGCCGTGACTGGCTGTTGATCGTCAAGAGTACGCAGGCGAAAAAACAAGATCAATCAGTGGTTCCGTACCGAGTTTAAAGAAGAAAACATTGTGCGTGGAAAGAACTTCTGGCGCAATATGCAAAAACAAAAGCATTGATCTGTATAAATATGTAAAGCCGGAATATACAGAAGCCTGCAAACGTAAATATGGATTTAAGGATTGGGATTCCGTCTGCGCGGCCATCGGACATGGCGGCTTGAAGGAAGGCCAAGTTATCAATAAACTCATTTATGAATATGAGAAGAAGAATAAACGTGTTGTCTCGGACGACGAGCAGGTGAAAGAGGCGATAGAAAATGCAAAAGAGGCGAAAGGCATAAAGAGAGGGAAGTGAATCCTCTTCGACAAAGAGTGGCGGCAAAAAAGAGCGGAATCGTCGTTATGGGACTGGATGATCTTGCGGTTCGTTTCTCAAGATGCTGTAACCCGGTGCCGGGAGATGAAATTGTCGGATTTGTACGAGAGGCCGTGGTATCTCGATTCATCGTACGGACTGCGTCAATATGATCCATTTGCCGGTAGAAGAGAGAAATCGTCTGATCGAAGCAGAATGGAGCGCACAGGCGAAGAAGAACGAAGATTATTATCCGGTCGAGATCGTCATTTATTCGTACAACCGAAGTGGTGTATTGTTTGATGTATCGAAGATCTTTACCGAGAATGAAATCGACGTGAAGTCCATGAATGTCCGGACTTCCAAGCAGGATAAAGCCACGATCGTGGTCGGTTTTGAGACCAAGGGGGCGTGGAAAACTCAATAAATTAGTAAAAAACTACAGGCTGAAATGGAAAAAACTGTGTTATTATTGACATCGAGAGACGTTCCAACGGCTGATCGATGGAAAAAGAAAGGATAGATTATGGAAATCAATGGTTTGAATCATAGAATCTGTCGTCGTGGGACCTGTATAACCAACTGTTATATTGTGCATAAAAAGGATTCCGGAACATTGTTTTGTGGTAGATCCGGGCGACAGCGGAGATAAGATTGCAAATTATATCCGCGATCAGAAAATGATCTTAGATCATATCTTGCTTACCCATGGGCATTTTGACCATATTCTGGAGTACAGAGATCTGAAAAATGCGATACGATGCGAAATTTGTGCGCTGGATGTCGAGAAAGAACTGCTTTTGGATGCCCGCATGAATGTGTCAGCAATGACCGGAAGACCATGAAGAACTGGAAGCAGACATATGCTTCACGACGGACAGCAGTTTGAGAGTGCCGGGATTTTCCGTTGAAATGATCCATACACCGGGACATACCAAAGGAAGCTGCTGTTATTTTCTGGAAAGAGCAGAAAGTGCTTTTCAGTGGAGATACGCTGTTTTATGGAATCTGTTGGAAGAACGGATTTTCCGACCGGAAATGAAAAAAATCTGATGCAGTCAGTACTCCAAAAGTATTGACCCTTGCCGAAGAAACCAAAGTGTTTTCCCGGACATGCCCGTCGACAACTATTGGTTATGAAAAGGGTATAATCCATTTGTGTAAAATAGGAATTCTGTTTGAGAACAGAGATTTTGAACATGATATGAAAGCTCTGATCGATGGTGTTTTATCCGGAAAAAGAGTGCAGAGAGATACATCCGGAAGTTTTACGGAAGACGGACTGATTCGATAAAATGGCAGATGGATGGGAAAAAATGGGAAAACTTTTTGAATCCATAAAAAACCAGATTAAAAAGAAGTTTATGAATATTTGAAAAGGAAACAGGGCAAAAGGGGTCCGTGGGGATTCTTACCGGGATCCGGCCTGAATGCAGAAGATTACAGGATGGCATGATGATGCAGGGACAAAAAGAGAAGCGATCTGGGATATTTTAAAAGAAAATATTTCTGCCGGGATGACTGTATGGCGATGGATGTTGCAAAAAAGAATTTTCCCTGGGCAGGGCATGCAGCATGAAAGGTGGCGAATGTGACATCGGCATCCGTCCGACAAACATATTGTTCCTTTGGGAATTTTCCGGCAGGGAATGAAAAATAAGATGGATGCGTACCTGGATGCCTTGGGAAAGATATGACGTAAGTGCAAAAAATGGCTTGCCATCACAGATGCAAACAGGTGAATGGAGGCGGCGGCAAGGATATCGTTATCGGAAAATGTTTACAGCCTTTGATTGGCGATGACCGAAAAATTTTCCGATGGAACTGTCTGTATTGTTCCTTCAGAGGCCTATCGTCGGACAGCATGGGAGAGGGAAACTGATGAGCATGAAAACACATGGAGTGACAGGTAAAAATTTCCATTAACCCGCAGAGATGAAGAGCATACTGGATGGATCTATTTGGGGCGGTACCCCACACGGTGAGGAAATACGTGAGAAATGGATGCTTGCGAGAGAACATTTTTGGAAAGATATTTTACCAAAGGAAATGGAAATCCGAGATTATGTGATCGGACTCATCAAAGAAACTTATGGAACCTTTGGATTTTCGTCGATTGAGACTCCTTGTGTAGAGCATATCGAAAGTCTTTGCAGTAAGCAGGGCGGCGAAAATGAAAAATTGATCTTCAAGATTTTAAAAAGAGGAGAAAAATTGAAACTGGATACGGCAGAATGCGAAGCCGATCTGGTAGACAGCGGACTGCGTTATGATCTGACCGTTCCCCTGTCAAGATATTATGCCAATCATGCAAATGAGTTAAGTGCACCGTTTAAAGCCCTTCAGATGGGAAATGTATGGCGTGCCGACCGCCCACAGCGAGGACGTTTCCGCCAGTTTATGCAGTGTGATATCGATATCCTTGGAGAACCTTCGATCCTGGCAGAGATTGAATTGATCTTGGCAACGACGACATTGCTTGGTAAATTGGATTTCACAAATTTTACCATTCGTATCAATAACCGTAAGATTTTGAAAGCAATGGCAGCATACTGCGGATTCCCGGAAGCAGAATACGATTCGGTATTTATCATTCTGGACAAGATGGACAAAATCGGTATGGACGGCGTGACCGCAGAACTCCTTGAAGCCGGTTATGACCGGAAATCCGTCGATATGTGTAAAGAATTGTTTGAAACGGTGACAAATGATATCGCCGGAGTAAACTATCTGAAAGAAAAACTGGGCGATTGTCTGGAGGCAGGCACGGCAGAAGATCTTGAGACGATCATTTCTACCGTGGAAGAGACAAAATCCGCAGACTTTAAGATTGCCTTTGATCCGACACTTGTACGTGGCATGAGTTATTATACCGGTCCGATCTTTGAAATTTCGATGGATGAATTTGGAGGGTCTGTCGGAGGCGGTGGACGCTACGATGAGATGATCGGTAAATTTACAGGACAGAATACTTCTGCATGTGGATTTTCCATCGGATTCGAAAGAATCGTCATGCTTCTTCTTGAGCGTGATTTCAAAGTACCGTCAAGTTCAAAGAAAAAGGCATATTTGATCGATAAAAAGCAACGCCGGAATTGATGAAAAAAGTCATTTCCCAGGCAAATGAAGAACGTAAAAACGGATACAAGATCAGTATCAATGTAATGAAGAAAAATAAGAAATTCCAGAAGGAATTATTAGCAAAAGACGGATACGAAGAGATCCGGGAATTTTTTGCAGATTAGAGTTGTACATCAGAAAGGAATGTAAAAAATGGCAGAATCAATGAAAGGCCTGCGCCGCACATGCCGATGCGCAGAGCTTACGAAAGAAAATGTTGGACAGACCGTCACAGTGATGGGCTGGGTACAGAAAAAGCAGAAATAAGGGCGGCATCATTTTTGTAGATTTGCGTGACCGCTCTGGAATCATACAGTTGATCTTTGAAGAGAGCGATACCGGAGCCGAAGGATTTGAAAAAGCGACGAAACTTCGTGCGGAATTTGTTGTCGCAGTAACCGGTGTCGTAGAGAATCGTTCCGGTGCGGTAAACGAAAACCTGAAAACCGGTGCGATCGAAGTACGTGCAAAGGACATTCGAATTTTGTCAGAGTCCGAGACACCGCCTTTCCCAATCGAAGAAAACAGTAAGACAAAAGACGAACTTCGTCTTCGTTACCGTTTCCTTGATCTGCGTCGTCCGGATCTTCAGAGAAATCTGATCATGCGAAGCAAAGTGGCGACACTTACCAGACAATTTTTGGCAGAAGAGGGATTCTTGGAGATCGAGACACCGATGCTTACAAAGAGTACACCGGAAGGCGCAAGAGATTATCTGGTACCAAGCCGTGTGCATCCGGGTAATTTTTATGCCTTGCCACAGTCTCCGCAGCTGTTCAAACAGCTGCTCATGTGTTCCGGTTACGACCGTTATTTCCAGATTGTAAAATGTTTCCGTGACGAGGACCTGCGTGCCGACCGTCAGCCGGAGTTCACCCAGATCGATATGGAGCTTGCTTTCGTTGATGTAGATGATGTTATCGATGTCAATGAGAGACTGTTGAAGAAATTGTTTAAAGAGACGATTGGCGTAGACGTACAGCTCCCGATCCAGCGAATGACATGGCAGGAAGCGATGGACCGTTTTGGTTCGGACAAGCCGGATACCCGTTTTGGCATGGAACTTCAGGATGTGACAGAAGTTGTCAAAGGCTGTGGTTTCGGTGTGTTCACCGGCGCAATCGAAAACGGCGGTTCCGTCCGTGGTATCAATGCCAAAGGACAGGGCGCAATGCCGCGTAAAAAGATTGATTCATTGGTAGATTTTGCCAAAGAGTACGGCGCAAAAGGATTGGCTTATCTTTGCATCAATGAGGATGGCACCTACAAATCTTCGTTTGCCAAATTTATGACAGAGGAAGAACTGGATGCCCTTGTAAAAGCGATGGCAGGAGAGCCGGGTGACCTTCTTTTGTTCGCCGCAGATAAAAATAAAGTAGTATACGATGTTCTCGGCAATCTTCGTCTGGAACTTGCGAGAAGAATTTCTTGGAGAAGTTGAAAGAAGCTGCTCAGAGACTGAGGAATAAAAGAAATACAACAAGAGATAACCTTAAAACATAATTTGGAATAAAACTGACTGAAAAATCCTGCCTGCAAAATGGGTGGGATTTTCTTGTAGGCGAAATGTTGTCACGCTCCAGAGGCATGGACTTTAGGTTCGCTGTCAGCACAAATAAAACGCCCCTGCACAAATTTGCAGAGGCGTAAATTTAACTAATAATCATCTGGTTGGTTTTCCTGTGTCTTCTACCGGGCTGGAGCAAGGATCCAAACAATGCCTGTCAAACACCAAGTTCTGCGTCTTCAGTTTCAGGGAAGCGCCATCGTTGATCAGTGTGAAAGTCGTTTCCACTGTTTTAGTAACTATATTTTCTTCAATATATTCAAGAAGCAGACTGTAGGACTTTTCATATCGTTTTGGGCACTGCATCGATAACAGCATCCCACAGCGGCAAGATAGGTATCCAGCTCCTTCTGATAATTTTCCAGAATAGCATCACTGTCAAAGGTGGTAATACTGTAACTGTGGCTGTATAGCCGGAAACAGTGGTTTCCCCAATAGAATAATCAAGGTGGAGTGAACCTGTTTTACCAGTGCTTCTGCAAGGCTGATCTTTGCAGGGTCTTCTGTGCGATAATGGAATCTGCATTTAAATAATTGCCCAGTTCCTCTGCAGTCATATTTTCAGGGTATTCAGATAAACTAAGATTGTGTCTTCCGGTGATAAAATATCCGGGTCTGTGAGATCGTTCATAAGACCGCCGACAAGGTCATCTTCCAGTATTGTGCGCCGGATCTCCCAACTGGTTTCGCCGTCTTTATCTGAGGCGTCTAAGGAGATGGTGCAGTTACGCTCCACAGTCTGGTAGTCATTACTCTTAAGCAGTTCATCCAGAAGCGTGTAGCGCTCTTCAAAGGGAAATGGTCTGTTTCGTGGCTTCTTCAGAGGAAGCGGACTGGGAATTTTCATGCTTCAGCTGCGTTTGGAAAAATCTTTCAGCGCATGGGCATCCAGAGTGACCAGCCTGAGATTCGTCTGTGCGGATTGTTTGTCCTTGTCTACGTTAACATCTAGAATTTTATAGTCAAAATCTGGAAAAAGAGAGAAAAAAGACTTCTTCAATATCAGAAGAAACATGGATATCTTCAGGTTCACGGGGAAAAAGCTCCTGGTAAGAGATGTATTTCTGTGTGGTAACGGAATCAGATTCTTTAGCTGATCAGTTCCTGCTTTACTGCGTCCTCGATTTTTTTCTCCTCTTTGCTGGTACAACCGCACAGTGAAAAAGTGCAGAGAAGCAAAGAAGGAAGCAGAAATCGACTGACTTCATACAGAGTTCTTTCCTTTCAAATTATTACGTAAAATGTTTTATAAAACTTTTTATTATACCATTTTTTTCATAAAAGTCAAAAATGCCTAAAATTTAGACGATATTTCTACAAAAAAGAGTGAATAAATTGTGAAAATTGCATTGTAAGCTTAGAATACTTTTCTTTTTGGGGATGAATCTGTTATTATAAACAGGGTAAATGCAGATGACAGATGTGGAGGAGATATATCTGTTATAATTGCAAAGATATTGAAAAACCATTGATTTATCATTGTAGGAGTGGCTCGCATGAAGAAAAAAGGTTTTGTCATCGGAGGGTTGATCATTCTTGCTGGAGCAGCTGGTGCCGGTGGCTGGTATTACTATAAAAATTATAGGGGATTCTGCGGCTTCTGAGGTGAGATATGCATATGTGACTAAGATCAGCACTCTTCTTGGAGAAAGATTCCAAGGTGCTGAACCGGTTCGCAGGCGTAGTAGAACCTCAGGAGACGGTAAGAGTAAATATTGAGAACAATCGAACTGTTACCGAAGTGAAGGTGGAAAAGTTGGAGATGAGGTAAAAGAAGGGACAACATGCTTTTTGAATACGACCTGGCATTATCCAGGATAGTCTGAGGAAGCCCAGCTGGCTCTTGATCGTCCTGAAGGAGTAAACACTCAGCCTCAATACGCAGATATCCACTCTTGAGAAAGAGAAGAAGAAAAGCCAATAAGAACAACCAGCTTTCTTACACCATTGAGATTGAGACCAATAAGATGAACCTGAAGAAGAACGAGTATGACCAGGTGAGCAAGCAGGCAGAGATTGATAAAGCTGCAGGCCGCTACCACCAATACAGAAGTACGAAGTGAAATCGATGGCGTCATCAGAAAATCGATACCAGCAAGCTGGGAAGTGACGACGGAGATACTCTGGATGACAGCATGGGGCTGATTCGGAAGTGATTCTTCTGATAATTCTTTTATCACCATTCTTAGTACAGGTGCTTACCGTATTAAGGGCAGGTAAATGAGCAGAATCGTAATACGGTTGTTCCAGGCTCTGCAGTTATTGTACGTTCCAGAGTTGATGAGAATCAGATCTGGCATGGAACTATGGGGGCTGTGTGGACGAGCAGAATTCAAGTAACAGCAATAGCAGCAATTCCTATTATTTTGGTGGATCAAGCTGATGATACCACAAGTTCCAGTACATATCCTTTTTATGTAACCCTGGATTCTTCGGATGGACTTATGCTGGGACAGCATGTATACATAGAGATGGATGAAGGTCAGGAGGAACGAAGACTGGCATCTGGCTTGGGGATTATTATATTGTAGATGCTGATACGGAAAGTCCTTATGTATGGGCTGTAGATTCTAAAGGCAGACTGGAGAAGCGCTCTGTTGTTCTTGGACAGCATGACGATGATCTTTCAGAATATGAGATCGCGGATGGCCTTACTGAGGATGACAGTATTGCATTCCCCGTCAGACAACTTGGAAGAGGAATGCGGACAAAGGACGTATCTGAGATGACAGATGAGGATCTGGAGGCTGTTGATATGGAAAGTAATCTGGATGGCAGTGAGTACTCAGACGGAGATACCATGGAGCCTATGGATGGAGACTATTCCAGTGCGGACTTTGAGACAGGCGTTTCAGATGAGGCATGGATGCTGCGATTGATGGGGATAGTACAGACTTTTTCAGAAGATTTCTCGGATGAAGATTTTATAGAGATGATTCAGAAGGGGACGATTACGAAGACTTTACAGATGAGAGCATTGATGAGCCTGGACAGTATGGTTCTGATGATACGGAGGCCGCAGGATGATACTTGAACTGAAGGGGGGATTTATAAAGATTACCAGCAGGAAAAAAATGATTGTCCCCGTATTGAAGGACGTAAACTTTTCCATGGAAGAAGGCGAATATGTAGCCATCATGGGACCTTCCGGTTCTGGTAAATCTACATTGATGAATATAATCGGTTGTCTGGATCAGGCAAGGGAACTTTTTTTCCTGGATGGGCAGGACATCAGCAAATGTTCTGAGAATGAGATGTCAGATATCCGTCTGAACAAGATTGGATTTGTATTTCAGAGCTTTCATCTGTTGCCGAGACAGTCTGCTATTTCCAATGTGGAAATGCCGCTGAACTATGCTCATGTGCCGAAAAAGGAGCGACGCGAGCGCGCTTTCGCAGCACTTGACAGGGTGGGGCTTGCAGACCGTGTGGATTTCAGACCCAATCAGCTCTCAGGTGGACAGATGCAGCGAGTTGCCATCGCCCGTGCCATTGTAAATAATCCAAGACTTCTGGCTGATGAGCCTACCGGTGCACTGGACAGTAAGTCTGGCAGACAGGGTTATGGAGCTTTTTCCAGAAGCTGAATGATGAAGGCGTTTCTGTCCTTATGATCACCATGATCCGGATATTGCAGCACATGCCAAGCGGGTAGTTATGATCCGCGATGGTGAGCTTCAGGAAAAGAGGTGATCCTATGGGAAAAGCGAAGAAAATTATAATAGGTGTGTAGTCACAGCCCTTGTAGGAACCGGTATTGGCGGTGGACTGATGTATGTACGGAAAGGAAGCCAGAAGGAAGTGCTGGTGGCAAGCGTCAGTGATCTGGCAGGTGAGAGATATGATTCCGATACCACATTGAGCGGAACTGTATATGCCAATGCAACACAGAGGATTTCCGCAGAGAAAGACATGATCATCCAGGAAATTTATGTGAGCAAAGGGGATGAGGTAAAGCCTGAGACAAGCTCGATTTCTTTTTGACATGACGCTTGTGGAAATGGAACTGAACATTGCCAAGCTGAAGCTTCAGAAACAGCAGCAGGATCTTGCTGTTGCAAAGAAAAAGACTTACCAGCCTGCAAAATGGCGGACCGATTCTTGATTCCGATTCTTCCTCCGCAGACAATCTGATTGATTCAGGAGAGGATTCTACAGAAGATGACAGCTCTGATCTTACGGGAGATGATGAACTGTCTTCTGCAGTAACTGCTTCTGATCATTATCTGGCAGCTGTTTTGCAGCCAATGCTTCTGGCTGCTGTGACAGATGGATTTGCAGACGCTCAGGCAGTTGTAAATGAAGAAATTACTTCTGCAGATACCCAGGAAGTGGGAAGCGAAGATATTGGTTCTGCAGATGAAATGACAAGCGGTGACACAGGAGATCTTTCTGCTGATACAGAAGCTGATTCCGGAGATGATTCTGAAGACGATTCAGAGTATAGCACCGGCGATCCGGGTACTGCTTCCGGATTTTATGACGAACCTTCCAGTGATGGTTTTAGCAGGTGATATTTCAGACACGAATCAGGGAGGATTTTTCGATGGAAGCAATTCTGGTTCCTCACAGAATCATGCTACCGTTGGAAATGACGGATTTGTAGATGGCGAGGAACCTTTTTACCTGACTCTGGATTATGATACAGAACCTTATCAGGAACAGGAACCGAAGAAGATCTTATCTGTATCTTTGTTCCAGTGCAAAAGGCAGGGTAAATGTAACCGGTGCCTTTCTGAACAAGATGGCTGGCTATAATGCTGACGGAACCATTCTTCTTCATCCGGGTGGATACTGGTATCTGTTGGAGTTCCATCATAATGATACCATTGCTGATTACACGAATCGAAAGAAATCCTGTACAGGATATTATCTGATTGATGGAAATATGCTCAGCAATCCAGTTGACCGCTTTGCGGAAATGGATTTACCCTTGACGGGGCTATGCAGTATGATAAGGGAGATGACGAGCCGGATATTCCTGGTGATGGAGGCAGTGGTGGCGGAAGCTCTTCCTGTCCCGTTCAGAGGCCATTAAGATCCAGAAGAACCGGATCGCCAGTCTGGAACTGGATGTGCAGGAGAGTGAGATCAGTATCAGTAAGCTTCAGAAGAAAGCTGACAGAAAGTTGATCACCAGTAAGCTGGATGGTATTGTAACCACTGTGGGAGATGCAGCTACAGGTACCAATTCAGAATCTGATTCCTTTATGATCATTAAGAGCAAAAGACGGCTATTACGTACAAGGGAACTGTAGGCTTATGTTTGACCAGGTGAAGGAAGGCACAATTTTGAACTGCAATTCTTATGGTGAGAATGGATATATGAATTTTGAGGCTGAGGTGATCCAGGTTTCCGATTATGCAGTTGATGGAGACAGCTCCTATTATTACTATGGAGACAGCAATCCAAATGTTTCTTCTTATAATTTTACTGCCAAGATTACAGATGACACCGTGCAGGTAAGTGTTGGAGACTGTGGATATCCAGCTGGGCAGCAGGCGCAGAGCACGGATGGCATTGTTCTTTCCAAGGCTTTTTGTCCGTACGGGAAGACGGCGTAAGCTATGTGTATAAGGATGACAATGGCGTGCTGAAGAAACAGATCGTTAAGGTAAAAGAGAATGTAAACGGTGGTGCTTATGTATTGGTAAGCGGCGGCTTGTCCATGGATGACAAGATTGCATTCCCTTATTCGAAATCCATCAAAGAATGAATGAAGACAAAGGAAGGATCGCTGGATACGTTTATGGGATATGATTCCACATCATATGGCGGTCTTGGTTAAGGAGGGATTTCATGTTTGAAAATATACGTCTGGCATTCCAGGGGAATCTGGTCACACAAGATGAGATCTTTCCTTACAATGCTGGGTATTATTATCGGTATTGCATCTATTATTGCCATTGTTTCCACGATTAAGGGAACGAGTGAGCAGATTAAGGATAACCTGATCGGTTCTGGAAATAACACGGTAAATGTAACCTTGTCACAGGGTGACAGTGCTTACAGTGTGGATTATTATGATGGCGGTTCTTCCGGCTCTACACCGATCCTAAGTCAGAGCCTGAAGGATGAAGTGTTAAAAACAGATCATGTGGAGAATGCAACATTTTTCATAGCAGAACAGACTACAACAGCAGTGTTTACTATGAGAACAGCAGTTTTTCCGGCGGTAAGGTCTATGGCATTGATACCAATTATCTGAATACCTGCGGTTATCAGGTACGTTCCGAAGGGGATTTGTACAGGCTGATTATGATATTTCCGCAAGGTGGCACTGGTGGACAGCTATGCTGCTGATACCATTTTCCGGGAGCTAATCCAGTGGGAAAATCATTGAGATCGGTTCTGAACCCTATACAATTGTAGGAGTTGTACGCCAAAGTCGGCTGACAGCTTGCCAAACATGGATACACCGAGTGATTTTTGACAGCTATTCCGAAAATGTGATGGGAACCGTAATGATTCCCAAATAAATGCTGGCCGATTTCATTTAAATTTGATGAGCCTGAGAATGCGATCGTCAAAGTAGACAGCACGGACAACATGAGTGAGACTGGTTCTGGCAGTAGCGAAGATTCTGAATAAATCCATCAGCAGCAATGAAAAGTGGAAGCAATTTTTAAATATAAAGCAGATGATGTTATGCAGCGGGTAAAGGATCTTCAGGATTTAAGTGAGAGCACCAACTCCCAGCTGATCTGGATCGCAAGTATTTCTCTTCTGGTTGGGTATTGGTGTTATGAATATCATGCTGGTATCTGCTAACCGAGCGTACCAAGGAGATTGGTCTGAAGAAGGCAATTGTGCCAGAAAGAAGGTGATTCTGGGGCCAGTTCCCTGACGGAGGCAGCAGTACTTACCAGTGTTGGAGGTATTATCGGAGTTGTTTCTTGGAATCGGACTTTCAAAAAGTAGTATCCAAGGTGGCAGGCTCACCTACAGCCATCAGCGTTCCGGCGATTATAGGCTCCCTGTAGTATTTCTATGCTGATCGGTATCATTTTGGTCTGCTTCCTTCTTGTTAAGGCGGCCAACCTGAATCCGATTGATGCACTTAGAAGTGAGTAATGGTTAATATTTTTGCAATAAATGTTAATATTGAAGATAAAACGAACGGCTGAAAGCATAAATTAGATGATTTGTGCTAACGGCCGTTCTTTTTATGAGAGTCAATTCATGTGTCCAAGTATGTTTTTGTTATTTGGGTAAAGTGGAGGTGCAGATTGTGGAAATGTTTTTAGGACAGGCTATAGACAATGTTATGTTTCGTCGGTTATAATTTTGCAAAATATAAGGGGAAACATGATATACTTGTTTAGAGATTACATAGAGATTCCTTTGGTAGGATTATTGCATACCACTGGAAGGGAGATTTTTAATATGCAAAAATATAAAAATGGAAACAAGTTCTGTCTGTTTCTACAGCAGTATGTCTGAGCATTGCGGGAACAGGGAAGCCTGATGGGCTGCGGCAGTACTGACAGAGGAAGGACAAGGCAGATTCTTGTGGAATCCAGAAAGCAATGGGACGGTATCTGGAGAATGAACTGGTCTGTGCCGGAAGGATGTATGGAGATTGTGGATTTGCAGGTTATGAAAGAGGGAAGCCTGAAAATGCTTGCAAGAAACAGTGATTACGAATTGATGCTCTACCAGTCCTCTGACAAGGGCAAGACCTGGGAGGATGGGAAGGAGGTTGCCGATTTTTTCGAGGTGGAAGGGGAATCCATTTTATAAAAAGCAGCGCTTGGAAGAGACGGAAGTATTCTGATTGGCGTGTATATAGAATCTGAAGATGAGAACAGCATGGGAAGTATGGACTATTATTATTGTCCAGCTGACGGTAAAAGGAAAAAAGAAGATTGAAATTGAGAAGCTTTGGATGAAACCATGGCCTGGGAGTATAGATATGGGGAAAAATGGCAATCTGTTTTTGCAGATTTCAGAAATGGAATCAGGAAATCAATCCTGTTGACGGGGCAGTGGTTCATGAGTATGAGAAGGGAAAATCCACAGATTATATGTGTGTGACTTCTGAGTATCTGATCGTGATTACAGATGGAGATGTGCATTACGGCGATGTGGCTTCAGGTAAGCCTGCCGATGGAGGTGATGCAATTGACTGCCCAGCTGAAAAGCTCCTGCAAATCTGAATTTGGAAATTCCTCGGTACTGCTTTGCTGTTTTTGGATGGCGATGAGAAAACACCGTATTCTATGTGGATCAGACTGGTTTATACCGCTATGCATTTATGGCAATGTAATTGAGCAGGTAATTGATGGAAGCCTGAATTCCATAAGCTCTTCAAATAAGGCATTTAACTGTATGGCAATGGATTCGAAGGATGTTTTACATTGGGGAAATTGATTACAGCTCCGGTTTAAATTGCGGAAGGTTGGTTTCTTATAAGTATTCTGCAGATACTCCAACTGTACCGATACAGAGCTCACCATATTCCCTGGAAGAGAATTCCTGGTATTCGACAGGGCAGTTGTTATGTTTCAGAAGAAATATCCGGATATTTATTCACACTGGAAACCGGAATGTCCGGAAACGATGGTGTAACACGCACGGATGCGTTAAAAACACTGAATACGGAAATTATGGCAGGAAAAGGACCGATATTTTGATTCTGGACGGAATTTCTTCCGAAACCTATGCAGAACAGGGAATGCTGGAGGATTTAAGTGGAATTTGAAAGAGGCAGGATTACTGGACAACATAGAAAGTGCTTATACAAAAGAGGATGGAAGTATCTATGAGATGCCAGTGAAATTTGGAATTCCTATGATAGAGGGAAACAAGGAGGATGTGCAGGCAGTGACAGATCTGGCTTCTCTTGCTGATGTGCTCACGAAGCACAAGGATGAATATGGACTGACTTCGGAAAACATCTATAAGCTGCCCTTACTTTATTCCATGTATCCACAGGCACTTCTGGAAAACTGGCAGATAACAATTCCGCAGCATGGATGAAGGCGGATGGAACTCTGGACGAAGAAAAAGATCAAGGAATTTCTGGAACAGTCCGAAAGGAATTTATCAGGCTGGAAAGGATGCTATGGATGAATTAAAGGCTGCTTATCCACAGGCTTTGATGACAGTGAACAGCCAGTATATGAAAGAGCTGGCAGTATTTCGGGAGAAACTGCCGTGCTGCTTTCCCGAAACTGTGAATTTGCTTTAGGTGATATTTTTTCGCCTTTGGATTTTTGCATTTGTAAATTCTATGGCAGAGATAGATACTTCCTTGGCCTATGCACTTTGGAATGGGCAGATGGCAAATTGTTTCATTCGGTCAGCCGAATCGGAATCAGCTCCAGAGCTTCCCAGAAAGCTGCTGCTGAGAAATTCGTGGAATATTTATTTTCCGAGAGAAGGACAGATGCTTTCCAGAGAAGATGGTTTCCCTGTAGTGGAAGCTGTTTACAATGAGAGGATTATTGGAATCAGGAGAGGCTGGAAACGTGTTAGTTACTGGCGGCAGCAGTAACAGTGAGAACGGCCAGAATTAGTAGACAGTATAAAAGTTAAAGGTCCGCTGATAAGGTAAAATGAATTAAAACAGCTTGGAAAATGCTTACAACCCGGTTTTGGATAATACAATCATTACCAGTGCTGGTTCAGAAAACGGAGTGCGTTACCTGAATGGGGAAATCAGCCTTGATGAGGCTGCGAATGCAGTTATGCAGCAGGTGAACCTGTATCTGGCAGAATAGAAGGAGTAAGAGATGTTTTAAAAAGCTTCACAGGCAAATGACCATATTTGCATCACTGATCACAAGCGGAATACTGATCCTGATGGCAGTTTCCTGTCTTGTGATCTCCGAGAGGGGGCTTACCCATAATACTTACGAGAGATTTTAAATAATGGAAATTCCTGTGGCTTATCTGGAAAATCAGACTGTGCTTTCTCACAAAGTGGATACTGGAAGCAAAGCAGAGAATACAAAGTGGAATTTCGCATTCGGAATAACGGAAAAAGCTGTATTTTGATAAGCTGGATACAGAAAGCCAAAATCAGGATAAAAAGGAAGAGGATCTGAGTTTGTGAAAATATGCTGACAGAGGCTGCCAGAATTTCCCGGGAAGAGCAGGGGCTTGATGTGGACTATGGGAAGTCCTCTCTTTCCAAAACAGTTTATTTTGAAACTTCAGATTTTTATGCCTGTACAGCCAGCCTGATTCCTAAGGGAAGCGGCGTGTTAAGCCTGGTGCTGGTATATCCTCTTGATGGGTTGAAAACACAGATCTTTCATCAAAGAGTCTGGTTTGGAGGTATGGTGCTGCTTGCAGTTCTGGCTTTGGTTACATTTTCCTGGTTTTTACAGGAAAATGCTTCTGCCCTCTGAAGAGAATCAAAGGAAACAAACCCAGTTTATTGCTTCGGCATCCCATGAACTGAGATCTCCGCTGGCTGTGATATTGTCAAGTGTACAGGCAATGGAATCTGACTGGGGAAAATGCCGGCAGATTTTTGAAAACCATAAAAAGTGAGGGAGACAGGATGTCCCGGCTTATCGGGGATATGCTTTCTCTTGCAAATGCGGACAATAAATCCTGGAGTATTATGAAGACAGATTGTGAGCTTGATACCTTGCTTCTGGATACATATGAGAAATACCAGCCTATTTCTGCATGGGAAAAAAAAGATTTCCCTGAAAGTAGTTCTGCCAGAGGAGCCTCTTTCTATCTGTAAGTGTGACAGTGCCAGAATCAGTCAGGTACTGGAAATCCTTTTTGGATAACGGGGCAAGCTATGTGTCGGTCGGTGGCGGGATGGAATTGGGAGGAAAAGAAAATGAAAATATTTTTCAGCTTTATGTACAGGATACTGGTCCGGGACTTTCGGATGAGAATAAGGAGGCTGTATTCCGAAGATTTTACAGGGCTGATCCGGCCAGAAAGGAGAAACAGCATTTTGACTTGGACTTTGCATTGCCAGGGAAATTGTGACGTTACATAAAGGGAGTATCCGTATTCTGGATACTCGGGTGGCGGAAGTACATTTGTGATAAGATTACCGAAATAAAATGAGATTTCTGTTTACTGGCAGACCTCCAACTGATAACCTATCCCGCGTATGGTTTTGAGAACCAGTGTGCTTTCCACAGATTTCAGGCGGCGACGGAGAAAATGTATGTAGTTGTCAAGATTTCCTTCTTCTACGTCGGATTCCATGCCCCATACGCGGGAGAGAAGAAGGTTTCTGGAAGAACCTGACCGGGGATTTTCGGAGAATACTTCCAGAAGGGCACTTTCGCGGCCGGAAAGAGTGCATTCTTTTGCACCCTTGGTAAGGCGTCCGCATTCAGGATCAAAAAGCAATATCTCCCAGCTTCAGAAGATTTAAGTCACCCCATTTTCCGGGACGGCGCATAATGCTGTGGATTCTTGCAAGAAGCTCTTCAAAAGCGAAGGGCTTTTACCATGTAATCATCTGCTCCGCAGTTCAATCCGTTGACTTTGTCCTGTAATTCGCCAAGTGCCGTAAGGAAAATAACAGGGTTGAGATGTTGGACTGTCTGGCTTCTTTTCCAAAACCTGGGTTCCATCCATGGAAGGAAGCATGCGGTCCAGAAGTACCAGATCATACATATTTTCCTGCATATAGTAAAAAGACCTTCCCCGGCACCATCCAGACATATATCTACCATTGAAATTTTCTTTTTCAAGTGCAAGCTTTGTAAGCTGCGCCAGATTTTTGTCATCTTCTATTATTAAGATTCTCATAAGAAACTCCTCTTCTTATAATCTGTTATCCATTATATACGCAAATTCCCTAAAATTTTAATTAATTTTTAAAGCCTGTTTGAAAACTGACAAAATCTCCCACAAATTGTGGCGCACATCTTGCAGAAAGCCTTTTTCAAACACGCTTTAGAGAAAGAATAGAGATTTCTTTTGCTATTTTTATAATGCTGAATGAAAGGTAGAAAAGAGGAAATTTTTTGAAAAGAAAACATGCCCTGAAAGGATTTTATTTATCTCCTAGCTTTGCAGGAGTCTGTGTATTCTGGCTGCTTCTTATGTGGATGTGGATCCGGATCTTTTTTGAGCTGCAATGGAGTGTTTACTGGATTTATGAATTATCAGATGATATTTTCCAATCAGGCATTTCTTCTTGCTGAAAAATATTTTGCGGTTTTTCGGAATCTGTATTCCGTTACTGGTGGTTTTGTCACTGGCAGCTGCTGTCCTGCTAAAATGGACTTGAAAAAAAATCAGAAGCAGCTGATGAAAAAACCGCATTTCTGCTTCCAATGGCCATTCCAGTTGCTTCTGTGGCAATTTCATGGAAAGTACTTTTAATGGACAGGGGCTTTGGAACCATTTTCTGGAAATGTTGTCGTTGAAAAGTATAGACTGGTTGAATACAAAGGCTACCTTCTGGGTGCTGGTGATCAGTTATATTTGGCGAATTTAGGGTATGACATTGTACCGTGGCTGGCAGGCCTTTCCACAATTCCGAATCTCTTTATGAGGCAGCAAAGGTGGATGGAGCAGGTGCCTGGAAATGTTTTTACCAGGATTACCTGTCCTAATCTTTTACCCCTCTCTTTTTACCATTGTAGTTCTGTCGTTGCTGAACGGCTTTAAAGTATTCCGGGAGGCTTATCTGGTCGCAGGAGATTATCCACAGGAGAACATGTATCTTCTGCAGCATCTGTTCAATAACTGGTACAGAGACCTGGCCATGGATAAGATGGCGGCTGCGGCAGTGGTTACTGGAATTGCGATCATGGTTCTGGTACTTTACTGCAAAAAGCATGGGAAAGAGGGATTAGAATGAAAAAGATTTGTTTTTTTTTGTACTTTTAGCTTTGGTCTTTTTTATATTTCCCTGTTTTATTTCTGTAGTTGGTCTCTTATGGGGAAAAAATGAGCTTACAGATCTGCTGTTTCCAGTGCTGCAGGAGGGGGGCGAAAGGATATGCTTCCTGGAAGCTGTTTCCGGAATATCCGACTCTGAAACATTATGGGAAGTACTGCTGGATTCACTGAATTTTTCGTAATGTTCTGGAACTCGGTGAAGATTACGGTGGTGCCTCGCTGGCGGGCTTTTTGGAATGCCTGCTGCATGGGGATTTGCCAAATTTGATTTTCCAGGGAAAATATATTGTTTACTTTGTATATTGCACTGATGATGATGCCGTTTCAGGTTATGCTTCTGTGGCAATTATCTGGTGTTGATAAAATTGGGCTTGCTTGACTCGCTTTTGGGGATTATTTTCCCGGCGGTTTTTTCTACATTCCCCATATTTATTATGTACCGCTTTTTCAAAGGGATTCCTCTGGCGTTTTCTGGAAGTGGCAAGACTTGACGGTGCAGGTGAGCTTAAACTGTTTTTTATAGTTGCCATCCCCTAGGCTCACCTGGCGTCATTTCTGCCATTGTTCTGGGCTTTCTGGAATACTGGAATCTGATTGAACAGCCGATGGCATTTTTGAAAACAAAAGAATTGTGGTTGTTGTCTTTGTACCTGCCTTTAATATTGAGTTGGAGCAGGCAGGGTTTGCATTTGCGGGCCTCTGTGGTGGCGCTGGCCCTGGCAGTTCTGGTATTTTGTCCGACAGGACTACCTGGAGCAGGGAATTGTCTCTACGGCGGTAAAGGAACAAAAGAGAAACAACTGAAAGTGACGATAAAAAACGACAGTTTGATAAAAATATATTGTCAATGGAATTTAAAAGAAATAGTTAGAATGCAGAGTGTTTTACAAATATGTTCAGGAACAGAATGGGAGTTTGACATGAAGAAAAATTAATTCAGGCAACTTGCCTGTTTTTTGTAATGATGCTGATTTTACCATATTGTCAAGAGTTTCGATTCTGTAAATGTGATACAGATCCAGACTAAGAACCGGCAAATCAGATGATCACTCATGAAGGGGTGAAAGGCTTTGGAAAAGTGGAGGGTAGTCAGGAAGTGGCGGTGTTTGTACTGGAAAATCTGCAGGTGGAGCAGGTGATGGTACATGCAGGGCAGACTGTGAAAAAAGGGGATATTTTATTGAAGCTATCCCAGAACAGCATTCAGGCGGCTTTGAAGAATCTGGATGATAAAGTAAAAACTCTGGAAGGGCAGGCAAAGGATCTGGAAAGCCAGAAAAAGGTGAACAGCCAGAAGCGTGCAGCGGAGCAGACATGGGCTGGAAATCTTATGATCTGGCTGTGCAAAGCGGAAATGTTTCCGTGGATAATGCAAGGGCGGAAGTTCAGATAGCCCAACAGCGGCTTGACGAATTTTACAGGGAAAAGGAAGCAAAGACTTCCGGGGATGATTTAAGTGGTTTCACAGATGGAGAGGAAGGGTTTAATGATGGTGAGACCACTGTAACACAGGAGGATGATTCCGCCACAGAAACTGCCCTTCAGGATGATCTGCGAGCCAGACAGGAAGCATTAAATGAAGTGATCGCGGGAAGAAACCAGACTCTGGCAAGTGCCGGAAAAGCGCTGTCCGATGCCAGTGCGCTGGAGTCTTCAGACAGTACCTTGGAGAACGTACAAAGAGAACTGGAAAATGCCAGAGCAGATATGGAAAAGATTACAGTGCTTCAAAGCACAGAGGAGTGATTTCGTCTCCTTCTGACGGTGTGATCAAAGTCTGTCCGTGCAAACCGGAGACCTTACAGGACAGACTGCAGCAGTAGTTTTATATTCAGCCGATGGTGCTCTTCGAATGACTGGTACCATCTCAAAAGAAGATATAAAATATGTGTCTGCGGTGCAGACGTGAAAATCACAGACAATAACAATAATGATATTTCTGGTGCAACAGTGGAAAATATAACAGAAAAAAGGAGGAGAATGATATTCGTGACCTGTCCATCATAATGCTGGAGGACAGTCTGTCCATCGGTCAGAGCGAGATTTTTCCATATCAAAAGATGCTGGGCCTTATTCTGCTGCGTTCCGCTTTCAGCGCTGTACCAGGAGAATGGGAAGGTCTATGTGTATGTTACAGACACAGAAAATACAGTGCTTGGAACGGTAATGGTTGCAAGAAAAGTGGAAGTTACTGTGCAGGATAAAACCAGACAACTGCTGCATTGGGTGAGGAAGCCTTTCTACGGATCAGGCTGTGATCGTCAGGCAGACAGGGAACTGAAGGATGGAAGCAGGGTGAGGATTTCTGAAAATTAGCATGGAAAGTAAAAGAAGAATTTTTTAAAAATATGAATAATTATGACAGCATTGCTGGCCTCCTTTTATTTTATTCTGGAATGAAAGATTATGTGAAGGTAAGGAAAAACAGACATAGCGGTGGTTGAACTGTATGAAGATTATCCTGCAGTAAACCTGGCAAAGCAGATCTGGGAAAATTATCAAAGTGATGATGAGATTACAGATCTCTGTTTTATTTGGAATGAGGCGTTCAGGTGGTTATGAATCCAGAGGATTTCAGACAGAGCAAATGCTCAGGTGACAGGCGTTGTGGGAATGGCTGCTTTGTACGACCGAGGGGCTCTTTATTAGAGAATGATGAAACCGGATGCGTGATCGATAAAGACACAGCCCTGGAGCTTTTCGGCAGTGAAAATTGTGCGGGAAGTCAGTTGACTGTGGGAGAGCAGATTTACGAAGTGCGAGGTGTGGTATCCTGGAATCAGCATACGATCCTTATCCGTCCCGTCAAAAAATCAGGTTTGTACTCAGGTTTTGATCAGAGGAAAAAAGGTCAGGAACTGGAGGTGCTGCATCTGATTTTCTCGTGGGAAACGGACTATCCGGAATATTAGTGGATGACAGCTGGCTGGAAGTGATTTTGCCCTGGTTTCCAGTGACTTTTCTTGTAATGCTTATAAGAACTGTTTCCAGGTGGTTGCATGAGACGGAGCGCGGAACCTGGGAAAATGGAATTCAAAGAAGCAGAGAAAAAGAAAATTGATTTTAGAAAATGTAGCTGCTTTTGTTATTAGAATTTTACTGTGGGGAATCGGTCTCTTTTTTTTGCGTAAGGCTTCTTATCCCATATTCCCCAGAGCTGGCTGCCGGACAAATGGTCAGATTTCTCTTTCTGGCCTGCGAAGCTCAGAAAAACAATGGAGCTTTTCCGCTGGTACAATCATGTTCCCAAAACTATGGCGCAGGCGGAGCGGCTGATGGCGGAATTGGCTGTATTATAAAATGTGGGGCAGCAGTGCTGCTTATAGAGGGGCGGTGTAGGCTGTCTTTTTTTTCTTTTTGCCAAAAGAATTTTACAGATGAAGAAATATTTTGGTACATTTTTTCGAGACTTTTCTTTAAAGTGTTTGCCAGACTGGAGCGCAGGTATTATAATAGACTTTAAGACCCTGAATAGGGAAAGAAGATTTACAGTCGCTGTTTACTGGGAAAAAAAGAACCAGCTGCCAGAAAAAAGGCAGGACAGCGGCAAGTTTATTTACTGTTATTCATTGGTAAGGTTCATGAAGCGTATTTGCTGTGAACGAAGTGAACAGGAACATGAGTTTTTATGAGATAAGGGAGAGATTGAATGAGTAAAGATTGCCATTGTAACGGACAGTAACAGCGGCATTACACAGGAGGAAGGACGCTGGACTTGGGTGTCTGTTATTCCTATGCCTTTTTTATTAATGAGAAAATGTGCCTGGAGAATTACCTGAGCCAGGATGAATTTTATCAGTGGCTGAAGTCGGATGCTTCTATTTCCACTTCCCAGCCAAGTCTGGGAGAGACTATGGGATTATGGGATAATCTTTGAGAAGGAATATGATGAGATTCGTACAGATTCCCATGTCAAACGGACTTAGCGCTACCTGTGCTACTGCTATGGGACTTGCTCCAGGGTATGGGGGCAGAGTGCACGTGGTAGATAATCAAAATTTCCGTAACTCAGCGTCAATCTGTGGAGGACGCGATTGCTCTTCAGGATACGGGTAAGGCAGGCTAAGAAATTAAGAAGATCTGGAAGAAGAGAAATTTAATTCAGTAATTTATATTACCTTGGGGAAACCACAGAATATCTGAAAAGAGGCGTAGGATCACACCTGCTGCAGCTGCAATCAGTACCGTTTTGAATCTGAAGCCAGTGCTGCAGATCAGGAGTGAAGCTGGATGATGCGCTTTACCAAGGTAAGAGGTAAAAAGCTTAGGCCAGACGTATTACTATGCTGAAGGCTGAAGGCAGATTTTGAGGACGCTGCCGTTTGTCAGAATGGAGAAATGTCTTCAGGCTCTTACAGGTAATCGGAAGAGGCAGGAAGAGTGGAAGCAGGAGATGCAGGAAACCTTTCCTGGTAGCAAATCCATATGGATCCGCTGTCATAGTGTGGCATGCCATATTGGATATAGTTCTCTGCAATGTATTCTAAAGAAAGTAACTAAGGAGATTCCGCCATGTATCATCCTAAAGTCTGACGGAGCTTCACTTTACAGCACTACAGACCTTGCAACACTTGTTATGCGTATGAAGGAGAACAACCCTGACCGTGTGATTTATCTGGCAGACGCACGTCAGTCAATGCACTTTATCCAGGTGTTCCGCTGCGCAAGAAAGACAGGCATAGTACCTGATACTACAGAGCTTGTACATATCGGCTTTGGAACCATGAACGGTAAGGACGGCAAGCCTTTCAAGACAAGAGACGGTGGAGTAATGCGTCTTGAGTACCTCCTCAAGGAAATTGACGATGAGATGCTCAATAAGATTAAGGAAAACCAGAAGGAAAAAGAGAATCTGAATATAGACGAGGCGGAGGCTGAGCAGACAGCCAAAACTGTTGCGCTTGCAGCAGTCAAGTATGGTGATTTGTCTAATCAGGCGAGCAAGGATTACATCTTTGATATCGACAGATTCACATCCTTTGAGGGTAACACAGGTCCATATA
>VOFH01004065.1_pt1 | contig 27413 bp, 55 predicted proteins | sample 5384091 | NCBI WGS metagenome assembly VOFH01 (sample SAMN12384727, study PRJNA508395) | human gut metagenome | isolation source: healthy gut G | host: Homo sapiens
CCGGTAACGCATTCCTGCTATCTGAGGAATCGATACGCCGAAGATCGGAAGAATCAGTGCGAATTATACCATCGAAGAGATTCGGCAGCACATCGGCGCCGATTCGAAACATATCAGTATCGAAGGTCTCAAAAGAATGTATCGGCTTCGGTGACTGTATCTGCGACGCATGTTTACAGGAGATTATCGGTGGAGCTCTCCGACGTGGATTATGCTGCGGAACACGAAGAGGCTGCCAGCAAGAGAGAGTTTATTTTCGAATACGATTGATTTAAAACGGCAGATCAGCGCTTTCGCAAATGTGCAAATTCGGAAAATACATGATGAAGAAAAAATTTCAACATGGAATAAATTGACTTATAAAGACGCCGGTGGATACCAAAGAAGGCGGAAGAGCCGTAGAACTGATGAAGGACCGTATAGAAGACCTTCAGCGAAAATGTTCTGGCGACCGGTCTGGGCAGCTTCGACGTATGTATCAGCTCGATCTGGGCAAAATGACGGAGCCAGTGCTCGTATCCGGTACGGACGGTGTAGGCACAAAGCTGAAAATCCTTTCCTGATGGACAAACATGATACCGTAGGCCAGGACTGTGTGGCGATGTGCGTCGGCGACATCATCTGCCAGGAGCGGTGCCTCTCTTTTCCCTGGACTATATCGCTGGGAAAGGAAAGTGCAGGCGGGAAAATCGCCGATATAGTGAAGGGAATCGCGGATGGCTGCGTGCTTTCGGAATGCTCTCTCGTGGGCGGCGAAACAGCGGAAATGCCGTCTTTCTATGGCGATGACGAATATGATATGGCGGGTTTTGCCGTGGGGAATCGCCGATAAGAAAAATATCATCGACGGAAGCAAAGTTGCGGAAGGCGATATTCTCATCGGACTTCCTTCCAGCGGAATTCACAGCAATGGATATTCTCTGGTCAGAAAGATATTTTTCGATAAGATGGATATGGATGTCGCCGACTATGTGGAAGAACTGGGAACCACTCTGGGCGACGCGCTGATCATGCCGACGAGAATCTATGTCAAGGCCTGCAAGGCGCTCTTCGGTAAATTCGATATTCACGGTATCGTACATATGACCGGCGGCGGATTTTATGAAAATATTCCGCGGATCCTTCGAACGGCCTGGGTGCGGAAATCGAAACGGGTTCCTGGGAAGTTCGGAAATTTTCAAGTATATTAGAAATGCGGAAATGTCGATGCAAAAAATGTTCTCGACGTTTAATATGGGAATCGGTATGATTTTGACCGTTGATCCGGCAGATGCCGGAGGTGTGATGGACACTCTGACCGCTGCCGGCGAAAAACCGAGTGTTATCGGGAAGATTTCTTCGAAGGAAGGCGTCTCGATCATCAAAGACGGGAGAAATATTATAAATAGAGGTTTTAAATGAAAAATATATCAGTGCTCGTTTCCGGCGGCGGAACGAATCTGCAGGCCGTCATCGATAATGTGGAAAACGGATTTATTGAAAATGCGAAAATCGTTCAGGTCATCGCGAGCAAAGAAGACGCTTACGCTCTGACAAAGGGCAAAAATCACAATATTAAAGGCGTATATATCGGCAAAAAATTATCGGTCATGTCGGGCGCACAGATGCTATCATCCGCGCTCTGGATGAGGAAAAGACAGATCTGGTAATTTTAGCCGGATATATGAGCGTTCTCGAGCCGAAGCTGATCGAGGCGTACCGAAACAAGATTATCAATATCCATCCTTCGCTGATTCCCAAATACTGCGGTAAGGGTTTTTACGGACATTTTGTTCATGAAGCCGTCATCGCCGGCGGTGAGACGGAATCGGGCGCGACAGTTCACTTTGTGGATGAAGGCGTGGATACGGGAAAGATACTCATTCAGGAAAAGGTTCCGGTTCTGCCGGACGATACGCCGGATACACTATCTGCACGGGTGCTGGAGGTAGAGCACAGAATTCTGCCGCTGGCCGCAAAAATTCTGCAGCGGCGAGTTGGAACATCTGTAAGATAACGGAGCTACTCGAATTCGGAGGTACTTCAAAATGAAAATATTAGTCGTAGGAAGCGGCGGAAGAGAACATGCCATCGCGTGGAAACTGGCGAAGAGCAAGAGAGTGGAAAAACTTTACTGTGCTCCCGGAAATGCGGGAATCGCATCAGTAGCGGAATGCGTTTCTGTCAAAGCGGAGGATCTGGAAGGAATCCGCGATTTCTGTGTGGAAAATAAAGTGGACATGGCGGTGATCGGACCGGAAGTGCCGCTTTCTATGGGGGATCACAGATCTGCTGAACGAAGCGGGAATCCGTGTCTTCGGGCCGGATAAAAACTGTTCTCAGTTAGAGGGCAGCAAATCTTTTACGAAAGCATTTTTTAAAAGACATCATATTCCGACGGCGGGATACAGAGAATATACCGAGAAAGAAGCCCTCAAAAAGATATCGGCATTTTCGGTTATCCGATGGTTCTCAAGGCGGATGGACTGGCGGCGGGAAAGGGCGTCGTATTAGCGGAAAATTATGAAGAAGCGGAGAAGGCCATCGAAGAGATGATGGGAGATCGGATTTTCGGCGATGCGGCGGATCTCATCGTAGTCGAAGAGTGCCTCCGGGGCATCGAAGCTTCCATGCTCTGTTTCGTCGATGGCAGGACTATCGTTCCGATGGAATCCGCCCAGGATTATAAGCGGATTTTTGACGGTGACAAGGGTCGAACACCGGCGGTATGGGGACGTATTCGCCGAGCCTGATTTTCAATGATGAATTGAAAAAAGGAAATCGATGAAAAATACTTCAGCCGACGATTCGAGGTTTTATCGAAGACGGACTGGATTTTCACGGAGTGCTTTTTATCGGTCTCATGATCGGTGAGGACGGACCGAAGGTGATCGAGTTCAATAATCGTTTCGGAGATCCGGAAACACAGTCGGTTCTCATGCGCCTGGAGACCGATCTGGCGGATATTTTTGACGCCTGCATCGATGGAACGCTGGATCAGATCGATATCAGATGGAGCGATCGCCGGGCGGTCTGCGTGGTACTGGCATCCGGAGGCTATCCGGGGAGCTACGAAAAAGGAAAAGTGATCCGCGGCCTGGATGATGTAGATGAGGATATCGTCGTATTTCACGCGGGTACTGCCGAAAGGACGGGCAAATCGTCACCAGCGGCGGAAGGGTTCTCGGCGTTACCGCTGTGGGCGCTACAAACGACGAAGCGAGAGCAAAAAGCCTTTGCAAATGTTGAAAAAATTACGTTTGAAGGCGCTCAGTATCGGAAAGATATCGGAAAGATTAACCGATAGATATTATGGTAAACTTTTCAAGTCCTGTAATATCATACAGAAGGAGTTCTGCCGTCGCCTCTGCGGACGGCAGGATTCCTTTCAGTTTTTCTGCGGGATTTGATGTCCGCCGGGAAAACCGGCAAAACAGCTGTTTTCTGTCAATTTAAGTTTCATTGTGACGCGGAAAAATTCCGTTTCATAATGGATTAAGAGAAAAAGAAGATGCGGAAGGAAAATTATGGGTAAAGAGTACTGGAGAGCCGGCAATATGCTGTATCCGCTGCCTGCGGTCATGGTCAGCTGTCAGCGGGGCGGCGAGCAACCCAATATTATCACCGTGGCGTGGACCGGCACCGTCTGCAGCGATCCGGCGATGGTCTATATTTCTGTACAGGAAAGCCGGCATTCTTATGACATCATCAGAGAATCAGGAGAATTTGTCATCAATCTCACCACGGAGGAACTGGCGCGGGCCACAGACGTCTGCGGCGTAAAATCCGGCCGCGATATCGACAAATTTAAGGAGATGAATCTGACGCCAGTTCCGTCGAAATATGTCTCTGCGCCTTCGATCGCGGAGTCGCCGGTCAATATCGAGTGCAGAGTAAAACAGATCATCCCTCTGGGAACGCACGATATGTTTCTCGCCGAGGTTCTGGGCGTCACCGCAGATATGGATTACATGGACGAAGACGGCCATTTCGACCTGTCCGCTTCCCGGCCGCTGGTCTACAGCCACGGCGGTTATTATGCACAGGGACGGAAACTGGGCAAATTCGGGTTTTCAGTAGAGAAAAAAAAAAAACACACCGGAGAAAATTTCCGCGCAGAAGGGGAAAAAAGGAACTGCTGAAAAGAAAAAAGCGGCCGGAGAAAATGTCATCTGAAAATTCATAACTTTATAAAATACGCGCAGAATAACGGAAAGGATCGGTATTCTGCGATCAGCCTCCTTACATATATCAGATAAAAAATACGATATATGTAAGGAGGTTTTTGATGAATACAGAAATGAACAGCAGTACGGATATTCGTATGACGGACGTATCCGTCTTCGGCCGTTCTTACGAGCAGGTCCACGGACTCGGAAGCAGACCGGCGGCGGAGAGAGTCTTCGGAAGCCCTGGTGCGGAGTCTGCGGCTGTGCCCGATAAAAAGTGGTAAAAAGCAGAGCGTCCGGCCGAAAAGAGCTCCCGTTCTCATACAAAGACAGATCTGGACGGCGAACAGAAATTTTATCTCTGCAAGAAATGCGGAAATCTGGCGGGAATGCTGAATGACAGCGGTGCGGAAATAAAGTGTTGCGACAGCAGCATGGATCGACTCACCGCGGTTTCCATGGGACAGGTAAGCGTTCGTGCGGATGGGGATAAGATATGTGGATTTCAGCAAGGTTCCTCATACCGTCGGACACGATCATCATATCGGATGGGTATATATCAAGACCGCAAGAGGCGGTCAGAGACAATTCTCTATCCGGATATGTTTCCGGAAGCGGTCTTTACCATCAATGACGGAGATGAGTTCCGCAACGCTTTCGTATTCTGCAGCCACCACGGCCTGTGGTCCTGTTCAGAATTCGACAGATTGAACTGACACAGTGGGGTCTGAAATCCCCCGGAAAGGCGTACAGACGGGTCTGTCCGCCTTTTTGAATATCTTTGCGATCCCGTCCTGCGCTCTTTGCAATCCGCCGTCTGTCATGTTATACTAATATGATATATTTACGCGAATTTTAGGATGCTATCGGAGGTAAAACAGCATGAAAATAGCAGTCGACGGAATGGGCGGAGACAACGCCCCGCAGGAAATTGTAAAGGGCTGTATCGAAGCTTCGAAAGTGATTGACGATGAAATTTATCTCGTCGGTCGGAGGATGTTTTAAAAAAGAACTGAAGAGACACAAGTTCGATCGGAACAAGATCAAGATCGTTCACGCGCCGGAAGTGATTACTAACGATGACGCTCGGTCAAAGCAGCTCGGACGAAGAAAGATTCTTCGCTGATCCGCGCGATTTCTCTGGTGAGAGAGAAAAAGTGCGATTTTGTGATTTCCGCCGGAAATACAGGCGCTCTCATGGCCGGAGCCCTTTTAATTTAGGCCGGATTCAGGAATCGACCGTCCGGCTATCGGCATGACGTATCCGGTCATCGGACGGGGATCTCCTTTCTGGTAGACACCGGCGCGAACGCGGAGTGCAAACCAGGAAATCTGCTGGAATTCGCCACGATGGGCAGCATCTATGAATAAGGTCCTGGGGTGGGATCTCCCACCGTTGGACTGGTCAATATCGGCTCGAAGAGAAAAAGGGACCACCATGCTGAAAGAGACCTATCAGCTGCTGAAGAAGAGCAATCTCAATTTTATCGGAAATGTGGAAGCCAGAGATATTCCGTACGGCGCTTGTGATGTTCTGGTATGCGACGGATTTGTGGGCAATACGCTTTTAAAACTCACAGAGGGACTGAGCGCTAAGATGATGGATATTCTGAAAGACATGCTTACAGCGTCGGCTGTCTCCAAGATCGGCGCGGTGATGCTGTCAGGTCAGCTGAAAAAGAACTGAAAAAGGCCTTTGACTATTCCGAGTACGGCGGAGCGCCGATCTTAGGCGTGCAGGGGCCGGTGATCAAGATTCACGGTTCTTCCGGAGCGAACGCCGTCAAAAAAATGCCATCATAAAGGGCATTCCTTATGTGGAAAACAACGTAGTGGGAATCATTCGTGATTCCGTCATCGAGCTGGAGGAAATAACGATAAGTGAGTAATAACGAAAAGATCTGTCAGACCTTTACCGGGCGCTGGGGTATGCGTTTCGAGACGAATCGGTGATACGCAACGCGCTGACCCATAGTTCCTACTGTTATGAACACAGGCTGGATTACAGAGAAAACAACGAAAGACTCGAGTTTCTCGGAGATGCGATATTTGACGCGGTCATCGCAGACGAATTGTACGTCCGGCTGACCGACAGAGAAGAAGGAGATTTGAGCCGGCTGCGGGCATCTATCGTCTGCGAGCAGTCTCTTCTGCGCAAGGCGGAAGAACTGAAGCTGGCGGATTATATGCGCTTGGGACACGGGGAACAGCTGTCCGCAGGCAGCCGGAAAAAACGTTCTCTCACAGCGGATGCGCTGGAAGCTTCCATCGGCGCCGTCTATATCGACGGCGGCTGGGAGAACGCAAAAAGGTGATTCTGGGTCTTTTCAGCGATGTGATCGACGACGCTCTCAGCGGAAAACTGGAAAACGACTATAAAACTGCGATACAGGAGTTTCTGCAGTCCAAAGGGAGCGGCACACATCTCATACCGGCTGGACCGGGAGTCCGGTCCGGATCACGATAAGACTTTTTGTATCCTGAGAAATAACGGCGTGATCATCGGCAGAGGTTCGGGAAACAGCAAAAACAGGCGCAGCAGAACGCTGCAAAACAGGCTTTGGAAAAGATGAGAGGTTAAATTGTATTTCAGAAAGATCAGTATTCATGGCTTTAAGTCGTTTGCAGATCCGATAACGATAGAATTTGACAGAGGAATTACCTGCGTAGTGGGGCCTAACGGCAGCGGAAAGAGCAATATTTTCGACGCTCTGCGCTGGGTGCTGGGCGAACAGAGTCCGAAGACGCTGCGCGGCGGAAAAATGGACGAAGTGATCTTTGCCGGAACGGCTTCGAGAAAATCGGGGATGGCGGAAGTCTCGCTGCTGATCGACAACAGTGACGCCAGTCTTCCAGTGGATTTTTCCGAAGTGGAGATCACCAGGAGAATGTATCGTTCCGGTGAAAGCGAGTACTATATCAACCGCTCCCAGTGCCGTCTGCGGGACATTCAGGGAACTGGTCATGGATACCGGTATCGGTGTGGACGGATATTCTTTTATCGGACAGGGGAAAAATCGCGGAAATCGTCAGCGGTCGGGCGGACAGCCGCCGGGAAATTTTCGAAGAGGCTGCGGGCATTGTAAAGTACAGAAGCAAAAAGGCGGAAGCGGAAAAAAGCTGCTGACCGCTGACCGCAATCTGGATCGGGTAAACGACATCATCGCCGATCTGGAGACGAGGATCGGTCCGCTGAAGGCGGAAGCGGAACGCGCGGAAGAATATCTTCAGCTGAGCAGAGAATACGCGGAGACGGAGACCGGAATCATCGTCAGGAGTATCGCGGCGATCGGAGAGGCAAGCGAGTCGCTGAAGAATCAGATCGACGATACAGAGCGTCAGATTGCGGAAGTACGGCGGGAAAAAGAGGCTGTTTCCGCACGGATCGCAGATCTTGCGGCGCAGGCTTCCGTTCTTGATCGGGAAGATCTTGCGGAACGCGACCGGATGATGGAATTTGCCGGACGTCTCAGCGAGCTGAAATACAAAAAATATATGGGCGAACGAATCCTGACACTGCAGGAGCGAATACAGGCGCTCGGTGAAGAGCAGAAGGCTTTGAATTTCCGTCTGGAGGAAGAACAGGAAAGCCGGCAGGCATCCGCGGAAAAAAAGTGGATGCACTTCAGCGGGAGCTGACCGCAGTTCAGCAGATGCTGCATCAGAAAAATGAACTTTTTCTGCAGGATTCCAGAAATCTGAAGGAAAGTGAAAACCGCGCCGAGGATGGAAGGAACCGGCTTTACGATCTGGGGATCGGTTTCTTCCATATCAGCGGAAATTTCGGCATGAGAAATCTCAGAGATTCTCTGCAGGATCGTTATGAACAGTTGAAACAGAGCGTCAGAGTGAGCGGAGACGAAGACGGCGAAGAATCTCAAAATGAAGAAGAACGTCATATTCTGCATACCGAAGGGATGCTTCAGGATAGAAGCGCGGATTAAAGAACTGAAAGGAGATGCGGAACAGTGCGCCGGCCGTCTTTTAGCCTTTCGCAGGAGCTTCAGAAGACGGTTATGGAACTCAGCCGAAAAAGAGGCGGAGAGAAATGCGCTGCTGCATATGGAAAATACATATGAAGGTTACAGTGGTGCGGTTCGTTTTCTCATGAAAGAGGCGAAGATCGACGGTATCTTCGGTACGGTAGGCGAACTCATCGAAGTACCCTCCGGCTATGAAATCGCTGTAGAGACAGCTTTGGGCGCGCGTATGCAAAATATCATCTGCAGAGACGACGCCAGCGCCGATCAGGCTGTCCGCCTGCTCAAGCAGAAAAGGCCGGACGTCTGACGTTTCTTCCCGTCAGCAGTCTGCGGGTTTCTCCCCGCAGATACGAGGAGGAATTGTTTCGGGAAAAAGGCTTTCTTTGCTGCGGCATCTCAATGTGTCACGACTCTTCCTCCCTATGTCAGGGCGGTGGAATATCTGCTGTCCGGCGTAGTCATCGTGGATACGCTGGACAGTGCGTCCCGTATCGCAGCCAGATACAGAGGATGCCGCTGTGTCACGCTGGAAGGAGAGATTGTCAGTCCGGCAGGGGCGATTACCGGCGGTTCTTATCGAAAAAATACCGGAGGAATTCTGGACCGGAAAAAACGGCTTGCAGAAATCGAAGAAGAAATCCGTCTTCACAGTGCAGAAAAACGCATCAGGAGCATATGACGGAATCTCTGCGGGACGAAATTTCCAAAATTGAAAAATTGCTGAAAGAACAGGAAAGGGAAGAAGCGCGGCTGAAACTGCAGCTGATGCGCGAAAAGATGAACAGAAAGCCCAGGATGATTTCAGAAATGAGCGGCGTACCCGCAGGCAGCGGACACAGCAGGAAATGCAGCGCCTCCGAAGAGAAATCGAAGAAGCCGAAAGGCGGATCGAAGAGATGGAAGCGGAGGAAGCGCGTTGCAATGAAGAAATCAAAGCGCTAAGAGATGCGGTTGAAAGGCAGCTGACAAAAGAATGAAATCCTGCGGAAATCTCTGGAATCTCTCGAAATGGAATAACGGAGATGAAGCTGAAAGCCGAGTCTCTGAGGAGAATTTGCCGCAGCGTATGCAGCGGTGCAGCGAAGTGCGAAAGAAATCCTGCGTCTTACAGGCGAGGTCCAGGAGAAAGAGTCTTCAAAGAATCGATAGCCGGAGAAATCGCTCAGAGACAGAAGGAATGGGATGAGACGGAGCGTATGCTTTTTCCATGGAGTCTTCCGATGAGTCCGGCGGCCGACTGGAGATCAAAAATAGAAAAGCGCAGAATGTCCGTCATACGGCGGAACAGAATGAGATCCGTCAGAAGAAAGAACGAACTCTTTATGAACTGGAGTCGGTACGCAGAGATGAATCTGCGTCTGAACGGAAACGAGGAGCAGACCGCGCGTCTCAAGGACAGGCTTTGGGAAGAATTTCAAATTTCTTATCCGGAGGCGGTGAAACTTGTCCTCTGTCTTCAGAATCCGGGGCGCAGGCGGAACGGCGCTCGAGGAGTCTCCGGCGCCGGCTCCGGGAGCTGGGGGAAGTAAATACAGGCGCAGCGGCGGAATATGAGGCGGTCCGCGAGAGATATGAATTTATGGACGCTCAGCGCAGCGATCTGACCGAAGCGGCGGATTCCCTCGGCCGGATCATCCGTGAAACCGATAAAAAATCAGAAGTGATTTTCAGAATACCTTTCAGCTGATACAGACTCACTTTAAGACTGTGTTTTTCTGAACTTTTCGGCGGCGGAACGGCACAGTTGTCTGTCAGAGGCGACGATATGCTTGAGGCGGAGATCGATATTATCGCCCAGCCGCCGGGCAAGCTGCAAAATATGAATCTTCTGTCGGGAGGAGAAAGACGATGACAGCGATCGCCCCTGATGTTTGCCGTTCTGAAAGCGAAGCCGGCGCCGTTCTGTATTCTCGACGAGGTGGAGGCGGCTCTGGACAGAGGCGAATATCGAAAGGTTTTCCGCTTATCTGGAAAATTTCAGGGCGTTCAGTTTGTTCTGGTGACTCACCAAAAGGTTACGATGGAACACGCAGACGCACTTTACGGTGTCACGATGCCGGAGAAGGGAATTTCGAAAGTTCTCGTTGAAGCTCTCAGACGCAAAACAGATCGGGGACAATGTCCTATAGATAATTTGACAGACAGATAAAAGCAGGAGGATAGAGCGTTATGGCATTTGGAGAGAAGAAATCTTTTTTTTCGGACGTCTCAAGGAGGGACTGACGAAGACAAAGGATAATATGGTAGGAAAGATTGAAGATGTTATCTTTCAGCGGCCGGAAATCGATGAAGATATGATGGAGGAGCTGGAGGAGACTTTGATTCTTTCCGATATCGGCATGGAGACGACAGGAAGATTATCGACCGTCTCCGGAGAGATATCAAGGCGGGAAAAGCTGGATACGCCGGAAAAGGTCATGGAACAGATCAAGAAAATTATCAGTGAGCTGATCGCAAAAGATGCGGGCTATGCGTTGTCTTCTTCGACGCCGCTGGTGCTTCTCATGATCGGCGTCAACGGTTCAGGAAAGACGACTTCTATCGCGAAGATCGCCCATATGCTGAAACAGGACGGTAAGAGAGTCATGCTGGCAGCAGCCGATACCTTCCGGGCAGCGGCTATCGAACAGCTGGAGATCTGGGGCGAGCGGGCAGGCGTTCCTGTCGTTCGTCATCAGGAAGAGCGGATCCGTCCGCCGTCATCTATGATGCTATCAAATCAGCGCAGGCGAAAAATATCGACGTCCTGATCTGCGATACGGCCGGCCGTCTTCAGAATAAAAAGAATCTGATGCTGGAGCTGGAAAAAATGAACAAGATTATCGACAGGGGAGTTTCCGGAAGCGGCCAGAGAGACGCTCCTGGTACTGGACGCCGCTACAGGAAAAATGCCGTATCTCAGGCGAAGAATTCGGTACTGCGGCAAATCTCACCGGTATCGTGTTGACGAAGCTGGACGGTACTGCAAAAGGCGGGATTGTCATCACTCTCGCCGATGAATTCGATGTTCCCGTAAAATTTATCGGCGTCGGCGAAGGCATGGAAGACCTGCAGGTATTTGATCCGGAAATGTTCGCCGGAGCTCTGTTCGAAAAATAGATCGGCAGACTGCAGACGAAGATATGAGAAGGTTTTCAGAGAGCAGGGAAGATACAGAAAAAGGCTGTCAGCGCTCTGTTCCGTGAAAAATATATTTTAAAGGAGATCAGTTTTTATGAGTAAACCGATTGTTGCCGTCGTAGGTCGTCGAATGGGGGCAAATCAACGCTTTTCAACAAAATCATCGGCAGCCGGGTATCCATCGTAGAGGATACGCCGGGCGTGACGAGAGACCGGATTTATGCGGAAGCCGAATGGAGCGGAGTACCTTTCGTCCTTATCGATACGGGCGGTATCGAACCGGATTCCGACGATATCATCCTTTCTCAGATGAGAGAGCAGGCGCAAATCGCTATCGATACGGCAGATGTGATCATTTTTATCGTAGATGGAAGGGCCGGTCTTACGGCTGCAGACCGCGAAGTAGGTGAGATGCTGCGGAAGACAGGGCGGGATGTGATTCTTGTGGCCAATAAGATCGATACGCCGAATGTGCCGGATGGATTCTGATTTTTACGAATTGGGACTGGGTGAGCCGGTGCCGATTTCCGCGGCCAATATGCTGAATCTGGGAGATCTGCTGGATCTGGTGATCGGAGAGTTTCGAAAAGCACAGAGAGGAAGACGAAGACGAAGATATTAAAATCGCCGTCATCGGCAAACCGAATGTTGGAAAGTCATCTCTCGTCAATGCTATGATCGGTGAAGAGCAGGTCATCGTCAGCGATATCGCCGGAACCACAAGAGATTCCATCGATACGCCGTTTGAGCATGAAGGTCAGAAATATACGCTGATCGATACGGCGGGAATCCGCAGAAGAAAAGGTGACAGAAGATATCGAGCGCTTCAGCGTCATACGCGCCATCACCGCTATCGAGCGAAGCGACGTATGCATCGTCATGATCGATGCGGAAGAAGGATCACAGAACAGGATAAAAGATCGCCGGTCTGGCTCACGAAGCCGGAAAGGGGCATCATCGTCGTGGTAAACAAATGGGATCTCATCAAAAAGACACCCATACTATGAATCGTTTTGAAAAAGAGATCGCCAGGAGTTCTCTTTCATGCCGTATGCTCCGCTTCTCTTTATTTCCGTTAAGACGGGACAGCGTATGATGAACGTATGAAACTGGCCGGAGAAGTAGCGGAGCAGCGGGCGAATCCCGACAGGGCAGCTCAATGCGGTCATCGCCGATGCGACGCTGATGAAGCAGCCGCCGTCTGACAAAGGCAAAAATGAAAATATATTATGTCACTCAGGTAGGGGTGAAACCGCCGCTCTTCTCTTTAAGGTAAACAAAGAGGCTGATGCATTTTCTTATTCCGTTACTTGGAAAAATCAGCTGAGAGACAATTTCAAATTTACCGGAACGTCAGTTAAGTTTGTATTCAGAGAAAAAGGAGAGAATGAACTTGAGTAGAAGCGTGGAAATTCTCTGTCTGGTGATTCTTCCTGTCATCAGCTATTTTATCGGCAATATTTCGCCTGCCACTCTCATCGGCAGACTGTATGGCGTGGATATCCGAAAGAGGGCAGCGGAAATCCGGGAACAACCAATGTGCTGAGAACGCTGGGAAAAAGGCGGCTGCCGCCACACTTCGTAGACGTTCTCAAAGATTTCTGCCGACATTTGCCGCCGGTCTTGCGGTTTCCGATCTGGCGGCTATTCTCTGCGCGACAGCGGCTCTTTTGGGGCATATGTGGCCGGTCTGTTTTAGATTTCAGGGGCGGAAAGGGTCGCGACCGGATTCGGGGCGCTGGCCATCGACTGGAAGGTGGGGCTTTCGCGCTGCTCTTCGCGGTGCTCGGCGTACTTCTGACGAAACGGATGTCCTGCGGATCGATATTCGCTGCGGTATCTTTCCTGTATTTACACATATATATTTGTCTCAGCGGCTCCCGGAGCGATGGGATGGGAATATATCTGGGCGGTATGCATGGCGGTGCTGATCATCTGGCGGCACAGAAAGAATATCGTCAGGCTGATTCACAGAGAAGAGCCGCCGCTGAGTTTTTCTCAGTGGAAAAAATCGTGATGCATGAAGGCAGAGCTGTAAAGACTGTTACGGTCTTCAGTTCTGTTCAGGAAATAAAGGATCGGTGAAAGGAAAATGAGGGATAAGAAAGTTGCAGTTCTCGGGGCGGGAAGCTGGGGAACAGCTCTCGCCATGTCGCTGGCACGCAGCGGTCATGAAGTCAGCCTTTGGGGACGAAACCCCGAAGTCATGGCAGAGATGGAAAAAAGCCGCGAAAATCGGAAATATCTTCCCGATGCAGTGCTCCTGACGGGATTTCCTGCACGGCAGACGCCCGGGAAGCGATTTCAGAGGCGTGCGCGGCGGTCTACGTAGTGCCGGCTCAGGCTTTTCGAAGCTGTTTTGAAGCTACAAACCGATATGTCAAAGGCGATGTGCCTGTGATTAACTGTGCCAAAGGCGTGGAGCAGGAAACACATGCTGATTTCTCAGATTGCGGCGCAGATTCGTCCGGACGTGCGGTATGCGGTGCTGTCGGGCCCTCCCACGCAGAGGAACTGGCAAAACTCTGCCCACAATGCTGACGGCAGCCTGCCGAAGAGAAAAAACGGCTGTCTTTGTCCAGGATCTCTTTATGACAGACGGTCTTCGGATTTACATCCGGCGATATGACCGGCACAGAAATCGGAGGAGCGCTGAAAATATCATCGCGCTCGGCGCAGGCATTTCCGACGGAATGGGGTACGGAACAACGCCAAAGCGGCGCTGATGACGAGAGGGCTCACGGAAATCGCGAGACTCGGCGTGGAAATGGGTGCGGAACGGAGTACTTTATGGGACTCTCCAGGTCGGGGGATCTCATCGTCACCTGCACCAGCATGCACAGCAGAAACCGCCGCTGCGGCATTATGATCGGCGAAGGTCTGAAGCCGGAGGAAGCGACGAAAAAAGGTCGGAATGGTGGTGGAAGGGATGTTTACCACAGAAGCCGCTTATGAACTGGCGAAATCTCACGGTGTGGAAATGCCTATTACAGAACAGATTTATCGCGTGATACGGAAGTGCCGGCCGCAGCCGCCGTAGACCTCCTGATGGGCAGGGAAAGAAAGCGGGAGGATTAGCGATACATCGGAGGATATAGAATAAAGATGAAAAGGTCCGGCAGACTGCCGGACCTTTTCAAGCAGGAGAGGAAATTGAAAATGAACATACTTGTAAGCGCATGTCTTCTGGGCGTCAGCTGCCGTTATGACGGAGATCACAACTATGATCCTTCTCTGAAACGAATTGCGGAAGAACATCATCTGATTCCCGTCTGCCCGGAATCTTACGGCGGACTGCCGGTCCCAAGAGATCCGGCGGAAATCAGTAAAGACCGGGTTTATTGAAATCAGGAAGAGACGTCACCGAAGAATTTCAGCGAAGGCGCCCGGAGGATGATGCAGCTGACAGAGTTTTTTTTGAATGCGGGCTGGCAATTTTAAAAGAGCGCAGTCCTTCCTGCGGCAGCGGACAGGTTTACGACGGAACTTTCTCGAAAACTCTCACCGAAGGAGACGGGATCTTTGCGGCTCTTCTGAAAAAGCGGGGATTCCGTCATCGGTGAGTCGCAGATCGAAACCTGCTTTCCGCTGAAAAAAAAAAATGAGCTGAGCGAAAAAGCGCCGATCCACCGGATCGGGCGCTTTTTCACTGTTTTCGGTAATTTCCACGCAGAAATCAGGACGGAAAATCTTCATCCGGGACCGAAAAAAGAACAGGATAGGTTAAAATATCTGAATGGAAAGAACGGAAGCGTCTGACAGCGGGAATACAGGGCCTATCTGCCGGAAACGGCAAAACCGGATCAGATGATAATACAGATAAAGTATTCTTTTCCTTCGTCGCTGATTTTCTGCAGGGAGCGCCGGATTTTTCTGCTCAAGTTCCTCCGGAACACTGCTGAGTTTGCTGTCGATCTGATCGTTGACCATTTCGTACAGTGTCTTGCCGAAGATATTCGTCTCCCAGATATTGAGGGGATCTTCCCGGAATTGTCCGCTGAGGTAGCTGATGAGATCCGGCTCTGGTTTTCAGAACCAACGATCGGTGAGACTTCGGGGGTGATATCCGTGCGGATCATATGAAGGGAAGGAGCCGTGGCTTTGATCTTTACTCCGTAGCGGTTGCCCTGCCGGAACATCTCCGGATTTTTCAGCTGCATTTCCGAAAGCTGAGGGCGCACGATTCCGTATCCTGTTTTCTCCACATCTTCCAGAGCGCTCTGCAGTTTCTCATAGGCCTTTTTCGCATGTGAGAAGTCGCGGATTAGTTCGAAGAAATGACGGTCGTTTCGTACGTCGCATTCCATGATTTTGCCGATGACCTTGTAGCAAAGACCGCTGACACAGGAAAGTTCTACGGTGATGCTGCCCGTTCCGGGATCGGTGCTGAGAATAGAGGCATCGCTGATCACTTCGCCGTCAGTCAGTTTTTCGCAGGATTGGATGACGTCTCTCAGCGATTCGATGCTTTCGCTCCATTCCCGGACGCCTGTGATAAGTTTCTGTTTGATATTGTGCGAAATATCAGACCGTCGATAAAGCCCGGAAGTTTGAGACTGATTCTCGATACCGGAAATTGATAGAGCACATCTGTGATAATCTCTGCGATATCTTCTTCTGTCATATTGAGACAGTCAGCCGGCAGAACAGGAGCTCCGTATTTTTCTTCCATATTCTGCGCCAGCGTCAGTGTCTCTTCGGAATAAGGATCTGTGCTGTTGAGCAGGATGACGAAAGGCTTTTCGTCTTTTTCAGTTCTGCGACGACCCGTGCTTCTGATTCCTCATACTGATGTCTCGGAATGCTGCTGATACTGCCGTCGGTAGTTACGACAATGCCGATGGTAGAGTGTTCTGTGATCACTTTTCTCGTTCCGGTTTCCGCCGCCCGTTAAACGGTACCGGTTCCTCGCTCCACGGCGTAGAGATCATGCGCATTTCCGAGCTGTTTTTCGGGATCGTGGGAACCTGCGGCTCCGTCTACCATATACCCGACACAGTCGATGAGACGGACGCGGCAGGAAGTATTGCTGCCCAGCCGGATTTCAGCGGCCTGCGCAGGCACGAATTTCGGTTCGGTAGTCATAATCATGCGGCCTGAGCCGCTCTGCGGAAAACTCATCGCGGATTCTTTCCGCGGTATGGAAATCTTCCACATACGGCAGGATCATGAGATTGGCGAATTTCCGGATAAACGTGGATTTTCCGTCCTCACCGGACCGACGACGCCCAGATAGATGTCGCCGCCTGTTCTGGTCCGGATATCGTTATAAATATCATATGCGTTATATGTGTCCATAAAAAAATTTCCCCTTGCGTAATCTGTTACAGCATATTAGGAAATGAGAGAATTTAGAATAAAAATCGCAGGAAAAAGTCAAGTGTTTGAGGTATGATAGAAAAGATGGGATAGAAAAAATTTTTGGATCGGGGAGGAAGAACAGGAGCCATGACAGATATTTTGCTCAAAAATCGAAGAAAATGCCGATTCGGTTTCAACGAAAAGACGCCTGCAGAAATTATGTCTATATACTCCAGTGCAGGGACAACAGTCTACACGGGATGGACGAACGATATCGGCAAGCGCCTCGCGGCGCACAATGCAGGCAGGGGGCGAAGTATACCCGGGGAAGAGGACCGGTGCATCTGGTACATCTGGAGGTTTTTCCTCCAGAGAAGAAGCGATGAAACGCGAGGCTGCGATCAAGCGATTGTCCGCAGCGAAGAAAAGAGAACTCATCGCCGGGAGACGTGTAAAGTGCTGCACAGGTACGGAGAAAACAGGCCCGACAGAGAAAAATAACGGAATATAAAAATAGGTAGAAAAACAGCGATAAATGAGGATATTTTATAAACCGGTGTGTTTGTAAAATATCCTTTTTGTAAAGAATATCTTTATACGTCTTTATATGAATTAAATACAGGAGGAGGCTTTCCTTATCCGATTTTAATTTTCATATGACTATCATATTCGAGGTAAGGAGGTTTATGAAATATGCAAATACTTGCGGCTGTGATGGGCGGCTGTGCCGCTGTGTTAATGTTTTACTATGTGTACATTCTTATGAAAGGAGACAAACAATAAATGAATACCGTTCTTCAATATGCGCTCTATCTGGCAGTGCTGGTTATACTGGCGATTCCACTGGGCGCTTATATCAAAAAAGTAATGGACGGAGAAAAGACTTTTCTTTCGAGGATCCTGACTCCGTGTGAAAACGCGGTTTACAAGGTAATGCATATCGATAGAGAAGAGCAGATGAACTGGAAAAAATATCTGGTCAGCGTTCTCCTTTCTCCGGCATCGGACTGATCTTTTCTATTTCTCCTGCAGATGCTGCAGGGCTTTCTTCCGTGGAATCCGGAGGGCCTTCCGGGTGTCAAATGGGATTTGTCGTTTAATACGGCAGCCAGCTTCGTAACGAATACAAACTGGCAGGCGTATACCGGAGAAGCTACGCTGAGTTATCTAACTCAGGCATTGGGTCTGACGGTACAGAACTTCGTATCGGCTGCGACGGGTATCGCTGTGTTATTCGCGCTGATCCGGGGCTTTATGAAAGTAAAAAGCTGACGGACTGGGCAGTTTCTGGGTGGATATGACCAGAATCGTTATTCACATTCTGATTCCTCTGAACCTGGTAATCGCACTTTGTCTGGCCGGCGGCGGTGTAATTCAGAATCTTCACGGTAGTGAAAAGGTAACTCTTCTTGAGCCGATCGCGGTGACAGAAGAAGGCGAGATTATCGAAGACGCTGTCATCGATACGGAAAACAATACAGTGACGGTGGACGGCCAGGCGGTAGAAGGTGCGGAAATCGTAACCGAACAATTCGTCCCGATGGGACCGGCTGCCAGCCAGGTTGCGATTAAGCAGTCCGGTACGAACGGCGGCGGCTTTATGGGCGTAAACTCCGCTCACCTGCTGGAAAATCCAAATCCGTTTACGAATTTGCTGGAAATGATTTCGCTGCTCTTGATTCCTGCGGCTCTGTGTTTTACCTTCGGAAAGAGTGTGAAGAATAAGAAACAGGGCGTGGCGATTTTCATGGCGATGTTCCGGTGTCTCGTCGTGGCGCTGGGGATCGTGGCTGTCAATGAACAGATGGCTACGCCGCAGTTGGCGCAGGGACGGCGCGGTCAATATCACCGCAGTCGATCAGGCGGGCGGAAATATGGAAGGTAAGGGAAACGCGATTCGGTATCGCCATCTTCCACATGGGCAGCCTTTACGACGGCGGCTTCCAACGGTTCTGTAAACTCCATGCACGACAGTTATACGCCGCTGGGCGGTATGATTCCGATGCTGCTGATGATGCTGGGGAGGTCGTGTTCGGCGGAACGGGCTGCGGCTTCTACGGTATGCTCGCTTTTCGCGATCCTCGCGGTATTCATCGCTGGTCTGATGGTAGGCCGGACGCCGGAATTTATCGGCAAAAAAATCGAGCCGTATGAGATGAAGATGGGCCGTGCTGGTATGTCTGGCGACGCCGATTGCCATTCTCGTCGGCAGCGGACTTGCCGCAATCGTACCTGAGGTGGCGGACAGTCTGAATAACAGCGGCGCTCACGGACTTTCCGAAGTCCTCTACTCATATGCGTCCGCCGGCGGAAAACAACGGTTCCGGCATTTGCAGGTTTTAATGCGAATACCGTCTTCCTCAATGTATCGATCGGCCTTGTCATGCTGTTCGTAAGATTCCTTCCGATTATCGGAATTCTGGCGATTGCCGGAAGTCTTGTTAAGAAAAAAAGTCGCCACGACGGCGGGCACGCTTTCTACGACAAATGCAATGTTCGTATTCCTGCTGATCGTTGTCGTTCTTCTGGTGGGAGTTCTGAGTTTTCTTCCCTGCTCTTTCGCTGGGACCTATTGCAGAATTCTTCAGCCAGGTAGTGGCATAAGAGGTAACGAATCAAATGTCTACACAAACGAAAAATTCTTTTACCGACGGCAAGATGATCCGGAGAGCGGTAAAGGTTCGTTTTCTCAAATTGAATCCTAAGATCCAGGTACAGAATCCCGGTAATGCTGCTGGTATTTATATCGGCCGTTCTGACATCCCTTTTATGGGTATGCTCTCTGTTCGGCATCAGGACGAATCTTCCCGGCTTTACGCTGGCGATTGCGATTATCCTCTGGTTTACCGTACTGTTCGCGAACTTTGTGGAGGCTATCGCGGAAGGACGGGAAAAAGCTCAGGCTGACTCCTCCGCGCGGCAAAGAAAAAGATGTGGAAGCCCATAAAATTTCTTCCGTCGATAAAAGGACAACTGGACTGTGGTACCGTCCGCATCTCTGACAAAAGGAGATCTGGTCGTCGTCAGAGCGGGAGAACAGATTCCCGCTGACGGTGAGATCGTAGACGGTGCGGCGTCTGTGGATGAAAGCGCTATTACGGGCGAATCGCTCCGGTTATCCGGGAGGCAGGCGGAGACCGCAGCGCAGTGACCGGAGGTACTACGGTGCTTTCTGACTGGATTGTCGTAAAAGTCACCAGCGAAGCCGGCGAAAGGTTCCTCGACAAGATGATCGCCATGGTAGAAGGCGCTGCGAGAAAGAAGACGCCGAACGAAATCGCTCTTCAGATTTTCTGATAGCGCTGTCTATGATTTTATTTCGTCACTGTATCTCTGTACTGTTATTCCGTTTTCTCGGCAAAACAGGCGGGAATCGAAAATCCTACATCGATTACTTCACTGGTAGCGCTGCTGGTTTGTCTGGCGCCTACCACTATCGGAGCCCTGCTGTCGGCGATCGGTATCGCGGGCATGAGCCGTCTGAATCAGGCGAATGTACTGGCGATGAGCGGCCGCGCCATAGAAGCGGCGGGGACGTAGATATCCTTATGCTGGATAAGACGGGAACGATTACCCTCGGTAACCGTCAGGCGGACGCTTTATCCCTGTGGACGGGCATACGGATATTCAGGAACTGGCGGATGCGGCGCAGCTCTCTTCTCTGGCGGATGAGACGCCGGAAGGCAGAAGCGTGGTTATTCTCGCGAAGGAAAAGTTCGGAATCCGTGGAAAGAAGTGTACAGGATAAAGGGATGAGTTTCATTCCTTTTCACTGCGGTTACGCGGATGAGCGGCGTGGACTTTGACGGAAATGAGATCACGCAAAGGCGCTGCTGATGCGATGCAGGAGGACGTTACGAAAGCGGGCGGGTATACTCGAAGAATGCGCTTCCGTCGTGAAAAAATCGCTTCAAAAGGCGGAACCCCGCTGGTTGTTGCGAAAAACCACAAGATCCTCGGCGTAATCCATCTGAAGGATATCATCAAACAGGGAGTGCAGGAGAAGTTTGCCGATCTGAGAAAATGGGAATCAAAACGATTATGATTACGGGCGACAATCCTGTTGCGGCAGCAGCCATCGCCGCAGAGGCAGGCGTGGACGATTTTCTGGCGGAAGCGACGCCGGAGGGCAAGCTCCAGATGATCCGCGATTTTCAGAGCAAAGGGCATCTGGTTGCGATGACAGGCGACGGTACAAACGACGCTCCGGCTCTCGCGCAGGCTGACGTAGCGGTGGCTATGAACAGCGGCACGCAGGCGGCTAAGGAAGCTGGTAACATGGTCGATCTGGATTCCTCGCCAACTAAGCTCATCGATATCGTCCGTATCGGCAAGCAACTTCTGATGACGAGGAAGTCTGACGACATTCTCTATCGCCAACGATGTGGCGAAAGTATTTCGCTTTATCATTCCGGCGCTCTTCCTCGGCCTTTATCCCGGACTGGAAGCGCTGAATATCATGAATCTGCATTCGCCGCAGAGTGCGATTCTCAGCGATCATCTACAATGCGCTGATTATCATCGCGCTGATTCCTCTGGCTCTGAAAGGCGTCAAATATCGTGAGGTGCCTGCAGGAAAGCTGCTTTCTCATAATCTGCTGATCTACGGTCTCGGAGGGACTGATCGCTCCGTTTATCTTTATCAAGGTCATCGACGTAATCCTCGTCTTACTGGGATTAGCATAGGAGGCGAAATAAAATGAAAACATTAAAATCGGTTCTGCCGAAAGCAGCCGTGTTCTTCGTGATCTTTTTCCATCCTCTGTGGAATCGTCTATACGCTCGTCGTGACGGGGCTGGCTCAGGTGTTTTTTCCACGATCAGGCAAACGGCAGTATCATCGAGGTGGATGGGAAGAAGTATGGAAGCGAACTCATGGCGCAGCAGTTTAACGATGAAGATCATATGTGGGGACGTATCATGAATGTGGATGTATCGCAGACGAAGACGGTAATCGGCTGAAGCGCCGTCTGTCCAATCTGAGCCTGCCAGCGATGAATAAGAGCTCTCGTTCAAGGAGCGCGTCGAAATGATCCGCGAATCCAATCCGGACGCAGAGGAAGACTCCATTCCAGTAGATCTGGTGACTTGTTCCGGCTCCGGTCTCTCGATCCGATATTTCACCGGCGGCGGAATATCAGGTTCCCCGCTTGGCAAAGGCGAACAATATGAGCGAAGATGAAATCAGAGATATCATCGAAAATGTACGGACGGCCGTTTCCTTGGCGTCATGGGAGAAAAAGACCGTAAATGTACTGAAAGTCAATCTGATGCTGGAAGGCATTCTGAAATAAGAGACTTTAAAAAACAGATTAAAAAACAGACTTCCTAAAAATCTCCGGCCGCGGCATAACCCCACCATGCCGCGGTGGCTGTCTGCAAAATCACCCGGCGCTGTCTTTGGCGCGGTCTTTATACCGGCGGAAAGATATTTATGCGTATTTTATACGGCTTGCATGATAATCGTATATAAAAAGATTCTGTAAGTTAAGACGGAATAAATGCGTATAAAGATTTGCAGGTGGGGATTTATGGGATTCATATTTAAAAACAGACATATTTCATCTTTTCAGCTGATCGGCTTGGATTTTTATCCGTGATTTTTGCAGGCTGTCTGCTGCTCATGCTTCCTTGGGCGTCGGCATCCGGCCAGTCAGCGTCTTTCAGCGATGCGCTGTTTACTTCTGTATCGGCTGCGTGCGTCACCGGATTGGTAGTGCACGATACTTTTCGTATTGGTCGTTTTCGGCCAGGCGGTAATTCTAACTCTGATACAGATCGGCGGTATGGGAATTGTGACCATAGCGGTGATGATTTCTCGGGTCTCAGGAAAGAAAATCGGATTCATGCAGAGAAGTACTATGCAGACGGCTATCGCGGCGCCCCAAGTGGGGGAGGCATCGTTCGCCTGACCGGTTTTGTCTTTAAGACGACGCTGATTATCGAACTGATCGGCGCGCTGATTCTCCTGCCTGTTTTCTGCAGAGATCAGGGAATCGAGCTGGGACTGTGGCAGTCTTTCTTTCATTCGATTTCCGCTTTCTGTAATGCGGGTTTCGATCTGATGGGATTTCGGCAGCCTTTCTCTTCTCTGACGTCCTATTCCGTGCAGGTGACGGTGAATCTGACGATAGCGGCACTGATTCTCATCGGAGGCCTTGGATTTCTGACTTGGGATGATATAAAGGAACATAAGCTGAGATTACGAAAGTATCGAGCGCAGAGCAAGATGATACTGGCGACTACAGCGGTAACTGGTCATTCTTCCGTTTTTCTATTTCTGGTTTTGCGAGTACGGTGAAATGGGGGAAAGGAACGGTTTTTCGCCTCGCTGTTTCAGGCGGTGACGCCGAGGACCGCAGGATTTAATACCACGGATCTCACGGAACTGAGTGACACGGGAAAAGTCGTCATGATAATTCTCATGCTGATCGGCGGTTCTCCGGGCTCGACTGCCGGTGGAATGAAGACGACGACTATCGCTGTTCTCGTATTGTCGTCAGCCGCCGTTTTCAGCAGAAGAGAGTACGCTCACTGTTTCGGCAGAAGGATTTCTTATGATGTGATCCGGCAGGCGGCAGCTTGTTTTTCTGATGTATATCGTCCTTTTTCTCGGAGGAGGAATGATTATCAGTAAAGTGGAAAATATTCCGCTGCTCACCTGTCTATTTGAGACAGCTTCGCTATCGGCACCGTGGGTTTTGTCTCTGGGGATTACGCCGGCGCTGGGAGCGGTGTCGAAGACGATACTCATGATACTCATGTTTTTCGGCAGAGTGAGGTCTGACACTGATTTTTCGCGGCGGTTTCCCGGGCGAAAATTCGTCGAGACTTCCGGAAGAAAAAGATTACAGTGGGATGACGATGCAAAGGAGATAAGAGATGAAGTCTGTTTTATTAATCGGGTTAGGCAGGTTTGGAAAAATATATCGCGATGAAGTTAGATGAACTTCATCATCAGGTGCTGGCCGTCGATTTAAAGGAAGAACGGGTAAATGAGGTTCTTCCTTATGTGACCAGCGCGCAGATCGGAGACGGTACAAACGAAGATTTTCTCGCGTCATTGGGCGTAGGGGAATTTCGACGTGTGTATCGTCGCTATCGGCGACGACTTTCAGAGTTCGCTGGAGACTACGCCCTCTTTGAAAGAACTGGGAGCAAAAAAATGGTGGTCTCCAGAGCAGCGAGGGATGTTCACGCGAAATTTCTGCTGCGAAACGGAGCCGATGAAATCGTGTATCCGGAGAAACAGATGGCGCAAATGGACCGCGATGAGATACAGCTCGGATCATATCCTGATTATATCGAGCTGGATGAGGAACACGCCGTCGTCGAGATTACCGTGCCTGCGGAATGGCAGGGAAAGACCGTAGGCAGTCTGGACATACGGAAAAATACAACATCAACATCATGGCAGTAAAAAACAGGGAACAATCAATCTGACGATTACGCCGGACACGCGTTTTTCGGAGGATGAGTCGCTGCTGATTTTGGGCAGCAATAAAGCGATACAAAGTGTTTTCGGCTTTGACGGCTCATCCCTTCGGGAGCGCAAATTTTCGGGGGGATGTGTTAAAATGAGAGATATCTTATTCGTCTGCGGTATCACCGCAATGGCGGTAGTCGGTTACTTTATCATGAGAAGACTCGACGGTTTTCTTTCTTCCCACAGAGAATTATATTGCAGGAAGAGCGACTGCCCGGATCAAGAACAGCGGAGGTGAACCTATGGAATCGATACGCCGGAATCCGGATCATTTGCTGAAAGCTATTCAGCAGGAAGAAGACGCAAAGAAAAAAGGACGTCTGAAAATCTTTTTCGGATATGCGGCGGTGTCGGAAAGACTTATGTTATGCTGCAGGCCGCACAGGCGGCCAGACAGCGGGGGACGGAGGTGGTGGCCGGATATGTGGAACCCCACGCGCGGCCGGAGACGTCGGCGCTCCTCGACGGGCTGGAACAGCTTCCGTTTCTGCATGTCAGACGTAAGGACGGTATCGAACTGAGAGAGTTTGATCTGGACGCTGCGCTCGCGAGGAAACCGCAGCTCCTTCTCGTGGACGAGCTGGCGCATACCAATGCGGAGGAATGCCGGCACGCCAAGAGATATCAGGATGTTCAGGAACTTCTGAAAGCGGGGATCGATGTCTATACGACAGTTAACGTACAGCATATCGAGAGTCTGAACGACACGGTGGCGTCTGTCACCGGAGTCCTTGTGAGAGAGCGGATTCCCGACTCCGTGTTCGACAGCGCAGATCAGGTGGAACTGGTAGATATCGAACCGCAGGATCTCATCGACCGTCTGAAAAGCGGAAAAGTGTACCGCAGAGAACAGGCATCCAGAGCGATAGGCAGCTTTTTTACGGTGGAAAATCTCACCGCTCTGCGTGAGGTCGCTCTGCGCCGGTGTGCGGATCGGGTCAATCTTCTGTCGGAAAACGCCAGGATCAAAAATCAGGGAGAATATCATACAGAAGAGCACATTCTCGTTCTGTCTTTCTTCCGCTCCGTCCAACAAGACGATTATAAGGACGGCTGCGCGGATGGCGAAGGCCTTTCGCAGTTCCTTTTACGGCTCTGTTTGTGGAGACTCCCTGATTATGCGGCGATGACAGAGGACAATAAAAACGTCTCAGAGAAAATACAAAGTTTGCGGAGCAGCTGGGAGCTAAAATCGAAACGGTTTTCGGCGACGACGTTCCTTATCAGATCGCTGAATTTGCCAGATTATCCGGCATTTCCAAAATTGTTATCGGGAGGAGCACAGCGGCCCGCAGACATCTGTTCAGCAAACCCACGCTGACGGATAAACTCATCGCTTATGCGCCGGATCTGGATATTCATATCATTCCGGACAATTCTTCGGCCTCTGTTTATCGGCAGAGGAGAATGAGCGTGAAAAAGGCGGTCTTTTCGGTTAATGATGTGGCGAAAAGTCTGGGCGTGCTTTTGCTTTCCACATGTCTGGGACTGGTTTTCTGGTATTTGAGATTCAGCGAAGCGAATGTCATCACGATATATATTCTCGGTGTACTCTCATCACCTCTGTGATCACCTCAAACAGAATCTACAGTCTCGCTTCCTCTGCGGCGAGTGTGATCGTATTCAATCTGCTGTTTACAGAGCCGCGGTTTACGCTGCTGGCTCATGGAAAAGGCTATCCGGTAACTTTCATCGTCATGTTTCTCGCCGCGTTTATCAGCGGGACGCTGGCCAATCGGCTGAAACGAAGCGCGGAGCAGTCGGCGCAGATGGCATACAGAATGAAGATACTCTTCGATACCAACCAGCTGCTCAGCGGCGCCCGGGACAGAGATGAGGTTGTCGGCGGGGCGGCGCGGCAGCTGAAAAAGCTGCTGAACCGGGATGTAGTCTTTTTATCATATGCCGGAAAACGGTTTTTCCGGAGACGGTACCGAACTGCCGGAGCCTCATTTTTACGGTTCACCAGGATTCCGGCGCCGAACGGTACCGGACGGCGCATGAAAGGGCTGTGGCCGCCTGGGTAATGAAGAATAACAAACACGCCGGCGCCGGTACCGGTACGCTTTCCAACGCTATGTGCCGCTATCTGGCGGTACGCAGCGGAGACGAGGTTTTCGGCGTTCTCGGCATATATGCCAGGAAAGTCCCCTGGACGCTTTTGAAAACAGTCTGCTTCTCTCAATCTTGAGAGTGCGCTCTGGCGCTGGAAAATGAAAAAATGCCAGAGAAAAAAGAAGCTGCAGCCGTACTGGCAAAACGAACAGCTCCGGGCAAACCTTCTGCGTTCGATCTCACGATCTCCGCACGCCTCTGACGTCGATTTCGGGAAATGCCAGCAATCTGATGTCGAACAGCGTGGATTTTGATGAAGAGACGAGACAGCGGCTGTATTCTGATATTTATGACGATTCTATGGCTCATAAATCTTGTGGGAAAATCTTCTCGCGGTGACGCGGATCGAAGACGGGCTGATGAACCTTCGTCTTTCGGCAGAGCTTTTGGACGAGGTGATCGGAAGAGGCGCTGAAACATGTAAACCGCAAAAGTTCGAGCCATGAGATCCGCGTGGGAGAGCTGCGGTGAGTTTCTGCTTGCGCGAATGGACGCCCGTCTGATCGTTCAGGCATCATCAATATCGTGGATAATGCTGTGGAAGTATACGCCGGAAGGGTCCAAAATCGTTATCGCTTCCGGAAGAAAGGGGAAAGAATATCTTTGTCAGCGTCGCGGATGACGGTCCCGGAATTTCGGACGAAGCGAAACCGTATGTGATTGTTTTACACCGAGCGAATCGGATTGCAGATAGCCGCAGAAGTCTCGGACTCGGGCTGTCTCTGTGCAAATCCATCGTTACTGGGCGCACGGAGGCGAAATCACGGTGAAAACAATCGTCCGACGGAACGATTTTCACCTTTACGCTGCCGGCAGAGGAGGTTACACTGCATGAATAAAATTACAGATGCTGGTTGTGGAAGACGATGCGCCTGTCCGCAGTGTTTTCACAACCCTGAAGGCGCACGACTATCGTTTTCTTACCGCTCCCAACGGAGAGTCCGCTATCCTGGAAGCGTCATCTCATAATCGGTATCTTGCTCCTGGATCTCGGACTGCCTTGCCTGATATATGGACGGCGTAGAAGTGATCCGCCGGGTGAGAACCTGGTCGAATCTCCCGATCATCGTTATCAGCGCGAGGCGAAGTACGGATAAATCGAAGCGCTGGACGCCGGGCGATTCTCTCACAAAACCTTTTTCCATAGAGGAATTGCTGGCGCGGCTGCGGGTAACGCAGCGCCGGCTGGCGTCATGCAGAATGAAGTTCCTTCGGAACCGGTGACTCAACGGCCATCTGAAGGTGGAGCAATACGTAACA
>VOFH01004193.1_pt1 | contig 27325 bp, 10 predicted proteins | sample 5384091 | NCBI WGS metagenome assembly VOFH01 (sample SAMN12384727, study PRJNA508395) | human gut metagenome | isolation source: healthy gut G | host: Homo sapiens
TTACGCATTGGTTACTGAGAAGGTCATTCCACTTTCGCGGCTTCATGGTCACAGCGGATTTTAGCAGTCATCAGACTCGCTGACTCTGGCAGCAGGAGCTCGACAACGTATCGCCACCTCGGCAGCGCCGCAATGCCGGTACCGGTGAGCGCGCCAAGAAGGTCGAAGCCGATTTGCCGAGCCGGAAGTCGGGCATGAAGCTGCGGCTCAAGCACGCGCCAGTCATGCCATCAGCGTGCCGAGCGCGAAATGGCCGCCATCTATACCTGGCCATGACGAGCAGATCCAGCGTCTGGCGCTGTCGCGTTCGATCATTTCAGCACCTCGAAGCCGGAGATGGAGCGATCACGACCTGCGGGCGCAGACGTAGTGACCACTACGGCTGATTACTTCAGTATTGGCATGGGCTGCCGCCACTGGCAGCTGCCCAGGACTGACCTCGAGGCAGCTCTTCGCCAGCCGCGCGAGATCGACATGGGTTATTTCCGGCTAGCGCAGGCTTCGCGCCTTCAGCAAATTGTCGTCACGCGTTCTCGACTACCGCGCCGCCGAGTACATGGCGTCGACGCGATTCGGTCATCTGCCGATTCCGCGCCGATGGCGCAGCTCGACGGCGGCTGCTTCGCTACTTCGACTCTCGCTAACGATTCCTTACTGGTCGCGCGATCAATTGCACACCGCTCCGAAGCGCTTCTACTGAGCTTCGCGCCCCGGAGATCATGCCCAACAACGAAGCGCATTATCAGGAAGTTGGCTGACTCCTCATTTGACATCGGTTGCTCGCGGGTTGCCCGGTCATTGGCGTTTGAATTGGCTCCATATTTACCCTGAAAGGATATTACAGCCAGGGCAGCAGGTTGTTTCATTGGGAATTGCTTCGGGCAGCGCAGTGGATTACTCATTGCTCTTATGTGCGACGGGTTTGCCTTCGCATGTATTAGCGTATTCATTAAAGCTGATGGCCTTCGAGCTGGTTTGAAGCTGCTCGTCACTGCGCCTGCGACCAGGGGCTTCGCGCAGAACATGAAGAAAGCGCCAGCGCCTGCGGACCGCGCGGATTGAAGTGCGGCGCGTTTGAAGCAGGTCATTCTCGAGCATTCGGTGCTTTCGAATTGCGCACTCTACGCTGGGTACTGGCTCAGCATCTAGGCAGAGCTGATTCTGGCGGAAGGCGTACATCTACTGCTGCCGCTTCGCTCGCGCTGCATTTCAACGCCGACTTTGATATGACTAGATTGGCTCACTTCCATTATTCACAAAGTTTTCCACAGGCCTGCCTCGACGATTGGCTTCACAATATTCCCGGCAGACGGTCATTACTGCGACCATGCTGAGCCAGGACATGCCTGGTTTCAGGTTATTTTATTTCATTATTGATTACGCTGCGTCAGGCCGCGTTTCGCCGGAAGAGGCCGAAATGGCGCTCGACAAGCACGAGATCGACATGCAGGCCAAGGTGCTCATCCGCCTTCCGCAGGACTTCGTGCTGCCGAAGGACTGGGAGCCGGGCGAGGTCAAGGTCGTCGATCCGGAACCGGGCAGCCCGGACGTGGTCAAGGAGGAGCGTTTCCATGACGGCTCCGTCCTGTTCGCCACCTCCTACGGCCGTATCCTGTTCAACGGCACCTTGCCGGTCGACTACCCGTTCGTCAACGAGCAGGCGCCGAAGAAGCGTCTGAGCAAGATCGTCGACGACATCGCGACCCGTTACTCCACCGCTCAGGTGGCCGTGACGCTGGACGCCCTGAAGGATCTGGGCTTCACCCGCGCACCGTGGTCCGGCGTGTCCTTCGCGTTCTCCGACGTTATCCAGCCGCCGGAACTGGACGAGTACATCGAAAAGTACGAAGGCGAAGCCGACAAGGTTAACGAGAACTACGAAATCGGTATGCTCACCGAAGAGGAGCGCCGTCAGGAACTCATCGACCTGTGGACCAAGTGCACCAGCGAGGTCTCCGAGGCGGTTGAGGAGCACTTCGATTCCAAGAACAACCTGGCCATCATCGTGCAGTCCGGTGCACGAGGAAACATGATGCAGATCAACCAGATCGCAGGTATGCGAGGCTTGGTGGCAAACCCGAAGGGCGAGATCATTCCTCGACCGGTCAAGTCCAACTACCGTAAGGGCCTGTCCGTGCTGGAATACTTCATCTCCCAGCACGGCGCGCGTAAGGGTCTGGCCGATACCGCACTGCGTACCGCAGAGTCTGGCTACCTGACCCGTCGTCTGGTGGACGTCTCCCAGGACGTGATCGTGCGCGAGGAGGACTGCGGCACCAAGCGCGGCCTGACCATGAAGGTCGGCGAACGCGATGCCGAAGGCAACCTGCACCTGGTCAAGGCCGCCGACGGTGGCCCGTACTCCCGTCTGCTCGCGGCCGACGTCATCGACCCGGCCGACGGCGAGACCGTGCTGTACAAGGCCGGCGATGCGCTGTCCATGGACGTGCTCAACGATCTCGTTGCCCACGGCGTGGAAGAGGTCAAGGCCCGTTCCGTGCTGACCTGCGAATCCAAGCGTGGCGTGTGCGCCAAGTGCTATGGCTGGTCCCTGGCCACCAACAAGCTGGTGGACGTCGGCGAGGCCGTCGGCATCGTGGCAGCACAGTCCATCGGTGAGCCTGGTACCCAGCTGACGCTGCGTTCCTTCCACTCCGGCGGCGTCGCTTCCGCTTCCGATATCACCCAGGGTCTTCCGCGTGTCACCGAGCTTTTCGAAGCCCGTACCCCGAAGGGCGAGGCTCCGATCGCGGAGTTCGCCGGCGTGGTCAAGGTGGAAGACACCGAGCGCGGCCGTCAGGTCACCCTGAAGCCGGACGACGACTCCGTCGAGCCGATCGTCTACCCGGTGACCCGTCGTGCGCCGATGCTGGTCAAGGACGGCGACCATGTCGAAGCCGGCACCCAGCTCATCGAAGGCTCCGTCGACCCGAAGAAGATCCTGCGCATCCTCGGCCCGCGCGCCGCACAGGTGAACATCGTGGAGGAAGTGCACACCGTGTACCGCTCCCAGGGCGTGGATATCCACGACAAGCACATCGAGGTCATCGTGCACCAGATGCTGCGTCGCATCACCGTGATCGACTCCGGCGACACCGACCTGCTGCCGGGCGAACTCGTGGACAAGGCACGCTTCAAGGCCGCCAACATGGAAGCCGTGAAGAACGGTGGCAAGCCGGCCGCCGGCCGTCCGGAGCTGATGGGCATCACCAAGGCTTCGCTGGCCACCGATTCCTGGCTGTCCGCGGCCTCCTTCCAGGAGACCACCCGCGTGCTCACCGAAGCCGCCCTGAACCAGAAGGTCGATGACCTGAAGGGCCTCAAGGAGAACGTCATCATCGGTAAGCTTATCCCGGCAGGTACCGGCCTCGCCCGTTACCGCAATGCCACGGTGGAGCCCGACAAGGCCATCCGCGACACCATCTACCCGAACTTCGGTTTGGGCGGCGAAGGCACCGACAGCTCCTTCGGCGACACCGACCTGTCCGATGTGGACTTCTCCAACATCGACTTCGGCGACCTGAAGCTGGGCGATGACTTCAACCCGGATGACTTCCTGGACGACAACGGCGGCCAGACCGATCTGGGCGACACCCTGTGAGATTCCCCTCACGATAGTCGACAGACGAATCATCTGACATAGCAAAAGGCGGAAGCGACCAATACCGGTCGGTTCCGCCTTTCGCTATATCTATATGTCGTGGGATTGCGAGGTTGTGGATTAATCGCGGGGGAGGGTTTCGCAGTCGTCTTTTGACGTTACTTGATCTTCTCCGAAAGCGTGGTTTCCAGATCCTTCAACGAACCGCTGAGATCGGCCTCCTTCGCGGCCTTTTGCAAATCGGACTGATCCAGGGTCAGCGAATCGATGTCGGACATCTTCGCATGAAGATCCTGAAGCTTTTCGTAATCGGCGGACCCATACTCGATATCGTTGAGATTCAGATCGGCCATCTGATCCACAATGTCCTTCTTCTTGCTGACGCTTTCCTGCATATCCGCGCCATACTCGGCATAGGACTTGATGGGAACCTTGGCCAGATCGCCGGCGTCGGCGGCACAGCTTTCGAGCGCCTTGGAAAGATCGCGATAGTACGAAGACATGTCGGCGGAGTCGAATTTCGGCAGCTTCGTGCAGGTATGCGTCATCTTCATGAGCGCGGGCATGGTCTGGGCCAGATCGTTCATGTACCTCTCGTATTTCACACGGTCCCGCTCGAACGTCTCGTACTTCTCCTTGACGTCCTTGTCTTTCTTCACGGCCTTCATGGCAGCCAGCTTGTCGCTGTCCTGCTTGAAGGTCTTCAACTTCTTCTTGCCCTCGTCATAAGCGGAGGATGAATCGTTGTCCGTTGCGCTCGACGCCGAGCTGAATTCCTCATTGATGGCTGTATAGCTGCTTTCCAACGCCTGCGTTTGGACCAGCGCTTCCTCGTAATCGGAACGGCTGACACGATTCGTAAGGAAGAACACCGCTGCCAGCGCGATGACGACGACTGCGGCCACCGCGCCGATGATAATGGCGACCGGCGGCTTATTTTTGGCCGCGGCGCCGGCTTGCTGGGAAGGAAAGTTGCCGGGCATTGGCGGTTGTGGCTGTCCGTATTGAGGCCCGCCCGGCTGTGGCTGACTGTAGTTTGGCGCCTGCGGCTGCGGAGGCTGGTTATACTGCGGTTGCCCATTCTGCGGTTGACCATACGGAGGAGTGTTCGCCATGAGAAAAGTCCTTCTTAGCCTTTTCCCTTGAATGTCGAATCCGTGAACACGGAGGGAAACATCGACGTGTCCGTCTCCTTTGACGAGTTACAGCATAATATTTTGAGATGGAATATGCGAGCATCGTATTGCAGAATGAGTATCGTCAGACGGCATGGACGCCACCTTCCTACAATGGGAATATGAGTTTTCTACCTTACCCGCCGCCGCCCGAACCAGGGTGGTATGACGATGACGTCACGGTGATGGCGCAACCCACAGCCGAACCCGTCGGCAATGCCGCCGATTCCTTGGAAACACGCGAACGGCTCGCCGCACAGAACGAATCGGACGACCACGATATGCAGGATGTTTCCGTTGCGAAGGGCGACGCTGCCGTTTCGGACGAGGACGATATCGACTGGGACGGCACCGTGCTTTCCGAAGCCTTCACCATGAAGCAGCCGAAGCACACGTACGTGCTGGACAACGAGCAGACCGGACAGCAGGTGATCGTGGATATGGGCGTGCTCCTTGGCCGCAAGCCTTCGGCCGAAGTGCCCGCCGGCGCCAAATCGGTCAAGCTGGAGGATCCGACGCGCACAATCTCACGCAACCATGCGGCGATCAGCTTCGACCAGGATGGCACGCTGTGGATAGAGGATTACGGTTCGCTCAACGGCACGTACATCATCCAAGACGATGTCGAAACCAAAGTGGAACACAAGCCGATGCAGCTGGAGGCGCCATGCACGGTGCGTATCGGCGACCAGTTCTTCCAATTCCGCAAACAGTGAGGGCGTTTGTCAGTGAGGACGTTTGTCAGTGAAGACACGATTACGCTGACGGACTGCGTTGACGATTTGTGTTGACAGCGTCGGCGCGGACGGTTAGCGGTAAGACGATAAGGGGTTGTCACGGAGATTCCCGCGACAACCCCTTATGTTTCAAATGGTCTGATAATCGGCGTTAGCTCACTGCTGGCGCAGACGAATGGCCGCGTTGATGGCCGAATCGTTCAACTGGCCAAGCCAGGCAAGCAATTCCGGATAGATGTACGGATTGCGCGCAAGACACGGACGAAGCTCCGGCGCTTCGCTGGCGATACGGGCCATCAACATCTGATCGGTGGTGGTCATGGCCAGTTCCGCGGTGAACCCCGCGTCTGCCGGCGATTCCTGGGCCGCGGCATACTGCTGTTCGGCATACTGCTGTTCCGGTTCGTTCTGCGGCTGGCTCGATGAATAATCGGCCACTTCGGACAAATCGGCGGGATTCATGTATGGGTCGACATACTCGGTCGAAGCCTCGTTAGACGCCGCATAGGCAGCGTCCTGACCGTATTGCTGGTTCACCGGCTGTTCCGGCTGATACTGCTGCTCCTGCTGGAACTGTTCCGCCACTGCCGGCTGATACTGCTGCTCCGGCTGGACCTGTTCGGCAACCGGTTCGGCCATTGGCTGGGCCGTCGGCTCGGCAATCAGATGCGGCTGCACGCCATTTTGCGGAACCGGCCAGCCCATCGCCACCAGCTGCTGGCGGGCGCGCTCATCGCCGAATTCGGCGACCCAACGCTTCAGACCCGGGTACGCTCGCGGATTGGCAACGACATTCGCACCGAATTCCGGATTCTCGTACGCGATTTTCGCCAGGAACACGGGATCGGCGTTCGGATCCTGCACGGCCGCCACCGCGGCATCGAAATCGACCATCATGATCTCCTTGTCTCGTGGTCTGTAACCATCTTATTGAATGACTCGTAACGTTTGCAACGTACCGTCCAGCACATCGTCGATATCCTCGTCATCGCCGATCTTGCTGACGTTCCAATCCTCGTCGCACGGCATATCGGAACGCATATCCACCACGATGACGGTGATGTTGTCGCGGCCACCGGCGTTCAGCGCGGCGCGTACCAGCATGTCCGCGGCCATCTGCGGGTCGGCGTACGCCGCCGCGATCTCGGCAAGCTGCTCACGGCCGATCTGCGCATGCAGCCCATCGGAACAGATGATGAACCGTCCGTCCGCACGCGCGGCGTACCAGTCAGGCTGGATGCCGGCAGGCGCGCCGACACATTGCGTGATGATGTTGCGCGGAATGCAACGGCTCGCCTCATCGGGCAGCATCTGCCCCGAATCGATGGCGTTCTGCCGTTCCGAATGGTCGCGGGTGATGCACGTCAGCGAATCCGCCAGCCACGCGCCATTGCCGTCGGCGCGCATATGGTACGTGCGGGAATCGCCCACATTGACGATGTAACACCGTTCGTCGGAACATATCGCGTCATCGCCGACACGCGTCGGCAGCAGCACGCCGCTGATGGTAGTGCCCGCAACGCCGCCGAGCTGCTCACCCAGACGGAGCACCTCCTGCTGGGCAAGGATCAGCGTTTCGTCAATCGCGTCAAGATCGCGCGTCGGCAGTTCGGCCAAACGCGCGAACCGTTCCGCAACATCGGAACTGGCCTGCTTGCCGCCCTTGCCGCCACCCATGCCGTCGCACACCACATACACGCCGTTGCCTGCGCAGGCGCTGTCCTGGTTGTCTTTCCTACGCAAGCCGATATTGCTGTTCAGACCGACCTCAATATGTTTGACGTTCATGAGTCCCGCCCTTTCACACCGATTTTCCGCAAGCGGATTTTCCGGAAGTGGAACACGTCCGCAAGCGATAGTTTCGCCCGCCACCTGCGGAACGTCGGCAGCGAGCCGAGCATGAACTTTCGTTCTTCGGCGATGTCATGCCAGTAGCGTTCCGCATGCTCCTGCGTGATATCGCCTCCGGAGAAGGCCGCGTAATCAGCCTCCCTGCCCAGCTCGAGCAGTGTATCGGCTTCGAAGCCCATCTGTTCGGCGATGGCCTGCGCCTGCTCGTTTCTGGTGCCTTGGACGTCAAGGCCGCTTTGCCGGGCAAGCGCCGCGACCGCCTGCCATCCGGCAGCGACGCGTTGCGATGCGCTGCCATGCCTGCGCGCCCGAGCCAGGGCGATCGCCTTGATGGCGAGCAGCAGGCCGCAGACGATGAGCACCGTCCACAGAGGGCTGCCGTAGATGGCGACTTTTCTGACGATTCTGCCGAAACGCTGCCAGAACAGGCTCGTCGGCGTCTCGTCGGCCATGCTGCCGCCAAGCGACGTTTTGCCCTTGGCTTGGTTGTCGTCACGCAGCGGATCGGTAAGCGGCACCGGAGGCTGACGCACCAAGGTCTGCGGATTGGGCGGAGTGAGATTCTGGTTCTCGTCGGGAACCTTCGTTTCCTTCGGTGTCGGGTAGAACGCCACCCATCCGTAACCGTCCAGCTTGATCTCCACCCAAGCGGTCACATCGTTGCCGGTGAATTTCGTGGTGGTGGTTTTGCCATGCTTCTCGGTGCGGCTGTCGCTGATCTCGCCCTCGTCGTTCTTCGGCAGGAAGCCCAGCACTACGCGGCTCGGCAAGCCGAGACTGCGGGCCATAAGCGCCATCGCGGAAGCGTATTGCTCGCTGTCTCCGACCATCGCACTGCCGGCGAGCAGCTGGTCGATGCGATAGTTGCCGTGACCGGCCCTGGACGGGTAATCGCCATTCAAACCATGGGAGAACCAGCCGGATTCCCTGAGCTTGTCGGCAAGAGCCTGCGCGGCCTCGCCGCCCTTGGACTGGCCGCCCGCAATCGCGGTGGCCAGCTTATCCACGCAATCGGGCACATCTTCCGCCTTGGGCTGGCTGATGGAGGAAGCATTCGCCTTGGCGATCTCCTTATCCGTCGGCGTCCGCGGAATGACGCCGGTTTCCGTATAGGACAATCCCGGAGAGGTGCGCGAAGGGTAGATCGCCGACATGGTGTCGGTGTTGTAGTAGAACGAATCGGCGTCCGACGATGTGGCGAACTTCACGCTGGAAGCCGCGCCGGCCATCGGCAGCCAATAGTCGCTCAAACCGTCATCGACCGTGAATTTCGCGGTGAACCGCTTGCCGGCGGCGTTGTTTGCGATGGAATCGCCCACACGATGGTAGTTGGAGGAATCCGAAGCCATGGTGGAATCGGACAGGTTCCACACATTGCCGTCGAAACGGTCCATAACCGCCAAACGCACCGTGGAACCGGCCGGCAGATCGTCGACGGTCAGCAGCACATCGTCCTTATGGTTCTTGATATACGAACGCATGCCGCTCAACGGGCTGGTGTAATCGTACGGGCTCAGCGGCGGATCATAATGGTCGCGCAGAATGGTGCGGTTTTGCCCGACCACCAAGCATCCGCCGATCGCCACAGCCGAAGCCAGCAGCACGATGACTACGGAACTGAGCCAACGGCCCAATTCCAACAGTTTCCAACGCGCGCTGACCCAAACCACCAGCACGACCGCCATAATCGTGCCGATCGCCATACGGTAGAAGCCGCTCGACGTGCCAAGCAGCGCGCAGATCGCGAGATTCGCCACGACGGGAACGACCGCGACCATCGTAAGCCGGCCATCCTCCGCAACCGCGAAGATACCGGCCAGCAGCGCGGCCCACAGGCAGATCGTCCACACGGCGAGCAGCGAGCCGTCGCCGGTGCCGGTCGGCGGGTCGATGGCCAGCAGGTATTTGAACGAGCCGAGCATTCGCATCCACCCTTGCGTCAACGTGCGCAATGTGGGAATGACATGGGCGATGGTGGTGCCATTCAGGAAGATGACCGGGGGCCGACCACCAGCTGCGCACACGCCATGAACAGCATCTGCCACCACAGGCGCAACGCGGGAACGAGACCGGCAAGCGCCACGAGCGAGCCGATGATGGTGGCGGGGATTGCGGCGCTCGTCCAAGACAGGGCGGAGCCGTATACGTCGATGAGGTTGCTGGCTGCGGCGATGGTCAGCAGGGCGGCGACCGTGAGGCTTGCGTATTGCGCGGCGTGCGGCTGGTTGGTGTTGGGCATGGCTGGGGACTTGCCGCTGCGGGACATCCAGATGACGGAGTGGGTGGAGTCCGCCCATGAGCCGGTGCCTGTGCCGGTCGCCATGCCAGTGTTGGTGTTGGCGGAGTTGGTGCCTGTGCCGGTGAGGTTGCCGGTGAAATTGCCGGTGTTGGTGAATGTGGTGCTCATGCCAGCACCCCCATGATCATGGGAAGGTCGTTGAGGTCTCCCACGGTTGCCAAGGTGAAGTCGGAGTAGCGTTTGATGGCGCGCGGTTGGCCGGTTGCGGCTTGAAGCACCACGCAGGTTGCGGAGCGGGGGAGTGCGAGGACCATGTGTTTGATGTCGTCGATGGTTTTGAGCCTGCCGACGGTGAAGAAGTAGAAGGATGCGTCGGGGGCATGTTCGAGAGTGGTTTGCGCGAGGTTGGGATTGTCGTCGATGTCAGGGTCGATGCCGCTGCAGCCATCGAGAAATTCCGTGGCGTTACGCGGAATGGCGTGCGTGGAACCGGCATGCGCGGTGACTGGCCGGTTCTGCTGCAGGCATTGCACGCCGATGGAGGCGTGGACGGATACGGCCAGTTCGAATTCCTGGGAATCGATGTAATCATCCGGGTTCACGCTGATGGTCAGAGCGGTGTCGGTACGGCGGGTGGCTTCGTATTGGCGGATCATAAGCGATCCGGTTTTCGCGGAGCTGAGCCAATGCACGTTGCGCACGTCATCGCCGGGCTCGTATTCGCGCAGGCCGTAGAAGTCGAGGTCGTCGTCGACGATTTCGCCGCTTGGCTGACCTTCCAAATCGCGTGGAATGCCGGCGTTCAGGGTGCTGAGCAGCACGGTCTGCGGATGAATGAACACGTTGATCTGGTCCACGAGTTTCTTTTCGTGGCGGATCAGACCGAACGGGTCGCCTTTGCGGATGGATAGCGGGCCGATGGGCAGCACCGCGCGGCTGACGGCGGTGAATTCCACAGTCGTCTGGCGTGACTGTCCTGCGGCGAGCATGGGAATGGCGAACCGTTCGTGGTTGTCTCCGATGGGCAGGTCGCCGCGCGCCGACGTGGTGGGGGTGCGGCCCGGATTGTCCACGCAGACGTCGACTTTCACCGTGTCTGACACCGTGACGCGTCTGCTGGACACGTCGATGGTGGCTTGGAACGAGGTGTTGCCAAGGGAAAGCATGACCGCCGCGGCCAGCATGACCGCGAACACCACCGCCATGGCCAGCAGCTCATGCCACCCCAGCAGGACGAACGCCACCAGCGAGTCGACGGCGAGCGCCGTCACCGCCCAGCCAAGCGGCGACACGTATGAGGTGGCCAGTCGCTTGATGCGATGTTTGAGGCGGCGTAGGGATCGTTGGATGGTCCGTCTGCGCTGCACTGTGTGCGAATGCCGCATTCCTTGACCTTTCGAATTGTGTGGTGCGTATGCCGGGGGCGGATTGTGTTTCAGGCGTTGGCGCCCAGGGTCGGGGCCGGCACGTCTTCGAGGATCTGGCCAATCATCTGTTCGAGGGTGTTCCCGGCGAAGGTGGCTTCGGCGGTGAGGGTGATGCGGTGCGCGAGCACGGGTACGGCGAGGTTTTTGACGTCGTCGGGCACTACGTAGCCGCGGTTGTCGGAGGCGGCCCATACGCGCGCGCAGCGGGTCAAGGCGAGCGCGCCTCGCATGGAGGAGCCGACTTGGATGCGTTCGTTGTGGCGGGTGGCTTCCACCAGTCGCACGATGTATTCGAGGATCGCGTCGTCGAGATGCACGGTTTCGCTGATGTTGCGCATGCGCAATACGTCTTCGCCGGTGAGCACCGGATGCACGGTGGCGGCGCGGTCGGTGACGTTGACCTGTTTCAGGATGTTGACGCTCACGTCGTGGCTTGGATAGCCGATGGTGGTTTTGATGAGGAAACGGTCCATCTGCGCTTCCGGCAGCTTGTAGGTGCCGAGCTGTTCGATCGGGTTCTGGGTGGCGATGACCATGAACGGCTGCGGCACCGGGTGGGTGACGCCGTCGACGGTGACCTTCTGCTCTTCCATGACTTCGAGCAGTGCGGACTGTGTTTTCGGTGAGGCGCGGTTGATTTCGTCGGCGAGCACGATGGACGCGAAGATCGGGCCTTCGCGGTATTCGAATTCGCCGCGCTTCTGGTCGTAGTAGGTGACGCCGACCACGTCGGACGGCAGCAGGTCCGGGGTGAACTGGATACGTTTGAACGACATGTCGATGGAGTTGGCAAGGCCTCGCGCCAGCTGGGTTTTGCCGGTGCCCGGGTTGTCCTCGAGCAGGATGTGCCCGCCGACCACCATGGCTGTGGCGCATTGGCGGATGGGTGCTTCCTTGCCGACCACGACCTGGGAGACGTTGTCTACGAGCTTGGCGAACTTCTCATGGAATTCGGTGATGTCTTTGCTGGGTGCGGTCATCATGGACGTGTCGACGACCGGCTGGGATTGTTTGACGGGCTGTACAGGCTGGCTGGGCTGGACGGGTTGGGTTGGCTGGACGGGCTGCTGCGCGGGCATTGCGACTGCCGGATTGGCGGCCGGTTGGCGAAGGTTCTGCGGCATCGGCTGACGGAACCGCGGCTGGTTCGGCGTTGCCGGGGCGGACTGTTGCGGCAACGCCGGTTGGGTGGTGCCGTGCGCGCTCAGCAGCGTGCCCTCCGGATCCTCATCGGCTTGCGGCTGCTCCGGCAGATTCGGCGTGTGGAACGCCGGCTGCTGCTGGCCGGGTTGGCTGGGAACGCTTGGATTATGGCCGATGGAACCCAGCTGGGTGGCGTCATCGAAATCGTTGCTCATGGGTTGCTCCTTGCTTGTTGTGTTGCTCGTGTGGATGGTTCGTTGTGTTTGCGATTGCTGTGATCGTCCGTTTCACCATCTGGCGTAGTAGGCCAGGCCGCGGATCCAAGGCTTGGATGCGCCGTCGACGGTGGACAGGGCGACGGAGGATGCCACAGGCCGGTCATTCCGCGTGGCCGCTTCGCCTTCCGTGGACGCGTCAGAATCCGATGGCTCCGACGGTTTTGATGGTTCTGAAGGTTCCGACGGTTCGGGTTTCGGCGTGGGAGCCTTGTACCTGTCATGGTCCAGCAGTGTGCCGCCATTGTCCTCGTTGTTGAGCGCGGTGTCGGTGCCCACCACCTTCGCCTTCCACGCGTAATCGGCTCCGGTCGGCAGCACGTCCTTGACGTTCAGTTTGTCGGAGCCCGATACCCAGGCGACGTCATAGGATTTGCCGTCCGCGGTGAAGGTGATCACGGTTCTGCCGGGCTGGCCGTACATGTTCACCGATCCGCCGCTGACCTTGATGATGTTCGGATCATTGGCGTCCCACGTCAGCATCGGCGCCTTGACGGCGGCCTTCACCTTGCGGACGTATGCCGGATCGGCCCTGCCGGACTTGGAGGTGCTTGCCGCGCCATTGAAATGCTGCGTGACGGAGCCCGAGGAACAGGACTGCCATTCCTTGAGCGGGAAATCGTGCGATCGTTCGGAAGCGCCGGCATGGTAGGAGCCGAGTCCGTCCGCGCTCACCGTGAACCCGTCGGCGTGGCCGTTCTCCTTCCAACTGACTACGCACACGTCGTCATGCCCCTTGACGCTGACCGATTCGGGCGCCTTCACCGCGTATTTCGGTGTGAAACGCACGGTCGAATCGTCGCTGGTCGTTTTCTCCTTGCCGACCACCGCCGCCTTGATGGTGTATTCCCTGGTGTTGAGATCATGGTCCGGAATCTTGAAATCGTAGGATCCGGAACATCCGTCGATGCTTGCGCTGACATCTCCGGAAATCTCGACGGCCTTGCATCCCGCGTTGCGGGTGTTGCCCACGGATTCGACGGTGACGGTTCCCGTGGTGTCGTCGTTCGTCACGGAGATCTTCGGCGCATCGGGCTTGCCCCACGGCTTGACCGCGTCGGACGCCTTGGACGGTTGGCTCCAATTCACCTTGTTGTGGGCGCGTACCGTAGCCGTGTACGAGTCGCCGTCGGAAATCGCGTTGTTATCGAAAACAAAATCGATTCCGGTGGAATTTGTCGTCTGCTTGGACGGCGCGTTCCTGCCGGACAAAGTCACCTCGTAATTGTCCACCGACGAGAAATTGCCGTCCGGAGCCTTCCACGTGACGCTCACCGTGTTGCCCTTCACACTGGCCGTCACATCCGTCGGCGCATCAGGCAGCTTGTCCGGCGTGCCCTCGACGGCGTTGGAATCCTTGGACCAGCCGACCTCGTTCCTGGCCTGCACCTTGAACGAGTAGGTCTTGCCGTTCTTCAACCCGTCGATGAGACAGGAGGTCTTCTGCCCGCACGAGCGCTCGCCGGACGCGTCTCCGCCCCACATCACCTTGTATTCGGTGATCGGGCTGCCGTTGGCCGAACCGGCCGTCCAGCTCAGATTCACGGCGCCATCCTGCGGGTCGCCGGACACCGCGGAAAGCAGCGGCGCATCAGGCTTGTCCATCACCGAAACGCTGATGGTGCCGGTCACCTCACGTTCCTTTGTTTTGGTGGCGTCGCGCACGGTGACGACCACCTTGTTGGTGTTCGCGCCGATGTCGGAAGCCGCCCTGATGGACACCACGCCGTTGGACGGGCAATCCACCGTCAGCTTCGACGCGCCATCGGACGTGCATCCGGTCACCGTCAGCGGAGTGTCGGGGAACGGATTGTACGCGTCGGACAGCAGATTCACCTGCTCGCTGGAACCGGCCTTGATTTTCACGGTCTTCTCGGTGACACGGGCGAGCGGCCTGTTGGACGCGGTGACGCGCACGGTCATACCGACGCTCACCGTACCCTTCGCATATTTGATCGAGACGGGCACGCTCACTGTGGTGTCCGGCGTGGCCGTCTTGTCCGCGGACACGGTCAACGTGCCGGAGGGAGACACTCTGGCATCCACACTGCCGGAATTCACGCCGCCGGAATACGAGTACTGCTTCTCATCCTCGTACAGGCCCGACGCCGAATGGGTCAGCGCCGTCAGATCGATGGTAGTGGCCTTCTCGCCGGCCACCACATCGACGGTGGAGGATGAGAACGTCGGCGGCGGAACCTCACGTCCGATCACCGTGATCGGAAGCGTGAGCACCGCCGAATTGACGATCTTCACCTTGTCGTTCTTGTCTCGCTTGCCGTCCACCGCGGTGAAGGTGATGGACGCGGGACCCGCGTAATCCTTCGGCGCGGTGAACCTCAACGTCTGGTCGTTGACGTACAGGTCGCCGTCCGCGGCCTTCGTGGCGCTCACCGAATCGGCGCCGTCCACATACGCGGTCTTGCCCGCGCCCACACGCACGTAGTCGGCGATGTTGATGGTGATGGTCTCACGCGCATTGACCTTCAACGCCGGCGCCTTCGGACGTAGAACCGGCGGAAACACGCCATATGCGGGCACTTGGATGAACGCGGTGGACGTGATGCCGTACGTCGTGTTCGTGACGGTGTACGGCACCGCGCGCGCCTCGTCGGTCAGATCAACGGTGATGATGGTGGAATCCTTGCCGCCCTTGACATGCGCATGGTCGGTCGCGGAAGGATCCACGCCCACCTGAAGCTCGTCGGCGGTGCCGGACGGATTGGCGATCCACTGCGAAACGTCCACGTCCACGGATTTCTTGTCGATCGTGGCGGCGGCCGGAACACGGTAATCGTACGCGGTCGGCGGGTCGATGGCGGCGTTCTCGTCGACATTCACCGTCAACGTCGCCGAATCGGACAGGCCGGCCTTGTCCTTGACGGTGTAGACCACGTAATACGTGCCCGCCTGCTTCGGCGTGGTGAACGACAGCATGTTGTCAACGACCTGAATGCCGCCGATGCCTTGCGATTCCACGTCCTTGGCCACGGTCAGATCAGTATTGTCCCCGGAAATGTCGTTCTGCGCCACCGGCACGGTGGCCGCGGTGTTCGGACGCAGTGTGATCTCGTCGTCGCGCGCGTACACACCCGAATCGGCTCCGGATTTGAACACGCCCACACGCACCTGCGCGGTGGCCCTCTGACCGGTCCAATCCTCCACGGCGTAGGAGAACGTGTCCGTTCCGGACGAATCGGCATACGCCTCATACACCAGATACGTGGCGCCCACCTCGCTGATACGGCCCAGTTTCGGCGCTTTGTTGCCCAAGCCGAGCAGCTGCACGTCATCGCCGTCAGCGTCGATGCCGGTGAGCGTGATCGGAATCTGCACCTTCTGACCGGCCGCCACCTGCGCCTCGACGTCGGACGGTGTCGGAGCCGCCTTGTTGGACGCGTCCTTCTGATGCACGTTGATGGTGATGGTGGCCGAGGCCGCGTTGCCGAGATTGTCCTTCACCGTGTAGGTGACGGGGAAGGAGCCGGTTTGTCTGGTGGCCTGATAGCGCACGGTGTCGCCGGACACGAACACCAGACCCTTGAACGTGTTCTTGTCATACTGCAAATCGTTCTGCAGGCTCACCGTGGTGCCGTCGGAATACGTGACATGGTCGAGCACGTCCACGGACACGATGCCTTCGGTGCGCACCTGTGTGGTGATGTTCTCGGCCTTCGGCACGGAATTCGACGTGGTCAGCGCCGGCGGCTGCAGGACGATGACGCCGGTCGACGATCCGGCCGCGTTGGCCACGGTGTAGGAGATCCGCACCGGCTCGGTAGGCACCTGACGCGCGGTGATATAGACGCGCTTGTTGCTCACCACACCGGTTTTGATGCCGCTTTGCGCGTCCGCGGTGACGCTGGTCACCGACAGCACGCCGCCCATCGGGTCGACGTCGTTGGCAAGCGGCTCCACAATCGCGGTATTGTCCGCACCTAGCAGCGCCACGTCGTTCGCCGCGATTGGCTTGGCGGCGTCTCCGGCCACCGCCTGCACCTCCACACGAGCCAGACCGGTCGACGGAATGGAACCCTGCGTGATGGTGTACGGCACATAGTAGGTGCCGGGATTGGAGGCGGTGAACGTGATCGACATGTCGGTGGCGTTCATGGTGGTGGCCGCGCCGGACGGCGTCTCCACCGCGGTCAATTCGGCCGGTTCGACGGACGTGCCGTGCACGTACGGTTTGAGCGCGATGGTGGTGCGGGTGTCGGGCGTGGTCTGTTTGACCACGGGGTCGATGACCGCGCCCAGCGTGTTCGCCGGCTTCACGGAGAAGTAGATCATGCCGATGCCGGTCTGCTGGCCGTCGGACACCGTGACCTCGATGCCCGCCCTGCCGGACGACATCGAACCGGCGTTGAAGACCAATTGTCCGTCGGCTCGCGTGGACACCGTCACCTGATCGGTGTTCTGCGGCGATGCCGACACCAAGGTCAGCGGATCGCCGTCGGGGTCGGAGAAGCTGCCCAACGCGTTCGCGGTGTACGAAGCACCCTGCTCCACGTCGATTTCCGGCGGAGTGTCGCTCTGCAGCGGCGCATGGTCGTCGCCGCCGGCCAGCGTGAGCGACACGATGGCGCTGGACGTCTGCCCGCGCCCGTCGGAAATCTCATAGCTGAAGGACACGTTGCCCGCGGCGGCACCGGAGGCGTCGAGCTGCAGATACCGGCCGTCATACACGGGGGAGACGGTGATGTTCGCGCCATCCGGAGCGCTCACCGACGTGATGCGCAGCACGGAACAGTCGGTCTGCTCGTCGTTGCGCAACACGTCGAGAATCTGCTGCGATCCCACGCGCGCGCCGAACGAATCGTCCACGGCCTTGATCTGCCCCGACTGCGCCGAACAGTTCTTGCTGAAATTATGCTGGTTGTTGGCGCTGTCGTTGTTCTGCTGCTGTTGCTTCGACTGCTTGGTCTCCACCTTGTTCCACTGGATTTTGATGACCTTGGTGGACTCCTGCGGATTCCACACATTGCCGTTGACCACGTCGTTGAGCACCACCAGACGATGGTTGGTGCGGAACACGAGCTGCGAGGTGGGATTGACATCTTCCAACGAGGAAAACTGTGCGTCCTTGTCGTTCGCCGCGCACACCCTGATGTAATTGTTGGCCTTCTGCGCCCACGCGGCGAACACGCAGCCATTGGTGGACGCCGGCTGCACGGCATCGCCCTTGCCGGCATTCGGCAGCTGCGTGACCTTACTACCCAAATCGACCATGGCGATGCCCCGCGGCGTGGAAACCGCCACCCAGCCAGTCTGCCTGCCATCCGTGGACGGCGCCTGCAACGTCGCCTGACCCTGCATGCCGATATCCGCGCTGCCCTTCGGCCAGAACACCTTGCCGGCACCGGCTGCGACCGGCGTCTTGCCGACCACGGTGAACGATTCGACATTCGTGGCGCCCTTGATCGTCGCATCCTTGCCGGGCGTTCCCTGAGGCCCGTCGACACTGAGCACCGCGCCGTCGGACGCGCGATAGCCGTAGACGACACCGTCATGCGTCACCGCGATACGGCCACCCGACCCCAGCTTCATCTTCGGCGAATCGGTGGTCGGATTCATGGATTTCACATCATCTGCTGACCCGACCCACACATTGCCCGTCTTGACGTTGATGAACGCCGCGGTGTTGCCTCCGACGACGGTCCGCATATCCGATTTGATGGTGGTGTTGCCGCTTTCGCTGACGGTGGAGGCCTCGATGTTGCTGGCCTTCGTACCTTCGGAGATCACGGTGGAGCCATCATGCTGGGCCACGTCGAACCGGGCCGCAGTGGAGGCGACGCCCGCATCGGCGTCCCGGTTGCGCACGTTGAAACGGGCGGCCTTGCGGTCTTTGAGCGAAGTGACCCACACGGTGCCATCGTCGAGCTGCACGTGACGTTGCGTCACCGAACTGACGATGACGGCTCCGGCGACGATGCCCAGCAACAGCAGCAGCATGACGATCGGCGTGATCCACCGGCGACTGCCGGAAGGCAGCAGCTTGCGCAGCATCGACCCGAATCGCAACTGCCGTTCGTACGATTGCGCCGACTGGTTCTCGGCGTTCCTATGCTTGCTCATCGACTGGCTCTTCCCTGATTGTGCCCAAACTTTGTTTGACCGCGCATCCAACCGCATGCGCCTACCTGTTTGCCCGCATGCATGCCGGGCTGTATTGGTTCGTATCGGTTCATGTCACCCGCATCCGGCCGCAAACTCACGGCTTGGCCGCGCACGCGATCATGGGATTCTCGGACATCTGCCGGTCCGCGCGAACCAGACTCACCTGCACGCACGTCTGCGCGCCGTCGGCCGGATCGATTTCGATACTCGTCGACTCCGTGGTGGTGCCCTGCGCGTTCGGGTCGGTTCCCGAATCGCCGACCAGCGACCACGCGTACGAATCGCCATCCTTCGGCGAAGGATTGACCCATGTGAACCGCACTTTGCCGTCGGCGGTGTATTCGCCCGTAAGATCCTGCACGCTCGGCACACTGCCCGACGTGATCGCCGAATCGGGATCGTCCTCGGCATGGTTCTGGGCGCCATGGTTCTGCACCTGCACCTTGCTGTTGTCGGAGGACGCATCCATATTCGGCATGACGACGGTGACGAACGCCAACGCCATCACGACCACGGCGGCCGCCGCAGCAACCGTGACGGCCAACGGCTTCGCCCACCGGGCATGCTGTTTCGCAACCGGGGCGGACTGGTCGAATGCGGAAGTCTGCGCGTACATGTTCTGCGGATAATCCGGCACACCCTCGACGGTGGTCTGCACGGCACGGCCATACAAGGCCTGTTGCACGCGCTGCATGTCGCGCGCGAACTCCAACGCGGAATAGTAACGATCCTCGGGCGTACGGCTCAAGGCCTTACGCAACACCCGTTCCACTTCGGCCGGCACGTCGGGACGGTTGAGCTTGGGCAGCGGATTGTTGAGAATGACGGACTTGAGCCGTTCGGCCCGCACCTGCCGTTGGGAATCGCCCAGCACATCGGCGTAGAAATACTCGTACGGCGATTGGCCGATCAGCATGGCGAACAGCGTGGCGCCAAGCGAATAGATATCGGACGATTCATTGCCGCCACCGCCTTGGGCAAGCACCTCCGGCGCGGCCCACGCGATGGTGAAGCCGACACCCGGACGCCCATAGACGGACCCGGCGATGCCGAAATCGGCGAGCATGGGCATATTGTGCGCGTTGATGAGAATATTGCTGGGCTTGATGTCTCGATGGATGATGCCTTTGCGATGCGCGGTGAACAGCGCGCTCGCCAGATCGATACCGACGGTGAGCATCTGGTCGGCGGTGAGACGGCCATGCTCGAGGAACGTCTTGTAATTGCCGCCCGGAGCGTATTCGAACACGGTGTAGCCGCGCCCGTTGACGGTCACGCCGTTCTCATAGACGGAAAGAATGTAGGGGTGTGTGGAGATCTGCCCCATGAAATTCGCTTCGGAACGGAAGCGGACCGCGGCACGTGGGTCGAGCGTGTTCTTGCTGATTTTGATGGCCACCTGACGGGCCGGGGAAAGCTGCTGGTACAGGTACACGTCGGCTTCGGAACCGGAGCCCAGCCGTTTGATCAGTGTGTAGCCGGGAATCTGAGGGGGAATGCTCCTTGAGGCTTCCATGCTTCCTCTTTCCTGTAGTTCCTGCCCGGTTCCGTGCGTTGCGTCTATGCTTCGACCGTACTCGTCGTCATGGGCAGGCCGTCTGTTCGCTGTTGAACCTTCCCGGGCTGCGCCGCTAGTCAATCTTATTGGTGGCGGTGTCCGAAAAACTTTGTAGAGGGTATCGATGTCCATATATAAAGATGGCGGTGTCCACGATGACGTTTTCAGGACGGCTTCGGACGATGATATGCGATTCGTAGCCGGACCGTTCGGCTAAGCTGGGGAGACATGATGGATGTGGACGATCTCGATGACGCGACATTGGTTGCGGGGGCACCCCGCAGCGGCAAGACCCGGTTCGCGCTGGACATGCTGGTCGCTGCGATGAAGCGGCATGGCGACGCGTACGCCGTGATGACGGTCTCCGGCAGACAGGTGGCCGACCGGCTCGGCGACACCGTGATCCGCGAACTGTCCGCGATCTCGCAGGCACGCCCCGTCACCACCCTGCCAGCCGTCGCGTTCCGCATCATGACCGCCGTGCGATCGCATGCCGGACAACCCCTGCCGAAACTGCTCAACGGGGCCGAACAGGATGTGGTCATCCGCCGCGTGCTCGCCAAGCATGCCGAACATGCCGAGCACGGCGACGAATGCTCCACCTGCGCGCTATTGCGCACCTACTTCGTGGTCGCCGACTGGTCGGGCATGGTGGTGGACGACGCCACCGACGCCTTCGCCAACCAGCTGCGCGACATGCTTGCCCGCATGAACGAGATCGGCGCGAAACCGGAACTCGAAGACGCGCTGATTTCCCGCGCTGCCGACGAGCACGGCACGCTTGACGAACGACGCGAACGACTGCGCGTGCAATGGCGGCTCGCCTTCGCGCTGCGCGCCGAATACAACCAGGCCATCAACGAGGCATATCCGGACCAATACCGTCTCGACGCCTCGCAGCTCATGATCGACGCCGCGGCCGCCGTGAACGAAGCCGAAACGTCCGACCTGCCGAAACTCGTCATCGTCGACGATTTCCAGGACGCCACACTCGCCGGCTTCGACTTTCTCACCGCATTGCGCAACCGTGGCGTGCGACTGCTGCTCGTCGGCAACCCCGACGAGGCGGTGCAGACGTTCCGCGGATCGTACCCTGAATATTTGTTCAACATGGCGCAATCGCGATTGGGCACGCGACTGGTACGGCTGGAACCGTCCCATATGGCCGAAGGCACGGACCTGGCCGCGGTGGCGAGCCGCGTGAGCCTGACCATCGCCAGCACGGAATCGACCGACGACGCGCTGGCGAACCGCCCCGGCAAAATGCCGGCCATCGCCATACCGGAGACGCACGACGGCAGTCTTGAAGCCGCGATGTACCGTTCCACCGTCGAAGAACTCGACGACGTGGTGTGGAAAATCAAAACCGAACATCTCGAACACGGCCGCGACTGGAACGACATGGCCGTGATCGCCCACGACAACGCCACCGTGCGCACGTTCGGCGAACGGCTACGCGCCGACGGCGTGCCCGTACGCTATTCGAGCGTGACCCACCCCCTCAAGGACGAACCGTTCGTGCAGGGCCTGTTCTCCATGATCGAACTGGCCGAACTGAAACGGCAAGGCATCGCCACCTCGTCCATGAACCTCGACACGGCCGGCGCATACGTGCGCTCACGCGTCGCATCAATCATGAACTCGCCGCTGATCACCACCCCCGGCGAACGTCCGGCTCGGCTGTGCGTGGTCGAATCGGCGATGAACGCGCTCGGCTCGCTGGCCACGGTTTTGCATGACGATACAGCCGATCCGACCACGTCCGACACGTCCGGACGCGCGCTGCTGCCACAGCTGATCGACGATTGGAACGATTACGTCGAAACCTTCCACACCGCACGCGTGGCGGCATCGGCGTCGGACACGGAAAACGCTGCCGACATGGGCCTGCCGGCAATCGACACCGACGACCGTCTGATGACGGGAGAGCGTGCCGCTGAGGACGCGGACGAACCATCCTTCGGCATGAACGCGCTGTACATCCTGCTATTGGAAGGCGACACTGACCGCGTGCTCGACGCGATCGCCTCCGTACTGGGCCGCAAAGACCCCCAAGCGCAAGCTTTCGCACGCCTGTGGAAAACGCTTGACGATACCCTGCGGTCGGAGGCACGCCTGACATCCCACGAACCGCAATACATGCTCGACTGTGCATGGCAGGCGTTCGGCAAAGCCGAAATCTGGCAGAAAACGGCGTTGCGCAACAACGCCGAAGGCCGCGCGGCCAACGACCGGCTCGACACCGCGATGCGCCTGTTCAGCTACGCGTCCGGCGGCGAATCGAACGGCGTGACGGCAGCGCACACCATCGACGCGTTCATCGAACAGGTCCGCGCGCTCGCCATCGAAGCCGACTCCCTGGCGCACACCGCGCCGATCGATCAGGCCGTGACGCTCGCCACGCCCGCCGGAGCTGCCGGAAAACATTGGAAACTAGTATTCATGCCTGCGTTCCAACAAGGCCAATGGCCGAACCTCGCGCCGCGCAACACCCTGTTTGGCGGGGAGGAGCTCGCCGACATCATGCTGCATGGACGACTGTCCGACGACATCGTCACTTCCGCAGGCCGCGAAAACGCGCAGCTCGCCGCGGTGCTCGCCTCCGAACAGAAAGCCTCCTTGTGGCGCTCACCCGCGCCGATGAGCGCGTGACGGTAAGCGCGGTCCTCAACGAAGACCATGTGCCGTCCGACTTCCTCTACGGCTACCTGCCGGAATGGTTCGACCGCGACCGGGATGCCGATGCGGAAACACGCGTGTACACGGCGGTCGGCGAGGCCGGCGAATACGCGGGACTGGAGGCCGGCCCACGTGGCCTGGTCGCCGCCGCGCGAAGCGTGCTGGCCCATGCGCCGACCGATTCCCCCCAAGCGCGCGATGCCGCGCAAGCCTTGGCGTTGTTGGCATCGCATGGCATCGCCGCCGCGAATCCCGACAATTGGGCGTTCCTTACGGAACATGCGGGAGCCGACGATATGACGGAAATCGACGGCAAGATGGAATCTGACGGAAAAAACGGAGCATGCCGACAAGGCGAAGCTTATCGAACAACCGGAATCCATCGAAAAAACAGACGGCCAATCCGACGTGGTCACCCTTTCTCCATCCGCCGTGGACAGTTTGTGGGCGTGCCCGGTGTGCTGGATGCTGGAGAACCGTTTCGCCGGCCCACGCATGGGCAGCGCGGCCACCAGCTTCGGCTCGCTCATCCACGCCGTCGCGCAACAGGCCACCGAAGCCGGCCTCGACCTGCCCCAAAACCACACCGCGGTAAGCGACGAGGACAACATCGACGAAATCGCCCAATGGATGATCAGCCGATACAAGACCCTACGTGGCGACCTCAACGCCATCGACGACCCCGAGGAACGGTACAAGGCGCTCGGCAAGGACGCGAAGGCGTCGGTCGCATTGCGCAACATCGCCACATATTTCGTCAAGTCGAACCGTACGGGATACCCGTCGAACAACACCGAAAACATCACCGTGGGAACATTGGACCATGCCGAAGCGGAACGGCAGTTCGCCGCGCGATTCGACTTCGACGACATCCTCGACGCCTACAACGCCATCGACGGCAACGCTCCGATCTCCCGCGACGAACTCATCGCCATCATGGGCGCGCTCGTCGACGGCTGGCCGGAAACCGGCATGAGCGACCGGCTCACCGTACGCCTGTCGGGCAGAATCGACCGTCTTGAACACCGCCGTACCGCAGACGGCCGCGAACAGGTACGGCTGATCGACTACAAAACCGGCAAAGTGCCAAACGGACGCTCCCTGTTCAGCGACCTGCAGCTCGTCTGCTACCAGCTGGGCCTCGCATTCCCGGAACACGGCGGAAAACGCGGCGCGCAGGCGATCGCAGCCATGCCGGACATCACCCAAAGCGCCCTGTTCCACGTCATGGAATACGCGGCACCCGCGCCACGCAAAGGGCAAGGCGACGAAGCGTACCACCAGCAGGCGCTGTTCGCCGGCGGAAGCATCAACGCGGGCGATTTCATACCCCGCAAATACGTGCCCAAAATGGCCAGCGTCTTCACCAGCGGCCTCGACGACGTCGAACGGCCGGCGCAGGTCAGCGAAGAACATTGGAAGCAACTTCTGGAATCGCGGTCGAAGATGACGGTATGGTCGCTGACCATGATCTCCCGCGTCTTCTATGCGGCCGCGGCGAGCCGGGCCACCCGCATCACCGCGCGTCCGACCGTGGAACACGTCGGATACTGCAGAACGTACGGCAGTGGGGTCTGCCCGGCCTGCCAAGGCGAGCAGAACACCGTATTCGAAAGGACCGTGGCATGAACGGGAGTAACGGTATGAACGGAAGCATGTCAACGAACGGGGCCACAGCAAAGGGCGATGCGATGGGCACTGTGCCGGCCGCCACGCCGAAATTCACCGACAGTCCGGAACAGGCCGCCGTCATCCAAGCCCCCTCATACGAGGACGTGGTCGTGGTGGCGGGCGCCGGCTCCGGCAAAACCTACACCATGACCCGCCGCATCATCACCCTCATCGACCAGGGCATCAGTCCCGAGAAGATTCTGGGCCTGACCTTCACACGCAAAGCCGCCTCCGAACTGCTTTCGCGCGTCTCCGCTGCCGTGATACGCAACCAAGCCGGACGCGGTACACGCGTCGCCTTCCTCAAACCGGAAGTCTCCACCTATGACGCGTTCTTCCAAACCATCGTGCGCCAATACGGCCTGCTCGTCGGCTTCGACCAAAACACGCAGCCATTGAGCGAAGCCGGAGCGCTGCAGCTCATCCACACCGTGCTCGACAAGCACATGGACCAGCTCATGGCCTTCGACCAAGGCGGCGACGAACTCGGCAAATTCTCCACCATCGCCGGCAACGTGTTCACCCTATCCAACGCCATCGCAGGAGCCATGATCGGCAGCGACTGCACCAGCTTCGACGAAGCCGTGGAACGCGTGCGCACATGGGATAAGGCGTTCGTGGCGCAAGTGGCCAAAGCGCTTGAAGACGAGGACGTTCCCGATGACGAGCCGAAAGTGGGCAAGGCTCCGAAACAGAAGAAAAAGGAATCCGACACCGCCTTCGAAACCCGCATGCGCGAATACCGCGCCCAATGCCACCAACTCTGCGTCTACAAGACCGCGCAATTGGCCGGCACGGCCCGCAAACGCGACCTGCTACTCGACCTCGTGGCCGACTACCACGCCGAAAAACGCGCCCTCAACATGGCCGAATTCAGCGACTTCACCATCGCCGCATTCCAACTCGTCACCCGATTCCCCTCCATCGGAGCCACCTACCGCAAACGCTACACGCACGTGCTGCTCGACGAATACCAAGACACCTCCACCACGCAGGCGGCCCTCCTGACCGCACTGTTCCACGCCGATTCCACCCATCGCAGCGCGGTGAACGCCGTCGGCGACCCCTTCCAATCGATCTACGCATGGCGAGGAGCCAGCCCAGGCGCATTCCGCATGCTGCAACACGACTTCGGCCACGACGCCACCGACAAGCCCTACACGCTGACCGTCACCCGACGTAACTCGCGCATGGTGCTCGAAGCGGCCAACAATCTGACGAAACCATTGCGCCTGCCTGCCAGACGTCGCGGCAGTTCGCTTATGCGCGAAGTGGACGTGCCCCCGCTCGCCAACATCGACAACGCCTCCGAAGGTACGCTCGGCGTGCTCGGCTACGCCACATTCGGCCAGGAAATCGACGCCATCGTACGCTTCGCCAAACAAGCGATCGCACTGCACACGCCAACCGAAAACGAGCTCGCCGACGGAGTCAAAGACAACCGTCCGCACGTGGCGCTCCTGTTCCGCTCCAAAACGCAGATGCCAGCCTACGAGGACGCACTGGAACAAGCCGGCCTCACCACACTCGTCGTCGGCCAGGCCGCACTCCTGGAACGTCCCGAAATCAAAGACATCCTCGCCCTGCTGCACGTCGTATGCGACCACACCGACAGCGCTGCGCTCATGCGGCTGCTCGCCACGCCACGATTCGGTCTGTCCGCCGACGATCTGCAGGCGCTCGCCGGCATCGCCGAACGGCTCAACACCGCGCAACGCTACCGCGCGCTCGTGTCGGCCGGCATTGTGGAGGCGGATGCGAATCCGTCCGACGCCGACATCCGCGCCACCGTGCGCGCCTACCGCGACCAAGTGCCCAACGCCGTCTTCCTGATCGACGTGCTGCTGCGCGGCGATCTGCGGCACCTCGTCGACGGCGTATTGAGCCGTACGGGAGCCGCGAGCGTCATCCACGCCGGTCGCGTCATCCAACAGGTGCAGCGCACGGCCGGCCATCCGTTACCGGAAGTGGTACGCACGGCCATCACCGCGCTCGGACTGGACATTGACCTGCTGCTCGCCGAACGGATGCGGCATCCGGATGCCGGCAATCGTGCCACATCGCATGCCGCTTCGTCACTCGACGCGATGCTGTCTCTGGTGGACACCTACTTGCAGGAAATCGCCGCGCAGGGCACGCCAAGCCTGCGCGCGTTCATCTCGTGGGTGGATTCGCTGCGTGACGCGTCCGACGACAACGCCACCGCACCAGATACCCCCGTCGATGTGGTGCTCATGACCGTGCACCAGTCGAAAGGCCTGGAATGGGACGCCGTGGCCGTGGTCGGCATGCGCGACGGCACCTTCCCGTCCAGTCAAGGCGACCACCTGAGCGTCAAAACGGACGAAGACCATCCGGGCGGTCGGCGCGACGGCGTATGGGAGCCGCCGGAATACTTCGAAAAAGCCCACACTTGGCTGGAAGACCCGTCCGCGGTGCCGGTTCCGGTGCGCGCCGACGCGGATATCCTGCCACGATTCCCGCACGACGCGCCCATCGGGGGCAATCCCGTGGAATCGCTCGACGGATTGGACGATGCGGAAGTGATCGACGACGAGGTGTTCGGCACCTTGCGAACCATGGCCGTCGACGATATGGAAGGAATGGATCCGGCAAGCCTGTACCTGACGCAACAGGAGGAATACGGCCGCCGACTGCACGCCGACGAACGCCGTCTCGCCTACGTGGCGTTGACGCGCGCCCGCTACGAGGCGCTGCTCGTATACAGCGGATGCAACGAGACGAGCCGCGACTCCCGCCTGGCGGAGGGAAAGAAAAGCGCCGCGCCGTCGAATTTCTGGCTGGAGACGCGCGATTCGATGAACGGAATCGTCACCGCGGTACGCGAA
>VOFH01002378.1_pt1 | contig 27309 bp, 53 predicted proteins | sample 5384091 | NCBI WGS metagenome assembly VOFH01 (sample SAMN12384727, study PRJNA508395) | human gut metagenome | isolation source: healthy gut G | host: Homo sapiens
CAGTTTCTTGCTCCGATTGCGGCGGCAACCAACCGCTCCTCATCCGGAAGTTCTCCTCTGACGAAGAGTCCCACCGGATAATCGTGTATCTTAAGCGGTCGCTTTGGATAATTCCCATCAAAAATGCAATCAGACGGATTCCCTCTTTTTCCAATTCTTCAGTTCTCTTTTTCGTCTGTCCAGTTGGCACTTTTCCGCATCGAACACGGCAGCCTCCTTCGGCCCCCAGCAATCCCTGCATTTTCCAGATTTTTCCTTCTATATTATATATCTCCTCGAAGCTTTTAAACTGTTTATATACGCATTCCGGTGACCGCACCGATCCGGGCACAGATAAAAACCAGCAGAGATACTGACGCTCCTTATGATGATATGATGACTGCCTCCCCAGTATTTTTCCTCCAGGCCGCGAAGCCCCGCTGCTTCCGCCAGATGTTCTTTTTATTTCGCTGCTGCCGGCCAGATCCGCGATGGTTCTGGCCACCTTTCAGTATTTTTTCCGTATCCTCTGGCACTAAGCCCCATGTGCTCAAAGATACGTTTTAAAAACGCCTGTTCTTCTGATCCAGACTGCAGAAATGCTCCTGATCTGTGCCCCGTTCATGGCACTGTTAAAATAGATTCCGCTGCTTTCAAGCCGCTGTCTCTGAATAATCCTTGCAGCCTCGACCCGCTCCCGTATGGCACTGGAGGGCTCTCCCTCGCCTCTGCCCTTCAATTCCTCATACTTCATCGGAACCGCTTCTGCGCAGATATCGATCCTGTCCAGCAATGGCTTTGAGATTCTGCTCAGATACTGCTGATCTGCGGCTCCGTACAGGTACACCGGCTCCGGTCGGGATAGTAGCCGCATTTGCACGGATTCATCGCGGCTACGAGCATAAAATCCGCCGGGAATTCGCAGGCGCCGTGCAGTCTGGAGATCGTAATTTCCGTTCCTCCAGCGGCTGTCTTAAAACCTCTATACTGTTTTCTGAAACTCGGGTAATTCATCCAGGAACAGAACGCCCCTGGAAGCCAGAGAAATCTCTCCGGGTTTAGGAATTCTTCCTCCGCCGGTTAACGCCTGCGGACTGATGGTGTGGTGCGGACTCCGAAACGGCCGTCTGGACAGCAGCGGCTGTTCCTGATGAAGAAGGCCGCAGATGCTGTATATCTTCGATATCTCTACATTCTCCTCGTGGGACAGGGACGGCATGATGGTTTGGAATTCGTCTCGCCACCATAGTTTTCCTGTGCCGGCCGACCAATATAGAGGTATGTTGTGCATACCGGCCACCGCAATCTCTGTGGCACGTTTCAGGAGGAACTGTCCATTCACCTCTGAGAAATCCACGTCATAGGATTCTGTTTCGAAAAGCAGTGTTTATCCTGTCTTATGGCCGGTGACAGCTGCTCCGGCTCATTTAACATACCTGCCAGTTCTCTGATGTCCTCTACGCCAATGATGTCGATGTTCTCAATGATCTGTCCCTCGCTTCACATTGGAAATCGGGAGAAAACACCGTTTCATTCCCGCATTCCTGGCCGCTGCCGCAATCGGCAGGGCACCGGGAGACCGGTTTGATTCTTCCATCAGTCCCTAATTCTCCCACCAGCACACTGGTGCCCAGAAGCGACTGATCCACCAGTCCTGTGGCCGCCAGAACCGCGACTGCAATGGGAAGGTCAAATCCGGTCCCTTCTTTCCTCACATCTGCCGGCGACAGATTGACCGTAATTTTTCTTGCCGGAGCCGGAAACCGGAATTCTTAAGTGCAGTGCGGACTCTGTCCTGCGCCTCTCTGACTGCTCCTGAGAGATAACCGACCATGGTAAAACCGGGGAGTCCTTCGCTCACATCCGCCTCCCACCACGACGGGATACCCTTCGACTCCCAAAATACCGATACTGTGTACTTTGCTGAACACACTTTCTCCCTTCTGTGTTTTCGTTCTGTTTTTCATTCTGTGTTGGAAATATGATGCAGAAGTGCATCGATTCGTAGAATGCTCCTGATGGAACCTGCATCTATCATACAGGATTTTTACTTGTCTGGCAAGCAGTTTTCAACCGCCTGCCAGTCTCTGCTCAAAGCTCATGGTATGTAATCCAGCTTAAGATATCGTGCCAGACGTTTTCTTTATCCGTCTCATTCAGGATCTCATGGCGGTCATCCGGGTAAAGAATCATCTCTGCATCGGTCATACCGATCTTCTTATACCTGCGGAACACCCGTCTGACGCCTCTTCCGAATTCGCCCACCGGATCCTGTGCTCCTGACAGAATAAAAGCGGCAGGGATCTGGGAATCCGTTCCTCCTGGCGGTGCAGTTTCAAATCCAGCATAATATTGAAAAATCACAGTATGCCGAGGCGGTGAATTTAAAATTACAGAGCGGATCACTGCAGTACTGGTCTACAGATTCACAGTTCCTGGAAAGCCAGTCGTTGTCCGTCCTGGCCGGCATAAAGGAGCGGTTATAATTCCCCAACACCAGCTGGTGCATCCATTTGCTCTGGTAATCGTTTCCCCGGATCAGCCCGATAGAGGCCGCAATCAGTTTGCCTGCGATCACAATCGGCATCGCCTGATCTCCCGTTACCGATCAGAATCGCTCCTGCCAGTCTTCCCCATACAGGGTCAGATACCGTCTGAGGAAAAAGGATCCATGCTGTGTCCCAGCATATACAGCGGGCGCCCGGATACATGACCCGGATGCGGCTGGCTGTCTGTGTAAATCCCTGATAACACAGACATGGCCAGCCTGGTCGGCAAAAGTAACCATACCCGTCCCGTCCTGAACAGTTCCGCCATGACCGAGATGGTCATGTCCAATCACCGCAATTCCCTGCTCTGCCAGGGGAAGCGGGCAAAATGGATCATACCGAAGGATGTGTTCCGTCATCCCGTGTGAAATCAAGAAGCTGTTTCACCTCTCCATCCGGTTCCCACAAAACGGTATGCAGTTCTGATTTACCGTCGCTGGAAGGAATTCTGAACTCTCTCCGTCTTATCATGTACAAGCAACTCCTCTCTGAAACATGAAAATAATCATTCTGTCGTATAGGTGAAGTATACCATAAAATGTAAAGTTCGTGAAAGACTTATCCGGTCTTTCGGACTGTAATCACCTCCGGTCCTTTAAGCCATGGTCAAATTCCGGCATATAAGCCCGGTACCGCAGCGGCATATGGTTTCGCCTCTGGCACACCGGGTTCCACCGCTCTTTTATGGTAATACTCCTCCTTAATGCCTTCCACAGTTCCCGGTATCCGTCTTCTTCTGTCGCCTTGTGAAGCCTTTCCTCCCACTCTCTGGAATCCAGCTCCATGAGAAACCACGGCTGTCCGGCCTGGTGAAGAACGGCTTTTTTCCGGTTCTCGTCGTAGATAATCCAGTTCTCCGCCGGCATACGGTCAGCAAAATGAGGGCGATTAACACCAGCACATCATTCTTTGGCCCAATCCTGGCTGACCAGGATGTCCTCATCCATCTGGACAAAACCGCAGAAACTCCGTCTCTAAATGTGCTTCGTTGTCAAGATTCCGGCACATCTCAATATCTGATACCTCGGGCAGCTGGAGGCTCTGGGTGATGCCTGCTCCCTTCTGGAACCCTCTGATCAGGAAACGGTAGATATGATCCGCCTTCTCTCCATTTTTGCTCAGAGATGCCTTGTAGATGGCCTCATACGCCGCTTCCGATATTTTGGTGCGCACGGAACGGATTACTTTTTCCACTTTTCATCGTCGGGCAGGACATCGATATATTCGCAAAACAATTCCATCGTGCGGTTCTGTCCTGCAGTTTCCAGCCTTACACTGGAATGGCCTTTCCTGCTCATCCACGCATCATACACGCCGGTCAGAATTCCTTCAAAACTGTCTGTACATATATAAACCGTCATATCACATACTCCCCGTCACAACTGAATACCGGTCCGGAGCCGGTGAAAGATTAAGCTTCATATCATCGAACAGCGACAGCTGACGGTAGGCTCCCTGATGGCTGATATCCCATACCGCACGCCGTTCATCTCCAACTAAATGGCTGGTAATGTAGTCAATCCCATCCATCTGGTCGGATACATCATCCTTCCTGAACAAGTAATAAAATACATGGCTCTCTTGCACCACCCCCATCTTCTTTAAGGATTCGAAGTCCAGCAGGCCCTGCCTTCTGGCCCGCAATGATTCGTTTTACGGACTTCACGCCCATTCCGGAACCCGCAAAGCGTATAATAATCGGCCCGGTTGATCTCTCTACCGAAACAGTTCCAAATGGCGGAGCGCCCAGTCACGCAGGATCCAGAAAACACATTGAAATTCGGCCGGTCCTCTGTCAAAAGCTCCGATGCCTTAAAGCCGTAAAAACCGCGGAGCCAGTCCGCCTGATAGAGCCGGTGTTCCGCGAAGCGGCGGTCCGCCCGGAAGTGCCGGAAGGCTGGTGTCCTGATTGACAGGAACGAATGCGGAATAAAAACCCGTTTAAATCGTAGTTCTGATACAGCGCCTCCGCCACCATCATCATCTGATAATCATTTTCCGGCGTCGCGCCCAATCATCTGTGTGCTCTGTCCCGGCAGGCACGAAGGAGGGCGTCCTTTTATTCCATCAGTTCATACTTATTCGCGGTAATGCCCCGCTGAATCTGCCTCATGGGAGCCAGTATTTTGCTTCTGCTCTTTCCCGGGGCCAGCTTTTTTAAGCCATCCGCCGTCGGCAGTTCCAGGTTAATGCTCATACGATCCGCCAGGAATCCCACTTTTCGATCAAAACCGGATCGGCCCCGGAATGGCCTTTACATGGATGTAGCCGTTAAAGCGGCAGACCTCTCTCAGCCTCTTTCAGGTCTGATAGATCAGATCCATCGTATAATCTGCGCTGTATAAGATTCCGGAGCTCAAAAACAGCCCCTCAATGTAATTCACGTCTGTAAAATTCCATGGTAAGAGTACTGACCTCATCCGGTGTAAATGAGGTTCTCACCACGTCGTTGGAACAACGGTTAATGCAATATTTGCAGTCATAAATGCACTGGTTGGTAAAAAGAATTTTCTTCAAAGAGAAATGCATCTTCCGTCTCCCCGCAAAGCTGTGACAGAGCCCTGCTGCAACCGTATTGCCCAGCATTCCCGCCTTTCCCTTTCGGTCAACACCGCTGGAGGTACAGGCCACATCGTATTTGGCCGCGTCGGACAGGGATATCTCCAGTTTTTCCTGTATACTTAAATCTTCCTGAATCAGCATAAGCCACCTCAACACATGTTCTTTTTCTTTTATTTTAGCATATGTCAGAATAAAACTTTTCGAATATATGTTTAATTTAAACAGGCTATGTTTCAGATCATTTGTACGAATCATTATTTATTTGTACTCTATGTTATTCCTTTATTTTCTATCTTCGTATCGCTTTCATTCCAAAACAAAAAAAAACATCCGGCGCATAATTCCGCGCCGGAGGCCGTCCACACTAAGCGGTTGTTCCATTACTTTTAACATCGGTATTTCCCTTTTGCATACCCTTCCGGATTATTCTTCTGCCAGTTCCAGGAATCACGGCACATATCCTTTAAATCACGCTGCGCCTTCCAGCCCACTCGCGTTCTGCCTTTGCCGGATCGGCGTAGCACTGAGGCACATCGCCGGCCCTCCTCGGCTTGAACTCATATGGAACCTTTAAGCCATTGGCCTCTTCAAAGGCATGAATGACGTCGAGAACGCTGTATCCGCAGCCAGTTCCCAGGTTATAAATCAAAACGCCGCCTTTTTCACCTTCCAGCTTCTTAAGCGCCTTTGACATGGCCATCCGCCAGATCTGCTACGTGAATATAATCTCTGACACACGTCGCGTCCGGGGTATCGTCAATCATTTCCGAAAACTCCGAGGGGATTCCAGCTTGCCGACGGCAACCTGGGTAATATACGGAAGCAGATTGTTGGGATTCCCTTGGGATTCTCACCGATTCTGCCCGATTCATGTGCTCCGATCGGGATTAAAATAGCGCAAGCATCACATTCCACTCCGGATCGGCCCGTATGTAAATCCGGTCAGAATCTGCTCAGCATTCCCTTTGTCCGGCCGTATGGATTGGTGATTTCTCCCCTTCGGGCACTCTTCTGTAATCGGAACAAATGCCGGATCTCCGTATACAGTCGCAGAGGAACTGAATACAATGCTTTTTCACACCATGTTCACGCATGACATCGCAGAGCACAAGTGTACCGGTAATATTGTTGTGATAGTATTCCAGCGGTTTGTAAACAGATTCGCCCACCTGCCTTAAGGCCTGCGAAATGAATCACCGCATCGATCTTCTGTTCTTAAAAATGCGGCTTAAAGCCGCTGCCTTATCCAGCAGATCAGCCTCATAGAAAGCAAGCGTCTTTCCCGTAATCTCCTGTACACGCTCCATGGATTCTCGCAGGAATTACAGAGATTATCCACTACGACCACCTCATAGCCCGCCTTTAAGAGTTCTACGCAGGTATGGCTTCCGATATATCCGGCACCGCCAGTAACTAAAATTGCCATTGTCATGTCCTCCTTCTAAAAATTGTCTACGGTTATAGCAGTCTGAACGGAAATAACAATGCAGATTTCTTTGAAAAACCATAGATTTTCTATTTTTTAAAATGCAAACGTGTGCGGCTCTCTCCCGGCGGAAGACTGCCGCCCGCGGTACCTGCTGTCTTTATGGCTCGAGACGCGGTCTCCTTCGGGATATCATTGCAGACATGTCCCTCCATCTCCATATACTGGACCGTAGGGATAATCGTCCCCCTGCTCTGTTTACCAGATAAAACTGGATAGCCGGCGGATCTGTTTCTCTGTCTTCCAAGTTCCGTAATCTTCACATGGTTCTCATCGACAGTTCCGGCTCCGAAAAAGTAAAGCTGCCGTCAAATGCTCGCTATGTGGCAAATATGACAGCGTCATCCTTTTCGTCGGGCACGATAAATCCGGCCATGGATTCCCGGTATGGCAGGCAGCTCTGTTTTTCCTTCAAAAAGGACGGACATATACTCTTCAGCTTTCCCCGTCTTCACGGAAACTTCCGTCTCTCCCGCGCTGCTCGGTCCCCGCGATGCCGTAGAGGCACCACCATGCAAAGGAATTGTCGGCGGTATTATAAACCATCCGCTTCTCCGATGCGGTCAGACCATCCTTTTAAGACGGTTTCCTGCAGCTTCAGAGTCCAGTGACGTCGGCTTTCAGCCTCCGCGGCACCATTTTCGCTGCTGCCATTTACATGATTCACCGGTTCTGCCGACATCTCTTTGTCTGACGGAGGTCTCTTCCTGAATGCCGGATGAGGTTGTCTCCGCATTCACCTCTGGCGCTTTTCGCAGAAGTCGGGGCCGTCTGTCCTGTTGTTCCATTCTCCGTGCCGCGTGTCCGGAGGCGCAGCCGCCTGACTGCAAGAACGCACACAAGAGCCGCGGCTATAAAGGGCCGTCCTGGGCCTGTTCATACCTGTCATACATTTCTCACTTTTCCCAGGGCGTAAATACGCCTTGTATCGTACCTGAAGAACGGACTACTCGTCCCATTCTTTCCATATCTCCGGCCGGTATCCTGATCGCCTTTTTCCCATTCGAACCACGGGGGTCTTTGCTTAACCTGGGGATTCAGCAGAACTTTTCCTCGGTCCTCAGGTGACAGATTTTAAGAGAGCAAGCAGATCTTTGTCCCTGCAGTTTTCATCGATCAGGGCTTCCACACCTCCAACCGCCTGTTTCACATTGGTAAATTCTCCTTTGCTCATGCCTTTTTCGGCCATATCGATCATCTGAACGCGGATATTCCGTTTCTTAAAATACCGCTCTGCCTTCTTCGTATCAAACACTTCTTTTTCCGAATATCTGTATGTTCATCCGTCAAGCCTCCACCACAAATTTTCCTCTGTCTTCCCTTCTTCAAAGCCGCATCTGCCCGGTACACGTATGGAGGCCAGTCCGTCCGGCTCGGTCTCTCCGCGATCGCTGCGCGCACCTCTTCCTGCTCCAGCGCCCACCGGCACATGGCTCCGACCGCTTCGTCATATAACCCTTGTGCTCATATTTCAGTCCCAGGCCGTAACCGATCTCCGCAGGCCTTCCGGATCGGTACGTTTTTAAAATCTGCGGATCCTACGACCACACAGTCTTCCCTGCGCACCAGGAACCAGAAGGTGTGGTATGCATACGTAATGCGCCTCATCCTTCTCGGTTATCGCACTGCCCCCTTCCACAATTTTCAGGAAAATACCTTCCATCGGCTCAGCATCGCAGACAACACCGAGTTCCGACTCAGCTCTGCCATATCAGTAACCCAAAGCCTTAGATTGATCCGGTGTCAGCGGAATCAACTGAAGCCGTTCTGTCTCTATCATCAATTTCCTTTTCCTCCATCCTGTATCTCCAGTGTTTCGTATTTAAGCATTCATCATACCATAAACACAAAAAATTGCGAAAAGACCCCATCCAGCATTTCCCCACAGCCCGACATTCTCCTGCTGTTCTGCCTCAAAAGCCCGGTGATCGAATTCTTGCGCCGGGCGCGGCTGCTTCAGCAACCAAACCTCCCTCAGCACGAAGTGCGCCTTCTGCCGGAGGAACACGTAACAGGAACACTTTTTATTGCACAAAAATCCCCGCCGCTGAATCTCCGCCAAGCGGTTTCCAGCCAACCGGCGGGAACATTCTATTTTGAGGCTTCCGGTTCAGGCAGTCTATCCCATAAGGAAGATTTGCCAGTAAATATCGGTGTCAGGCAAAGCCGATAGAACAGCATCAGGCCAAAGGAAAGCTTTCTTTCGACCAGCTTTCCGGTCGATTCAGCTCTCCTCCGCCTCTATAAAACGTGGAATTGCAGACAGTACGGTCCGTTTTGATGTTCCTTCCCCGCCGGCCTTTCCATGCCGCTATTTCATCGCCATACGCCTCCAGGATGTAGGCGAGTCTGTCATTTTCCCTTATTTTTACGGTTCCCGGCAGCTGTCGGTGAGTCGTCTTTCTCGCAAGCAGAATCAGGCCGTCAACGAATGAATCCATGGCCCGGCAGACCACGGAGGACACCGCCAGAAATACAGTCACCACCGTGGAGACGAGATACCGGTCGACCAAGGCGCATACCGTACCGCAGATTCCAGGCAAAACTTCGCAGAAGAAGCGGCCGGTAGAGCAGATTCTCAGATCCAGCCAGGACGGCAGGCGGTCTGCGTAAACCGCCTCCTCCGTCAGACCGTTTCATCAGAAGCCCGCGTACAACGGCGACATAGAAAACAATGCCGATTCCGATGGAAATGGCTCCTCCCTTAAGATTTCCCAGAGAAAAATAAGCCATGGAGTGAGCCAGCCTGTCTCCCTGGAAAACGCTTCACCTGCTCCCGCGATCCGGTCCATGGTCAGATACGGTGTCATGCCCAGAAGCTGGAATCGAGCGCCGAACAGCCCACCAGCACGAAACGGCTGAGAGGCTTCATATAGGATAGCGGACATCGCGTCATACGCCTCTCTGATTGGCCGGATGCTTTTCCACAAAGAGGGCGATAAACAGTTTCAGCATATACGCCACAGTCATTCCCCCCGTCAGAAGGAACACCCATTCCGCCGCTTCCAGACACCCGGATTCAGCAGAAGCGCTGTGACGATGCCGGGCATTCCGGCGGAGGCAGAAGGCATTCCCGGATTCACCAAAACGGTGGCCCCTCTCCCACGGCTTTCGCATACTCCACCATGCTCTCATGGAGCAGCGTCTTGCTCACATAACCGCTCCACAGCGGGATTCCACCAATTCCCAGGCTTCCCATGAGGAAACAGAACCCAGTGCAGGCTTCTTCTGCCGAAGCCGCGAATCTCATTTAAATCCAGCTTATGCAGATTCATATATACCGCCCCGGCACAGAGAAAGAGCACCAGTTTGAACAGCGAATGGTTGACCATGAAGTAATGTGCCCCCGCACCGCGAGACTATTTTCTCTCCCACGCAGGAAAGAAGAACTGCCAAGCCGATTCCGTAAGAATGAATCCGATCTGGGAGATGGATGAACACGCCAGCGTCCTCTTTAAATTTACAGACAGCAGCGCCAGAAGCGCCCCCAGTAAACATGGTCACAAGCCCCAGTGCAGTGAGGAGAAGCCCCAGTTTCCATCAGGAAAAGAACAGCCCCCGGTAATCACAATGATTCCGAATACGCCGGCCTTCGTCAGTATTCCAGACAAAGCGCACTGGCCGGGCAGGCGCCACCGGATGGGCCTTGGGAAGCCAGATATGGAGGAAAGCAGCCTGCCTTGACTCCAAAGCCAAAAGCAGCAGTCCTCCCGCAGCATAAGAGCTGTACGGCAGGCGAAAGGTAACCGCCTCCGGCCTCCAGAGCCTCTCTCGCCGCCGGTCCGATCAGATCCATATCCAGGGTCCCCGTCAGGTCATAGAGCAAGGAACAGCCCCATGAGCATGGCAAGGCCGCCGATGACCGCCACAGCCAGATAGGTTTCCGCCGCCTTAAGGCTCTCCTTCTTTTCGTCGAACGCCACCCAGACGTAGGAGGTAAAGGGACATGATTTCGAAGAAAATAAAGGTGGTATACAAATCCGCAGACAGAAACACTCCCACGGTGGCAAAAAATGTCACCCATAAAAACACGTAGTATTTCCGGCGTTTCTCATAGTGAGCCATGTATTCCAGGGAAAATGCACCGCTGGCGGCCCACATCAATATGGCGATGCAGGAATAGATCAGACGAAAGCCGTCCAGCTTGAAATGAAGGCCCAGTCCGCAGATTCCGGGTATCGCCACATCAAACACGGTCTTCATCCAGCCTCACCTCCTATCGCCGTAAGATTCCATGAGCGGCCCGGAATGCAGGCCCAGCACCAGCACCGCGGCCGCACCAGGAAGCGGCACCATCATCATCCAGTTGGGATCGGTATATGCCTCTTCTTTTTACCGCGGCAGCCGCAGCTTTGGGAAAATACGCCCGCACCAGTACCGTAAGCATATAGATTCCTGTCATAAGAGCCGAATAAAGAGATCACAGCCGTACCCAGATACGGAAGAATTCCCCATTCTGCTGCCGCCTGCCAGCGCGAGACTGCCGCAGGCAAAGGCCGCCTCCCGCAATGTTCCATTTGCTGATAAATCCGGCAAACAGCGGGATGCCCATGAGGAAAGGCTGGCCACCGTCAGACAGCCGAACGTCAGCGGCATCTTCTTCGCCAGACCGTCCAGTTCACAGACATACGTCTTTCCGGTCTGATGCATCACCGCGCCCGCACAGAAAAGGAACAGATCTTCATAAATGCGTGAAAGACCATGTGGCTTAAGGCGGCCGTCAGACCAAGGGACTCATCATAGAGGCGCCCAGCAGAATATACGACAGGTTGCTGATCGTGGAATACGCCAGGCGGCGTTTCCAGTGAATCTCCTTCACTGCCATGGTAGAGCCGAAGATAATCGTCACCATGGCCGCCGCCATCACCACCCACTGTGCCTCGCTTCCCCGCAGGAACTCCGTACCATAGCTGAAATAGGTAAACCGCAGAATGGCGAAGCGCACTGATTTTGACTACAGCTACCGCATGCAGGAGGGCCGTCACCGGCGTGGGAGCCACAGTGGCCTTCGGAAGCCAGCCGTGGCATGGAAATACCGCTGCTTTTACTCCGAACCCGAAGAATGCAAGAATATAGACGAAGCAGCGTTCCACGGTCGCCTTCAGCCGCAGTCAGGGACAGGACGCCGCCCGGAACAAACTCCGTAGTTCCCGTGGCCGAGTATTGGATCACAAAAATCAGGCCGATGAAGGCGAAGGCCGCGCCTCCAATGGAGTAATAGAGGTATTTGCGGCTCGCCCGCATGGCCTCCTTTGTCATCGGATGAAGCACCAGCGGGAAGGTCACCAGCGTCAGCAGCTCATAAAACAGATACATGGTGACTAAGTTGCCTGAGAACGCAATTCCTGCAGTCACCCCATACGTCATCAGGTAATAGGCAAAAGCGAGGCCCGCCTCTTTTCATGCCTCATATATTCAAATGAATAAAGCGTTGCCAGAGGCCACAGAAACGCCACAAGCCCTGCAAAGACCGATCCCATGCGGTCCAGCTTAAACCGGACCGTCAGATTCCCGTAGAGTTTAAAAAGCACCAGTCCGTGATCCAGACCGCTTCTTCCGGCGATCACCACGGCAATCAGAAGGCTGTTGAGAAGCACCAGCCCTTCCACAACAATTTCCAGATGTCTGTATGTTCTTTCATCCCCCGCCCCATATCCGGAGGCGAGGATCGCCATTCCTGCCGCGATCGGAAGGAGCGCCGGCACTGCCAGTAAAATTCCGTTCATACGTATTCCTCCGTCAAAGTACGGTCGCTGCAATGGATTCCAGCATAGCCAGGAACCGGCCCGGGAAACAGCCAAAGAGCAGGGCCACCCGCCGTAAAGATCAGTATCGGTACCATCATGCAGAGCGACGGTTCCCGTCCTATAAGCCCTCTTTGCCTTTAATTCTCTCATCAAAGTCTTCCCGGGAAGAACCCCATGGATGGTAAGAGGAAGCAGATAACCGGCAGTCAGAAGCGCACTGACCAGCAGGACAGCCGGGCCTGCGATCGTCCACACCCCGTTTGGGAGGCCAGGGCGCCGCACGCCAGATACCATTTGCTCACAAACCCGCTGCAGGGCGGTATTCCGATCAGCGCCAGGGACAGAACCGTGTAGCCGCCCAGCATCACCGGCATCACCCGCCCAAGTCCGCGCATCTCTTCCACCCTGGTCCAGCCGGTTTTAAATATGATGGCGCCCGCCGCCAGAAAGAGCCCGTTCTGATCATGGAATGGAATACCACATGAGATAAGGCCCCACAAAGCCCATCGGTTCCAGAAGACTTAATCCGAACAGGATGTAGGACACCTGGCTGACCGTCGAATACGCCAGCCGTTTCTTTAAGACCGGCTCCCTGTAAGCCAGCATGGAGCCCATAAACACAGTGAGCAGGGACAGCAGAATCCACATGGTCTGCCCAGGTTCCGCGCAGAAGTTCCGGCCCAACGATATAATAGACCACCCGGATTACAGCCAGCACGCCCGATTTCGTGATCAGGCCTGACAGAACCGCGCACTGGCCGGCGCCGGAGCGACCGGATGAGCTGTGGGCAGCCAGCCGTGCATGGAAACATACCGGCCTTCGTTCCAAAGCCCAGCAGCATGCAGCACACCGCAGCGCAGAAGGATTCCTTCCTTCCCGTCAAGGGACACGCCTTCCAGCACGCCGCCCGGAGTAAACGTCAGAGTGCCGGAGACGCTGGCCAGAAAGAGGATACCGAATAACGCAAGGAACGCGCCCGCCACAGAGTAAAATAAGTATTTGAGGCCCGCCATCACCGCCTCCCTTCGTGAGTTCGTGGAGAACGAGGGGAAGCGATGTCAGCGTCATCAGTTCATAAAAAGACGTACATGGTCACCAGGTTGGCGGAAAAATCCAGACCGATCAGCACTCCGAGAACGATCAGATAAAACCCGAAGAACCGGTGTTCATCCCGTTCATGGGTCATATAGGTTATGGAATAGATCCCTACCAGAAGCCAGACCACCGCCGTCAGCACGGCAAAAAGCCTGCTGATCCCATCTACCCGTAATTCAATGGTAATGGTATCCGTCAGCTTCCAGAGCGTAAGCCCGCCTCCCGGCGCCACCGCGGCGAAGGCGCACAGCGCTCCCGCCGTCAGCGCAGCCACGACCAGGCACAGCATCGTTTCCGGCTGCTTCTGAGCCGCTTCACCGTCAGAAGCAGCACTCCCGCCGCAATGGGAATGAGAACCGGAAGCAGCAATACTATAGTTTCATCCATCTCTTGGTACATAAGGTTTCTGCCACCAAAAACATGTTCATAAGTTCCTTTACACTCTGCAGGTAAATTCCCTCGAAATTATTCAAAAACTTACGCCAAATTTTTCTCTTTGAGTGGACTCTCCTTTCTAAATTTTCATATTTAAGGCGAGCTTAATGGAGTAACGCATTCGAGCGTTGAAAGTCCGGCTGCAATCGCCTGTACAATCGGCTGCGATTTCAGTCCCAGAATCAGATTCAGAAAGATGAAGCACACAACAGCCAGTCTGAGTTTCCAGGAACTTTTCCTGACTGCGGACCGCTCTGTGGCTCCTCTGGTCATCCCGGTCTCCCTCTCTGGAGTACAGGGGTAATGACGAGGCGCAGAAAGTAGATGGCTTTAGCGTCGTGCTGACGGCCAGTCCAATCAGTGTTAATCATCTTATTCGGACTCTGGGTACCGACGTGGCAAACAGCAGCTTGGATATGAAGCCGGCCAGCATGGAAATCCCGACCATGGAGAGTGCTCCCACGGAAAATCCGATTCCGGCCAGGGGTTCCGGTATCCCGCCTCCACGCAGGCTCTTGTAGTCCTTTTTATTACCCGACACCTCATAGAGGCCCACCGCACTGATAAACAGCAGCGCCTTTGTCGCTGAATGGGTAAACATGTGGAACACGGCAGCCACCATCCCGGCTTCCGTTCCAAGGCCGATTCCCACATGTAGATATAACCGATCTGAGCCACGGAGGAATAGGCGATCATCCGCCTCGTATCCTTTTCCAGAATCGCGTGGAGGGATCCCATGAGCATCCCTGCCAGCCCGAAGACAAACAGAACGTTGACAATCCGGCTGGCCACCACGTTTTCTCTTCCCAGCACGCGGTAGAATATCTTTATCAGCAGGAAAATATACCCTTTCGACACAAGCCCTGACAAAACAGCGCTGGCCGTCGGAGTCGCATAGCCGTAAGTATCGGGAATCCAGTAATGAAACGGATACAGGCCGCTCTTGATTGCCAGTCCGACACTAATCACCGCCAGTATCACCAGCATGGGGATCTCGTAACTGCCCGCAGCTTCAATGGCAGCCACTGCCGCCTTAGCCGGGCTCATCAGCAGGTGTCCCGTCACATCGTAAAGCATGCTGAGCCCGATCAAAAACAGGCCGGACCCCAGCTGGCTCATAATCATATACCGGATTGCCGCCGACAGGCTCCTGCCCCTTCTGCCGAATCATGATCAGGCCCGCAGCCTGCGATGGTATTGATCTCTACAAACACGTAAGCGGTAAACAGGTCATTCGTATAGATGAGGGCCAGAAGCGAGCTGAGCATCAGATCAATCATCACGTAGAACAGATTTAACTTTGTCCCTTCCACATCCGCCGCGGTATGATCCATACCTCCCAGCACCGACAGCAGCATAACGATACCGAATACGGCGGCAGTCAGTCCTTCCAGAACGCCGGCCCTGATCTCATTTCCCCAGGGTGCCGGAAAATGGCCCATCATATAAGTATAGCTTTCTCCGTCCTTATACAGAACAAAAAAACGGCGGCCGACATGGCTGTCGTGAGCCACAATCACTGCCAGGCTTACATTCCTGGCCCGTTTTCCAGAGAGCGTACACGATATGATACCGGAAAACATGGCGATAATAATGGAAAAAAGGGGAAGTTCTGAACAAGAGTCATGTCTTTTCCTCCTCTCTTCGCCTGTGTCAGAATCGCATCAAATCAGGGAGCCGTACCGCTCATACAGGCGGATCGTCAGCGCCAGCATTAACGCCGTCGTGCTTTGACAGATACTACGATGTCCCGTTAGACAAGGCCGCTGGGTACGGGATTAATATGTAAGCCGAGGCCTCTTTAATCCCGTTCATCTCGATGGGAACGGCTCTTCCCTGGATGTAGCCCTTTGCCGCCAGGAATAAGTAGACCGCCGTATCCATGATGTTCATTCCCATAATCTTCTTGATTAATTTTTATGGAGTAAAAGCATGGTAAATCCCACGCCAAACAGGATGACCGCCACCGTCTCTTCTATGTTAAACAGCAAGTGTACTGCCGCCATATCACCCTCCTTTTCGAACAGAGTGTAAAAATGCGTACATGGTACAGGCCACTAAGCCAGTCCCACGCAGATATTGAGAGGCAGAATCAGGCCGCTGCTTAAGATGGCCCGGGCGTTCCAAGGGGGATTCCTACTCTCCAGATGGTTCGCGCCGGTAAAGAAGGAATAGCTTTTTCGCCACACAGTAAAAACGTCAGGGGCGCAGAGCGTGATTCTGCGGTACACCGTTTCTGTAAAAAGCGCTCCGTCTTCCGGAAGCCAAAGGCATTCAAATAAGGATCGGCCTCGATCCCAGAACCGCCCCTCCGGAAAACCCGCCTCCAGGCGAGAGATGGCCGTTTAAAATGATGTAGACGCCGAAAATCATGATAAAAGGGAACCAGGATACAGGGCATTTCTGCAAAATGATATCGTTCTTCGGCTCAAAAAGCCGGTCATTGGCCTCGTCAAGCCGTTTGCGCGTCTGCTCGTCACGGCTCACCGCATCGATCCGAAGCAGCGCCAGAACGCAGCAGGAAGCGATAGACAGCACGCACGACTCTCCAAAGGTGTATCGAAGGCGCGGTAATCCAGAATCATACCGGTGACGTAGTTAAGCGCGCCGGTCTCCTCCACTCCTTTTTTCTATATAGCGGGCGGACACCTCGTTGTTGTCCGGATTTCCCGCATTTCCAAAAGACCGGCAGATAGGCGATCGTCCAGAGAAGCACAAAGATGATGGTCAGGCAGAGAAGGACTGACATCACCTGATAAAACCGGCGAAACAGAAGAAGTCCCCGTTCCTCCTTCCTGCGCATTCTGGCGGCCTTTTTCCGAGTCAGACTGCAAATGCTCCGCCTGTGCAGTCTGCGCCGCCTGCGAAAGTTCCTTTAAGTCTCTTCCTCCGGGAACGGGTCTCCATTCCGTCTGCGAGAAGGTCCGTCTCGCCGTCGACCCATTTCCTGAATTTCAGCCAAAGGCTGTTTTCATAATGATCCTTCGTCCTGCTCATCGCGTCCCTCCTTTCGGATGGCTCTGATCTTCTTTAACGTAATGAAAAAAGGATGCTGGTCACGCCCGCTCCTACCGCAGCCTGGTAATGGCCAGGTCGGGCGACTGAAGCAGGATCCATATGATACACATGATCAGGCTGTAGGACATAAAATAACGATGGAGGTCAGCAAATCCTTCGTAAATGCCACCGATACGGCGCATACGATCAGACAGATTAAAAGAATGATTTCAAAGAGTTTCATCGCCCTTTTCCTCCCCTTCTGTTTTTATCGGTTTTCTCTTTCCGTATGACGAGAACCTCACCCAGATCCTCGGTCATGGCTTCCAGGCGGCTGATCATATGGCCGGACACCGGTCCCGCAGTCAGAAAAAAAACCAGCAAGTAATTTGAAAAGAGGCCATGGAAAATCCCCGGATCAGGGATAGAGGCCTGCAAAGCACAAACAAATTCCCAGCGTATCCCCATGGCCGCCGCGTGCATCCGGTTTAACGCCCGGTGAAACCGGTTAACTCAAATACCGCCAGCATCATAAAAAACAAGGCCCGTCACGAGACAGGCGGCCGAAAAGTGCGAATCGATCCACTGCCACGTCATAGCAAGTCCTCCTGTTCTGTATTATTCCCTGTCTCCCTTCTCTCCCCGTTTCTTCCGCCTGCCGCTCTACGTTATATCAGCAAATCGGTTCCGGTTCTTCTTCTGAAGGTAGACGCCTGTGTATACCTTGCACAGGACGACGACCCCCCCTAGAAAGCTGATCATGGCATAGATCAGACTGACATCCACCAGATAGTTCTCATCCAGATAAACGGAAAGGAGTATGGCGATGACCATGATCACCATGGTTCCCGTCATATTGACTGCAATAATGCGGTCCGAAATCTTCGGTCCCAGAACGGAACGAATGATGCTGATGATCATTAAGACTGCCAGAATCAGGGCGGCCCCGGTTAAAGCATCTCATAAGCCTGTCCTATCTTGTCCATCTCGCTTCCACTTCCTCCATTTCCTCAAGCAGCTTTACGAATACCGAATCCTCCATCCCTTCGGCCAGTTCCTTATCCAGACAATGAACGCAGAACCTGTCGTCCTCCACGGATACGGTGATGGTCCCCGGCGTCAGCGTGATGGAATTGGCCAGCAGCACCTTCGCCAGCCCCGTCTGAAAGGCCGTATCAAAATACACAAAGGCAGGCTCCGGCTGAAGCTCCGGAGACAGGATGATCTTCAGCACACATACGTTGGCCCTTCACGATCTCTCCTTTACGAGAACTCCGAAATAGCGGATAAACAGCGGACCAGACGGAACAGCAGCAGCTCTTTTTTTCAGGCTGTATTCCATATACCGGCACATAAAATAAAAAGAGTGCGGCTGAAATCAAAAACGCCAAAGATACAGATTTCCGCCGTCACTTTACCGTTTAAAATCATCCACACTGCAAAAATAAAAGAAACACAGGCATATCCCCCCTTCCGCCCAGTTTGATTTACTATGTATTATACCTCTCATTGGGGGAAATACAAAGGGAAGTTACGCGGGTAACGCCGCTGTCCTCCGGATGCTGCAGGACGCCCCTGTTTTTGAAGCTTTCTGGTTGTATCATTTTTTCCGATTGCGATATAATAAGCATGTAACAAGAGGCCAATGAGGAATGAGTATGGATTTGATTAACCAGTTTATTGAAAATTATAAGAAAAAGTTGAACTTTTACGAGACGGCCGGGCACATCGCAGCCAGGCAGCTGGAATCCGCGCTTCAGGCAGCCGGTATCCGTGCCATGGTGACTTCCAGGGCCAAAGAATCCTGTCAGATTAAAAAGCAAGGTACAGAGAAGGAACAGCCGGCGGACGGTTCCTTATAAAAATATGAGGAGATTTACGAGGATATTGCGGATTTATCAGGCGTCCGGGTGTCCTCTATAAAAACTTCCCCGGAGACCGCGACAAGGCCAACAGCCTGATCGCTGATTTATTTACCATCATTGAGACGAAGCAATTCCCGGAACAGTCGAAGCCGCCTACCTACAACAAACGATTTTTTTCCGGCTACTGGGCCAACCATTACCGCGCCCATATGAAGGAGGAATCCTTAGACAAGACGCAGCAGAAATACGCCGCCGCACGGATTGAGATTCAGGTGGCTTCTGTTTTGATGCATGCATGGTCCGAGGTCGAACACGATCTCGTCTACAAGCCTCTTTCGGGAACCCTGTCGGAAGAAGAACTGGCTATCATCGATGAGCTGAACGGACTCGTCCTCGCCGGAGAGATCGCCCTGGAGCGGCTGCAGAGCGCCGGCAATGAAAGGGTCCAGAGCAAAAACGCCACGTTCGGCAGCCAGTATGAGCTGGCTTCCTATCTTTACAATTACTTAAGCAATAATTTCCGCCGTGAGGACATCGAGCTCCGCATGGGAAATATCGAGTTATTATTCAAGCTCTTAAGCAAGCTTAAGATGAACGGTGTCAAAGAGATCGAACCGGTCTTAAAATCAGTCAAGTTCGAAAAGGACCGCCGCAACATCTCCCAGCAGATCATCGATCAGATCATTACGGGTAATGAAAAACGGTACCAGATTTACCGCGAACTCCGCATCGCCGGAGAGACCGATGAGGTGGCCGGCAACTCCATCACCTACTTCTTTAACCAGTGGGTGCCTCTGGAGCATTTCCTGAACCGTATATCATACAAAAGCTCGCCGAAGACGCGCGGCGCCTTTAATATCAATACCTTAAAGCGGCTGGATATTCTTGACAAGGAATGCCTCAACAAGATCGTCGCTCTCCGTAAGACAAGGAATGTCCTCATCCATAACATTGAGACCCCGAGGTGGATGATTTACTGGAACAGGGAAATGAGGCCAGGGATTTACTGGAAAAGCTGACGGAGCAGTTCTCCTCTCCCGCTCCTGCGGCGGAAGCCGCCGCCGAATCTGCGAAACAGACAAACTGACTACTTCGAAAAAATATAGTTTGCAGTATAGAACAGCAGAAATGTGTGCGCCGGATAAAAACATAGAAAAAGTATTTTAATCCCGGACCCTTCTGGTTGTTATAGCTGAGCATGAAAGGCAGGGCCAGAACCATCAGCCACTGCGTCGCGGTACCTGCGGCCAGCATTTCCTCGCTGAACTGGCGATGCAGAAAAGATCAGATACACGGCTGTAAATACGTCTTTTTGCTCTTTCAGGAAATACATCAGCACACCCAGGCAAAAATTCAAGTCCGTATTCATTCATCGCCAGATTGGGGAATCACACCGGTGAGCGTATCTCCGCTCAGGCTGCGGAGGAAGGGAAAGAAACGGGGCAGCATATAATATAAGATCTGCACGAGAACTATGACGCCGATCAGGATGCCGCCCTTTTTTCTGTCCTTTATAAACAGTTCGATGGTACTGATCAGGACGCCCACCAGAAACATGGACAGAAAAAATGTTATGGTAACCGTAATCCACAACCGCATTGAACCGGATTTTTATAAAGTACATAAAACCAGGTCATAAAAATGCTCATCAGGTATAAACGAAGCAGGTATTTTTCCGGTTCCTCGTGTAATGGTATCCCCATACCATACTGAATAGAAACAGTGGATAGGAAGCTCTCCCCAGCCACCGGAACCACACCGGTGCTCCTTCAAAATAGAGTCCGGTATGATCAAGAAACATCAAGATCAAAGCTGTGATTTTCAGTGCAAATGTACTCATGATTCCCTCCATCTTGTATTATTGTTTTATCCCTGCTGATGCAGATCAAGCATCAGGTAAATATTACCATATAATACTTGGGATTCACGAAATGATTCCTTAAGAAAACCGGATGGAAAAACACGGTTTTTTATCGGAGACAGCCTTTGTATAATAAATTCAGATAAAAAGCGGCTGTGAAAAAGTTGATTTGACTCCACTACCATTGAACTTTTTCACAGCCGCATGCAGTACTTCTATGGTTTTTCGGTATGATTTTTACTCAAATCATTCTCCCCAGACCAGAATCCGGTTCATACCTTCCTTCAGTCCTTCCATTGGTCCTGCCGCAGGCTGTCCGCTTCTCGCCTGACCGAGATAATCGGTATCAAATACGATCTGGGGTTCCATCCGGATTCTCATATGGAGCCTCCGTGATGCGCGAAAGCATTTCCCAGCGTTTTCGCCCTTTCTGGTACCATAGACCTCTGTCGGAATCTCCAGCATCCCTTTTCCACATTCAGCTCCAGATATGTCTTCCCGTCTTCCTCCACAATCCGCACAGCAGGATCCGTATCGCATTAGCTCCGTACGTTTTCTTCCCAATCCGAACGGCTCCATAAGGCTTTCCGCACCCTTTAAATAAGCGTTTCCCGCGGATATATACCGGCTGTTTTACATGCTTGAACTGCTCTAAATCACCGTTTCCGCGGGAAGACTACATCGTTACTATATTCCTCCAGAGAATTCGTATGGCCGTTATAGCCTTCGGTACCATGGACAGACTGTTCAGTATAGGTCACAGTTCCTCCCAGGAATATATTCTGGAAGATACGGTCGTCGCCGCTGTACACCACCGTGGTTCCCGCCACTTCTGTCGTGAGGGAAGTGATATGGAGTGGAACGGTCCAGAACATCCTCTCTCCTCATGGTACCGCAGCAGAGATTGTGAAGGTAGGCGCCGCCCTGGGCGATATTGTCGAAATTATAACTGGAGGCGAATATATTATTGTCCACCAGATACGGGCCATGGGTTACTTCCACCATAAGGTCACGGTCATTGGCATAGTATAAATTCTTGCTCACTCTCGTTCCCTGGGCCTGCCAGTCCAGCCACGTTCCCAGCGTGCAGTTATGTATGTTGTTGTGATGAATCTGTACATCGATGGCGGCGTGCAGCTTGATTCCTCCGATCTCATATCCGAAATATTCATGCTTTACAGCAATATTATAAATATGGTTATGGGCAATCTCGCTGAATACACAGCCCATATGGCCCACGATACCATTCTGTCCGCAGTCATAAATCTCATTGTTCCGAATCACATGGGAACCGATTGTCTCCTTGCTCCATCCGATCTGTCTTGCACGGAATACGGCTTCCATCTGATACTGGTATCCCGGTTTTCTGTGGGTTCTGGTACAGAGATTATGGCCGGTTGATGCTTCCTTTCCGATGCTGATTCCACTGCACCTGGCATCGTGAATCCGGTTAGTTTTCAATGATCCATCCCTTACTCCAGTTTGTTCCCAAAAAGGCCCGGCTGATCCGCAGTCGGAGGAGTCCACGGGCATGCCGCCTGTGCCATCTCAAACCCGCGCACCGTGATGTAGTTTAATCCTGTTTTCTCAGGATAGAAGCAAGCACTTGCGCACATTGATTTCTGTCAGCTCCTCGTTAGGATTCGCTCCCTGGAAGTTTGCATAGATCACGGTAGTATCCCGGTCCGTCTCTGCATACCACTGAAAGACGGTGTCCTCCGGCTGCAAAATTCGGCTTCCGGATGTTTCATCCACGGTGGATTTACGCCTTCCGTGCGGATGACCCGGATTCTTCACTTATCCAGGCTCTTCGCCTCATAAAAGGATTTCCCATTTAAATAGACGTCACCGGTATGCAGGGAATTGTCAGCCGGATAGATGAACCAGTCCCCTCCCAGAACCTCCTGATATGGATTATAGGTTCCAAAGAAAGAATTGGGGAGTACTGCTTTCCAGACACTGCCCTCTACAGGCTCCCCAGCTTGTGATCCGCTCTGAGCCTTTGATCACCACTCGCTCTCCTTCAGCTGCCTCATATGTAATTCTTGAAACACTGCCGGTACCGCCCTGCGCTGGTTTCACCCACTCCCGGTACTCTCCCCTCATGGACAATGACACGGTCTCCCGGCATGGCGAGTAGACGCAGCCTTCGATATGGTTCGGAACGGATGGTCCTTTGTGCCGGAATTTCAAAATCACAGCCGGTTACCGCCACATGATATTCTCTCATTTTATTACCTCCTGAAAATTGTATACTTATGATGACTTAAATATAGCAGATTGTGTCAGTTTTGACTTTACAAATTATTGCGCCATCTATATCAATAATTGCTTCTTTTAAAGGACACATTTCTGAAATGATAACCGCTGTATTTATGCATTATTTATATTAGCAAATTCACCATAACTTTGCGCAGTATGATTTGCAGGAAATGAGCCAGCGACCATTTTTTGTTTCACTTTTTTATTTTATCTTTTCCCTGCAGAGGCTTCAGGCCTGCTGTAAGAAAGTCTGAAAGGAGCTTCCTGATGATCGAAACATCTTGACGGTATTTTGACGGACAGTTACATTCCGACAGAAAACATGCAGATTCGAATCTATTATGTCGATATATGAGGACATCTGTGAAGGTTTCCCAGAGAATGACCACTGGAACTTTTGATGGAGATCATACACGCAACGAAAAACTGGTATAAGATCGTGGTTGACGGCCGGACCTACCGGTTAAACGAGGGAGAAATCGCCATTATCGCCCCGGCACCATCCTACCCTCCATGCGCCGGACACTGGCAGAAAGCCGAACCATCTATCTGGCAGATTTATCATTCTTAGGAGGCATTTCCAACTTAGAAACACTGCTCGCCTTATTGCCGCCGGTGACCACCATTACTCCGGAGAGAGCCGGAATTATACCAGAAAGCCAAAAGCCGTCGAACTCCTCTCCTTCATGGAAGAGGAATACGCCGGCTCCCGGTCCTTTTTACGATATGCTGCTCTACGGCGCTCATCGAGCTGTTGGGCTCCTTCAGGGAAGATACGCCATCTCCCCGTTGCCTCCGTGGGCCAATACGCTGGGTCCGCCCCAGTCTGCCAAATATGCCGAACGGTTTCTTTACGTCTGCAACTATATCAACGAGCACTGCACGGAGGATTTATCCCTGGAAACCATCGCCGGAATCGCGGGCTTCAGTAAATACCATTTTACCCGGCTGTTTAAAGATTTCACCCATACGTCTTTTTACCGCTACTTAAACAAAAAGCGGAATTTCGCACGCAGAGCAGCTTTTAATCAACCCGGAATACTCCGTAACCGAGGTAGCGCTCCAGTCGGGATTCTCCAGTCTTTCAGCCTTCATCCGCATGTTTAAGCAGCTTAAAGGATGTACCCCACAGAGTTTAAGCGGATGTATTCGCTGGACTGTATGAACCGTGTAGACGGAGATTCTGCGCCGGATACACTGTCAGGAAAATAACACTTTCGCCTGTTCCACCCGTTCCACCACAGGTACGCCGAAGGGACACCGTGATTCGCAGCTTCCGCAGCCGATACAGTCGCCCGCCCCGCAGACAGTCCGTCATAATGTGCCCGCAGCGAGGCCGGGACCTCATTCTGCATGACTGCCAGATCGTAAAGCTTATTTACCATGGCGATATCAATGGACGCCGGACACGGCGCACAGTGGCCGCAGTACGTACACTGGCCGGCGTACGCGTGGTGAGGTGCTCCTGCAAGCACGGTCGCGTAATCTTTTTCTTCCGCAGACGGGCATATTCGTACGCCACAGCGGCCGCCACATGTTCCGGAGTATCATACCCCACCATGATACTGGCGACTGCAGGCCTGGTGAGGGCGTAGTGCAGGCACTGGACCGGTGTCAGTGCTGCCGAAGGGGAGACGCCTGCCGAGAACAGCCGGCCGCCGGCATACCCCTTCATAACAGTAATGCCAACCTCTTCCCGCTCGCAGATCCGGTACAGCTCTGTCCTCTCCGGCGCAATGCCGCAGCGCAATTCCTCTTTAAACCGCTTTAAAAATATCATCTATGTTCTCGCTGGCAGGAAGCATATCAAATGCAGGGTTGATGCTGAAGAGAATCATCTCAATCTCACCGCACAGAGCCCCATTTTCGCCACCGCCGGATTATGAGTGCTCATACCGATATGGCGGATAATCCCCGATCCTTCAGCCCCCTGACATATTCCATAAATTCTCCATGGATGATCGACTGAAACTCCGCAGCCCTCATCCACAAAAATGAATCATTCCCCAGATCGATATAATCTGTACGCATGCGATCCAGCAGATCCTGAAACGCCGGTTTTACCTTATCTAAGTCGCGGGTTCTGACGTACTGTCCATCCTGCCTGGTGGAGCCGATATGGCCCTGAATGATCCACTTCTCCCCGTCTGCCTGCCAGTGCAGCCCGATGTTGGAACGGACGTTGGGCTCTGACATCCAGCAGTCAGAATATTGATCCCTGCCTCCTCGCAGCAGTCTATGACGGCTTTAACCTCATCTGTATTATGGCGTTCCAGCCATTCTCCTCCCAGTCCGATTTCACTGACCATCAATCCGGTTTTCCCAGTTTTCTGTAGTTCATATGTATTTCCCCTCCTTTATTCCCGTACTACAGGGATTGTAATCCGCCTGGATACAGGCCTGCAGTCCCGGAACTCCGTACTCCTTCGCCAGTTCCTCATCCAGTGTCGTCTTTTAATACAGTAATCTTACATTTCCTCATATGGGATTCCTCCAATGGACTCGATTCACAGCAAGTGCTGCGGGCCATTTATGATCCGTGATTTGATTTCATGTGATAAAGCTTGATTTTTCAACTGTAATGTATATAATTACAGTTCGTAGCCGCTGTATTTATATCTTTATTCTGTTTAGAATTGCGGTTGGCTTTCAGCCACTTTCGAGAATGCGGAGGACTGATATGATTGAAGAAGGAACTGTAGTTTATTACCTCGATGAAGATCTGGTTCACTGGGCGGGTGACCGATGTGACCCCTGTCAGCGGTGGATTTATTCAGCATTGACAGCGGAGCCTGTGAAGGGCCGTATGTGATCGCTTCCGGGCAGATCGGCAAGACCGTAAGTTTTTCTCACGGAAAAAGAGGCTGAAGACAGGCTGGGAATATAATTTCCCGGCTTTGGTTTTGTTTTATTGGTATCTGCGCATCCTGGCAGATCCGCGCGCGCGCACAATGTTGACACCTGTAAATATATGGTATTATTATAATATTAACAATTGTTAACATTATGTTATTGTGTGTTAATATTGATTTCACTCATCATTATAACCAGAACTGACTTAAGAAAGGCCGGACTATGAAAGAAGACAGACCATATCATCACCACGGAAATCTGCAGACAGAGCTGATCGAAGAAGGGCTGGCGCTGATACACGAGGAAGTGCCATTTCACTTGCGCCAGAAAAAGACTGGCGCGTCTCCTTCTGTCACCGTTATAACCACTACTCTACAGTCGATGAACTGATGGAGATGAAAATTACGTCACCAAAAATTTGCGGGGCTCTGATCGCAGGTACGATACAAGGATGATCCTGCCAATGCCGTTCTGGACATGGGGATCGCCTGTTAATTTCTTCGCGGTTAATCCCCACTATTTTACATTTATCTATGACGGTGACGATTACAGAATTGATTTGACGGAAGATACGTTTGACGGAGACTTTGAACATCTGTTTAAGGAATTAGGGCTGTTGTGCCTTGAGTATAATCATGGAGAAGGATAAACGCCGCGACAGCTTAATCATCATGTGGGCCGCCGCTCACGGACTTGCCGCCATGGCAAATATGAAGGATTTTACTACACGGTGACTGGGGGTGCGCTTGCAGGAAAACTGCTGCAGGAAAAAATAAATTTAACATAAGGAATACGCCGCACAGAAGCGCTTCTTCACAAAAAACGGATGGCCTGTACGTAATGTACAGAACCATCCGTTTTATGACGTCTCACATTTTAAAATCATTCTTTTTATACAGATTAATTGATAAAAGCTGGGTCCAGTAATCAACGCCGGCCGCGTTCTTATAATGACCGATTCCAATCGAGGTAAAATTACCGTTCATAATATTCGCTCTAGTCCTGCGCTGTTCATCCAGTCCTGCATAACCTGTCCGCGGATTTCAATATAGGCAATATTCTCGCCGGCTGCTCTATAGCTCACACCAGCTGGTCAGTGCGTGTGGTAAAGTTGCTTCCGTCCGGTCTGTATGAGAGAACAGTTTCGATCTCCCCTGCTCTGCTGTGCCGCACGGGTCGCGCCTGCATGAAGTGCCAGCACCGGAAGTCCTGCTTTGGCACGTTCCTCATTTACAAGCTTCAGCACCGCGCCTACGGCCCTCATCCTGATTTTCATCAGACGGCTGGTCGGGCGTCGGAAGGCTGTTGTCCGAAGCCCGGTGAAGGCAGGCTGTTGTCCGGAAAATCCGGTGACGGAAGCTCCGGCGTCGGGAAGCTGTTATCCGGGAAAACCTCTCCCGGATAACCGGGAATACAGGCTGGCAGTCCGGGGAGAAGTTTACTCCGGGGATCTGGTTTAAAATATTGGGTTGAAATCCATCCGTTGTTCCCGTCACCATAATAACCTTCCGCCTCCTGCGGAAAAATTGTATGTATGAACGGCTGCATTTGCCGTCGATGGTATGGTTGCCGGCCGTTGCCAGTGCCGCTGCTGCGGTCAGTGCGTATGCGGTTAAT
>VOFH01002743.1_pt1 | contig 27275 bp, 31 predicted proteins | sample 5384091 | NCBI WGS metagenome assembly VOFH01 (sample SAMN12384727, study PRJNA508395) | human gut metagenome | isolation source: healthy gut G | host: Homo sapiens
GGCAAACCAGCTTTATAGCTTTCGATGTAGGTGTTGAATCCGCTTACATCTTCGGCTGTCGGTGAGATTTCAATACCGGCATTTCCGGTGAATACATGCTTGTCCAGGAAGTCGGCAAGGGATTGGCCGTTTCCGTTGTTTGCAAGGTAGGAAGCGAGGAGGGCAATACCCCAGGCACCACCTTCGCCGGCTGTTTCCATAACGGAAATGGGTGAATTGATGGCAGCTGCCAGTATTCTCTGGCCTACTCCTTTGGTTTTGAAGAGTCCTCCGTGACCGGTGATTCTGTCTACTCTGATTTTCTCTTCATTGAAAAGGATGTCGTTGCCGATTTTGAGAACTCCCACTGAAGCATACAGATGGGTGCGCATGAAGTTGGCAAGGTTGAACTTGTCGTTTGCCGAACGTACAAACAGTGGACGTCCGTCTGCCAGTCCCGTTATAGGTTCGCCTGATATGTAGTTGTATGAGATGAGGCCTCCGCAGTCTGCATTGCCTGTCAGGGCGTGGTTATAGAGCTTTCCGTAGATTTCGTCCATATCTACGGGGATACCCATCAGTTCCTGGTATTCTTTGAAAATATTGATCCAGGCATTGAGGTCGGAAGTGCAGTTGTTGCAATGCACCATAGCTACGAGGCTTCCGTCGGGGGTGGTTACCATGTCAATCATTTCGTAGGGCTTGGACAATTCTTTCTCCAATACAATCATTGAGAAAGAGGAGGTGCCTGCCGATACGTTTCCAGTGCGCTGCTTTACGGCGTTGGTGGCAACCATGCCGGTTCCAGCGTCACCTTCGGGCGGACAGACGGGAATTCCTGCTTTCAGATGTCCCGATACGTCGAGGCGACTGGCTCCTTCGGGAGTAAGGAAGCCTGCGTTTTCACCGGCCGACAATACCTTCGGCAGAATATCTCGAAGCTTCCAGTCGTATCCTTTCGGAGCAATAAGTTTGTCGAACTTATCCACCATTTCAGAAGAATAGTTTTTGGTGATGGGATCGATAGGGAGCATGCCGGAGGCATCTCCTATGCCCAGTACCTTTTGACCGGTTATTTGCCAGTGGACAAAACCTGCAAGGGTGGTCAGGTAATTGATGGATGGAACGTGTTCTTCATTATCCAGGATGGCTTGGTAGAGGTGGGAGATGCTCCAACGCAGAGGGATGTTGTAGACAAATAGTTCGGATAGGGCTGCGGCAGCCTGGCCGGTATTAGTATTTCTCCAGGTACGGAAGGGTACAAGGATTTCTTCTTTTTCATTGAATGCCATATAGCCGTGCATCATGGCACTGACACCGATAGCTGCCAAGGTCTCTATCTCTGTATCGTAGAGGCTCTTTACATTGGTACGAAGGTCTGCGTAGCAATCCTGCAACCCATACCAGACAGCCTCGACGCTATATGTCCACAGTCCGTCGACTAACTGATTCTCCCAAGTATGGCTTCCCTGGGCGATGGGTTTGTTTTCCTGGTCAATCAAAACCGCCTTGATTCGTGTGGAACCGAGTTCTATACCAAGGATGGCCTTACCTGCCTCAATGGTTGATTTTGCATCTAATTTCATGGTATTAATGATAATTTACGGATTTATAGTACGATTATAAACAACGGATTACTAATTGCAAACTACTAGTTACGTTTGTGGTACGTGTAATTAGTAGTCCGCAATCGGTAATCCGTAATGATTATCAGCAAAGTGCCTTGTTCAGCATATAGTAGACTTCATTCATGCGCAGTTCTTTTTTGAACTCGCTGATGGTGGTATTTTCATCGATGACTACCATTTCGATGCCGGCCATTTCGGCAAAGTCTTCCCAATATTCCACCGTCAGGTCGTAGGAGAAGCTGGTATGATGTGTACCTCCGGCCAGAATCCAGGCTGCAGCGCCCACCTCGAGGTTGGGCATTGGAATCCACAGTGCGCTGGCAACGGGCAACTTGGGCAGAGGCTTGCTCTTGATGCATTCTACTTTGTTCACAATGAGGCGGAAGCGATTGCCCAGGTCTACGATGGTAGCGGCTACACCTTCACCTTGCTTGCTGGTAAATACCAGGCGGGCTGTTTCGCTGTCGATACCGATGCTCAGACGGTGCACTTCCAGTTTCGGCTTCTGTTCGGCAATCAGTGGACAGACTTCCAACATGTGTGCCTGCAGGATGGCGCTCTTTTCTCCGTCGAAGTTCAGCGTATAGTCTTCGAGGAAGGAGCACCCCTTCGGCATGCCTTGACTCATCACCCAAGTGGTACGGTATAGTGCCGCAGTTTTCCAGTCGCCTTCGGCACCGAAGCCGTAACCTTCCGCCATCAGTCGCTGTGAGGCCAGTCCGGGGATTTGGTCAAAGTCGCCCAAATCGTTGAAGTTGGTGGTGAAGCCTTTGGCACCCGTGTCTTTCAGCACGCGGCGAATGGTGATTTCGGCCTTGGCGGAGTTCCATACTTTGGTGTAGGCTTCCGTACGTGCGTCTTCCAGTTCGGGAGCGTGGTCGTAGAGCTTGAAGTATTCTGCTACGAGTGCCTTCACGTCCTCGTCGCTGACAGCATTGTAGTGTGTCATCACATCATTGATGGGATAGTAGTCCACATGATAGCCCAATACTTGTTCGGCACTGACCTTGTCACCGTCTGTCACAGCCACGTTGTTCATCTGGTCGCCGAAGCGGATGATGAGCATATCCTGCGCATCAGCCCATGCGGCAGCTACGCGCATCCATGCGGCAATCTGGTTTTGGGCTTTTTCGTCCTGCCAGTGGCCTACTACCACTTTGCGGTTCTTTCGCATACGTGTCACGATGTGTCCAAATTCGCGGTCGCCGTGAGCCGATTGGTTTAGGTTCATAAAATCCATGTCCATCGTCTCCCAGGGAATTTCCTTGTTGAACTGTGTATGGAAGTGTAGTAATGGCTTCTTCAGTTCCTGCAAACCGTGAATCCACATTTTGGCAGGAGAGAAGGTGTGCATCCAGGTGATGACTCCGATACACTTATCGTCGTTGTTGGCGGCTTTGAAGGTAGCGGTTACTTCTTTGGATGAATTGACCGTACCTTTATATACTACCTTTACGGGCAGTTTCCCGGAATCATTCAGACCTTTCACCATTTCATTACTATGTGCGTCTACTGCGATAACTGCGTCACCTCCGTACAAGAGCTGTGCTCCGGTTACGAACCATACTTCATATTGTTCAAATGTGTTCATACAATTTTTTTTTATAGTTTATATTTAAAGAATGATAGTTATTTCTGTCCATAATAAGCGTTAGGACCGTGCTTGCGGCTGAAATGTTTTTCTATCAGCAGCGGATTCATGGTCAGATTGGGGTTCACGGCATAGGCTATACTTGCCATTTTTGCCACCTGCTCCATCACTACGGCATTATGTACCGCTTCGTGTGCGTCTTTTCCCCACGAGAAAGGACCGTGGTTCTTTACCAATACGCCGGGTGTATGTACCGGGTTCAGCCCCTCAAAGCGTTTTACGATGACATTTCCCGGTTTCCAGTTCATACGCTCCTTCCACTTCCTCCTTCGTCATATCTGCTGTGCAGGGAATGGCATCATGGAAGTAATCTGCATGAGTGGTTCCCGATATTCGGAATGTCACATCCGGCTTGTGCCCAGGCTGTAGCATAGGTAGAGTGCGTATGTACCACACCGCCGATTTCCGGGAATGCTTTGTAGAGTACTACGTGAGTCGGAGTATCCGAAGATGGCTTCAGCCGTCCTTCAACGACCTTGCCATCCAGATCCACTACTACCATATCTTCGGCTTTCATATCATCATAACTTACACCACTGGGTTTGATTACTACCAACCCGCTTTCACGGTCTATGGCAGAAACGTTTCCCCAGGTAAAGATGACTAATCCATGCTTTACCAATTCGAGATTGGCATGAAATACTTTTTCTTTCAGTTCTTCCAGCATATTGATTATAATTTGAATTTCGGATCTTTACGATAAATCTTGCTATTAAACTTATATAAGGCTGCCCCTCGTTTGGAACATAGTCTTATCTATCTTATCGGTCTTTTTCCACATAATCCATTCCGGCAACACGCTTGCGGAAGTTGCGCTTATCCATCGTTTCACCATAAATGGCTTCATATAAACTCTGCAATTTGGATAGTGTGAAAAGTTTAGGCAATAAGTTGAAACCGATAGGTTCGGTAGAAGCTTTTTGTCTCATCAACTCCCTTGCTTTTGTCACCATTGCAGGATGATCGAAAATCAGTGGGGAAGTTCATTGATGTTTACCCAGTAAGCGTTATGTTTCCGAACCAGTTTCCGGTCATATTCATTGACGTTGACCAACCCATAGTATGCAACGGAGATTACCCGTTCTCCCGGATCACGGTCGACCGCTCCGAAAGTTCCCACTTGTTCCATATACACGTTTTCCAATCCGGTAAGTTCCGCTAGTACACGTTTGGCCGCATCGTCCACACTTTCGTTTTCTTGCACGAATCCTCCCATCAAAGACCATTCGCCCATTGCAGGTTCAAAATTTCTTTTCAGCAGTAGCAGACTTAATTCACCATCGTTAAATCCAAAAATGATGCAGTCAATGCCTACATGAAAGCTAGGATTCGAGCTATAATAATTGTTCATCGTTTTTTTTATATTAGTTAATTAATTGTTACCAGAAATACCAGTAGAAAGCTGCGGTAATAGCCAGGATAATTGCTGTATGGATAATATCCCAATGATTCCAACTTGCACGTGTAGCCGCTTTTTGTTCTTTCGTAGCCGTACCGAATACCAAGCCTTGAATCTTTTCCGCTGTCGGAGCTTTTGTAGCCAGGCTGACTGCGATTACAATAATGATGCAGAATAGGAACATCCATCCGCAGAAGAATAGCCAGTTCATATCATAGAACAGATATTTGAATGTAGAGTCTGCCACTTCGCCCGCATTGCTGTAATATACTTTGGCACCCAGGCGAGTTAAACCGATTACCATACCGGCAATCAATCCCCACATACCACCTTGTGCGGAAGTACGTTTCCAACAGATACCCAGTAAGAAAGCAGCAGCGATACCTGGCGCCAGTACGGATTGAACGTCCTGCAAATAAGTATAAAGTACATCGCCTACACTACGCATGATAGGAATCCAGAGAATACCTAAAATAACGATTACAACCGTTGCAACCTGACCGATACCTACCAGTTTCTTCTCCGGAGTTTCCGGTCTGAAACGTTTGTAGAAGTCGATAGTAAACAACATGGCTGACGAGTTAAACAGAGATGCAAGAGAACTCATCAAGGCGGCGAGGATACCGCATACTACCAGACCTTTCACACCGGCAGGAAGCAATTTAGCGACCAAAGTGGGGAAAGCGGCATCAGCATTTGCTGTTCCGTTAGCCAGCATCGGAAGGAATCCTTCACCACCGGCACCGATATATTTCTGATGCAATGCAAATGCGATCATACCCGGAATAAGAAACAAGAAGACAGGCAGCAGTTTCAGGTAAGCACCGAAGATGGTACCGCGACGTGCTTCCATCTCATTCTTTCCGGAAAGTACACGCTGTACGATAAACTGGTCAGTACACCAATACCAGAATCCGATAATGGCGGAACCGATCAAAGCACCTAGCCAAGGGAAGTTCGGATCATCGTTACTACGGATTAGATTAGTCATTGTATCTCCGTAATCATTTACTGTTACCGCACCGCAAACTTTCATCATTTCGTTCCAGCCACCCAGTTCTTTAAAACCAAGCACGAGGATGATCAAGGAACCAAGCAGAAGGATAGGAGTCTGGAGTACAGAAGTATAAAGTACGGATTTCATACCCCCGAAGATAGTATAAAGTGCTGTCAGAACTACCAATCCGATTGCAGCAATCCAGAAGAAGTCGATTCCCCAGAGTTCCTTGATGCCGAATACTTGCTGGAATACCAGTCCGCCGGCATATACTGTCACTGCTACCTTGGTCAATACATAACTTACCAGAGAAATGACGGATAAGATGGTACGTGACTGTGGGTTATAACGGCGTTCCAAAAATTCCGGCATTGTATATACCATGCTTCGTGAATAGAAAGGTACGAACACCCATCCCAGAATCAGGATCATCCATCCCTGAATTTCCCAGTGCGCCATAGCCATACCACTGGAGGCTCCGGCACCTGCCAGTCCGATCAAGTGTTCCGAACCGATGTTTGATGCGAAGATAGAGGCACCGATCGCAAGCCATGTTGCGTCACGTCCGCCTAAGAAATAATCTGCCGAGTCATTTTGTTTTTGTCTGACTACCCAAACAATAATACCGATCAGAGCCAAAAAGAAGACTCCGATTACTAGCCAATCTAATGCTTCCACAATAAATTTGATTTATGAGTTAATATTATTTCTCTACAGAGAATTTAAAGATACATTCACTATTATAAGTTTGTCCCGGTTCCAGTACAACAGAAGGCCAGTCAACCTTGTTAGGACTGTCAGGATAATGTTGTGTCTCGAGACACACAGAAGCACGTTGGTTGTAAACGATGCCTTTCTTTCCGCTTACGGTTCCGTCGAGGAAGTTACCTGTGTATACCTGTACACCCGGTTCGTTGGTATATACTTCCAATGTGATTCCGGTTTCAGGAGACGTGAGTCTTGCAGCAACTTGCGAAAGATCTCCCTTTGTGTTGAGTACCCAATTGTGGTCATATCCGTTTCCGTTTTTCAACTGGACGAAATCATAGTTACTGATGTCTTGCCCTACTGTTTTCGGAGTAGTAAAGTCCATCGGAGTGTCTTTAACCGGGCAATTTCGCCTGTAGTCATAAAGGTGCTGTCTACCGGAGTATAGTAGTCTGCATTTACATACATTATATTGTCGGTTGAAGTTTTTGACGGATCACCAGCCAGATTGAAGTAAGAGTGGTTGGTCATGTTGATGATCGTCTTTTTGTCGGTAGTTGCGCTATATTTGATGTCGATAGCGTTGTCATCTGTCAGTTTGTAAGTGACTTTAGCTGTTACATTACCTGGAAAATTTTCATCACCGTCGGGTGAGATACGGGTTAGTTCCAATGTCATCGGATCAATAAGATTTGCCTCATATACTTGGTATTGCCATCCTTTCGGGCCTCCGTGCAGGCAGTGGCCGAAGTTGTTTTGCGGCAGTTGGATGGTATCTCCGTCCAGAACAAAACGTCCTTGGTTGATACGGTTTGCATAGCGTCCGATAGAAGCACCGAAGTCGCTGGGTACATTAATATAGTCAGCAATGCTGTCGAAGCCTAAAACTACATCTTGCATCTTACCGTTCTTGTCGGGTACCATGACAGACACGATACGTCCTCCGAAGTTAGTGATGCATACTTCCATGCCTGCCTTATTCTTTAAGGTATAAAGATCTGTTTGGGTATTATTTACTTCTGTTTGAAATTTTGCCGGGTCAAGACCTGATAAAGTCAGCTCGGAAGCCGGCTTGTTATTGCACGCAAAGAGCATAAGTGCGGCAAATCCTGCTAGTAGAAAATGTTTTTCATTAACTAATAAAAATCAATAATATTACTATCATGAAATTACACAGAACTCTATTCACAGCATGGGTATTTGCTGCCGGAGTAGCGCTACATGCACAGAATGCGCACAACATGGTCGTGCAGACCAATAAATTAGGTGCGGAAATACAACCAACCATGTATGGTTTGTTCTTTGAGGACATTAATTATGGGGCGGACGGAGGCTTGTATGCCGAACTGGTAAAGAACCGTTCATTTGAATTCCCGCAACGTTTTATGGGGTGGAATGTTTTCGGCAATGTGACCTTGATGGACGGCGGGCCGTTCGAGCGAAATCCGCATTACGTCCGTCTGGGTAATTCCGGACACAGGGAAAAGCACACAGGAATTGAAAACGAAGGTTTTTTCGGCATAGGTGTCAAGGAAGGAGCTGAGTACCGCTTTTCCGTATGGGCACGTGGTGAGAACCAGAAACTTCGTATTGAATTGATCAAGAATGATACGATGGAGGAACGTCAGGCTTTTGAGTCAAAAGAACTGATAGTGAATTCGAAGGATTGGAAACAATATGAGGTGATATTGAAATCGCCGAGAACGGAGCCCAAGGCTCATCTTCGTATTTTCCTTGAAAGTGCGGGAACGGTGGATCTGGAACATGTTTCTCTTTTCCCTGTGGATACTTGGAAAGAACGTAAGAACGGTCTTCGTAAAGACTTGGTGCAGGCTTTATATGATATCAAACCCGGTGTTTTCCGTTTTCCCGGCGGCTGTATTGTAGAAGGTACGGATGAGGCTACCCGTTACGAATGGAAAAAAACAGTAGGTGCGGTAGAGAATCGCCCGTTGAATGAAAACCGCTGGCATTATACGTTCAAGCATCGTTTCTTCCCTGATTATTTCCAGACCTACGGACTGGGCTTCTTTGAATATTTCCAGTTGTCGGAGGATATAGGCGCCGAACCGCTGCCTATTCTGAACTGCGGATTGATATGTCAGTATCAGAATGACCCCGACCAGCAGGTCAGCCTGTCAAAGCTTGATTCGTATATACAGGATGCATTAGACCTGATTGAGTTTGCTAATGGCGATGTCACAAGTACTTGGGGAAAAGTTCGTGCGGATATGGGACACCCTGCTCCCTTTAACTTGAAATTCTTGGGCATTGGTAACGAACAATGGGGACCGGAATATCCGGAACGTCTGAAACAGTTTGTCGAGGTGCTTCGTAAGGCTCATCCTGAAATCAAGATTGTTGGTAGTTCGGGACCTCAGTCTGAAGGTAAAGACTTTGATTACTTATGGCCGGAAATGAAAAATCTGAAAGTGGATTTGGTGGATGAGCATTTCTATCGTCCCGAAAGCTGGTTCCTGGCACAAGGCAACCGTTATGACAATTACGACCGCAAAGGACCGAAGGTCTTTGCTGGAGAATATGCCTGCCATGGCAAAGGCAAGAAATGGAACCATTTTAACGCTGCTTTAATGGAAGCTGCGTTCTCGTTCAGGAAGTCGAGTTCTTCGCAGCTTACTTCATACAGTTTGCTCATGCCCTGGTGAGTTTCGTACATCTTCTTACCTACAGTTTCGTAATCATCTTTTTCCAGTGCTTCGCAAACGTCCAATACACGTTGGATTTCTTCGATTACATATTCTGCACGCATATAGTCTTCTGCACTGATTTCGGCTTTAGCCTCTTCCAACATCTCCATCGTACAGTCGCGCAGGAATTCTACATGCGGATGTTTCTTCTGGATAGCGGCAACAGCAGCTTCACAACTTTGGCGACGCTTGTTGTAAGCAGAAGAAGCCAATTCGTGCTTCACAACTGAATCCATCAACACCAGACGGTAACCTTCCGGATGGAACGGGAAAATACTGATATTCCAATGAACGGCAATCCGGACGGATCAAGCTGCCGGCTTTACCGAATACGGAAGCGAGGTGGTCCATGATACCGCAGTTCACGCCACAATAATTATGCTCTGTAGCCTGACCGACCTTAGCCAGTTCAAATTTATCTATCTTGTTGTCACCGAACAATTCGTTCAATGCGAAAGCGTATGTACTTTCCAAAGCAGCCGAAGAAGACATACCTGCCCCAGAGGCACATCACCTGCGAAAGCAGTATTGAATCCCTTCACATCAACGCCACGTTTAATCATTTCACGGCATACACCGAAAATATATCTTGCCCAACTTGCACGGGGAGCATCTTCCTCGTTCAAGCCGAATTCTACATAATCTTTCAAGTCGATAGAGTACGCTCTTACTTTGTCAGTACCGTTCGGTTTGATTTCTGCAATCATACCTTTGTCTACCGCTCCCGGAAAAACGAATCCACCGTTGTAGTCAGTGTGTTCACCGATCAGGTTGATACGGCCCGGAGAAGCATATAAAAATCCAGTAGTTCCGTCAAAGTGTTTAATGAATCGACTTCTTACGTATTCTGTATCCATGATATTTATATTTTAAAGGTGAATAAATTGGTATATTATTATTCCACAGGAATATCCTTATTTACATTCTTGCAACCTACCAGACCGTAGAACAGCAGATAAGCAAGAGCAGCGATAATAACCCAGTAGCTCGGCATGAAACCTGCGATATCGGCAACTATACCCTGAATGACAGGAAGGATACCGCCACCACAAACCAATACCATGAATAAGCCGGAAGCTGCAGCAAGATATTTGCCCAGTCCTTCTACTGCAAGGTTAAAGATACCGCCCCACATAATGGAAGTACACAGTCCGACTAAAACTAGATACATGGCGTTAATAGGTACTTCGGCAAATCCGAAAGACAAACCACCCGTTTCGCTTTGTTGAAGTACAGGAAGATTCACTAATGTCTCAGTAGATGAGAAGATAGCAAGGATTACCAAGATCAAGCCTAAGCCGGAAGTAAATGTAAGCATAGCTTTACTGGAGACTTTGGCACCTAGTGAAGCACCGGCCAGACGTCCGACCAACATTAAGAACCAATAAGTTCCTACTACGAATCCTGAGATTGTAGACGCTATACCTGCTCCACCTTTTTCTACAGAATCTGTCAAGAACAAATTCAAAGTACCCGGCACACCCACTTCAATACCTACATATACAAAGATTGCAATAGCTCTAAGATGAAATGGCGGAATTTCAAAGCGCCTTTCATCAATTTTCCAATAGGTTCTGTTGAAGTAGCGGCATTGGGTTCCGGTATATGTACGAACAGGAGAACAAAGAATGCAAAAGCAAATACAGCCATTGCGGTATACATCACAGGGAATATCTGAGAGATAGTCGCTTTTTCGATAGAACCGGCGATAAGGATACCTACAAACATCGGAGTAATGGTAGCCATTACAGAGTTGAAAGATCCACCGACCTGAATAAGTTGATTTCCTTTGTTGCCTTCACCTCCAAGTTTGTTCAACATCGGGTTTACGACCGTGTTAAGCAGACACATGGAGAAACCTGCAACGAATGCACCGATCAGATAAACGGCAAAAGCCATTTCAGGGCTTGAATGACCGGATAAGAACTGGATACCTACGCCTATAAAACCGATAGCCACTGCGATAAGTGCTGTTTTCTTATATCCCACACGTTGCAGCAGTATACCGCTTGGAATACCCATTACTGCATAAGCAATGAAGTTTCCGAAGTTTCCCAGCATGCCTAATGCGTTTGATACGTCGAACTGATTTTTGAGTACAATTCCCATAGGAGCAGCCAGGTTGGTAACAAATGAGATCATACCGAAAAGGAAAATCATCGTTATGATTGCAATGATTTTACCGTTCTTTTTTTCTTGTGTCATGGTTCAAAAAAAATGTTAGTTTATAAAATTAGGTTAGTTATTTTTAATTGTTATTCTTCTACCGTAAATTTGTAAATAGTGATCTGTTGGTACTCATCACCCGGTAGCAAAGTAGCCGATGGGAAATGAGGTTTGTTCGGAGTATCCGGGAAACATTGTGCTTCAAAGCAGATAGCGCTTCTTGCAGGGAAGGTAGCACCGTGTGCGCCTTTGAATCCGTTGAGCCAGTTGCCCGTATAGAGCTGTACCCCCGCTTCGGTTGTATATACTTCCATGATACGTCCGCTTTCGGGTCCTTGCAAGTGGCGGCCAACTCGAGCGAACCGCTTTCTGTCTTGTTCAGTACATAGCAGTGGTCATATCCTGCGCCGAATACCAATTGCTGGAATTTATCATCGATACGTTCGCCTACAGTGTGCGGAGTACGGAAATCCATCGGAGTACCTTCTACTTTGGCTATTTCACCGGTAGGGATAGAAACTTCGTCAATAGGTGTATAGAAATCAGCGTTGATCGTAACGATGTGGTTGTTAACAGTAGGAGTAGGGTTGGAAATACCGGCGAGGTTGAAGAAACCGTGGTTAGTCAAGTTAACGACTGTAGCTTTGTCCGTTGTAGCGCGGTATTCGATAGTCAGTGCATTTACTTCATTATCCAGGCGGTAAGTCATTTCTACTTCCAGATTACCGGGGAACCCCTCTTCGCCGTCGGCGGAAACATAATTGAATTGCACTGTGCCTTCATCAATCTGAACAGCATCCCATACGCGGGCGTGGAAACCGGTAGGTCCACCATGTAGAGAGTTCGGTCCGTTGTTAATGGTGAGTTCATGTTCTTCGCCGAACAAGGTGAATTTTCCTTTCGCGATGCGGTTGCCGTAACGTCCGATAGTCGTACTCAGGAAAGGTTCGGGACTGTTGATTACATGGTCGATACTGTCGTGTCCGAGAATCACGTTAGCATACTTACCGTTTTTATCCGGTACCATGATAGCGAGAATGGCGCATCCGTAATTAGTTACAGCTACTTCCATTCCCTTCTTGTTTTTGAGGATAAATAAATCAGTCTCTTTATTGTTTATCTCCTTTTGGAAATCTTTCCGGCTGAGCCCTGATAGATTCCCTTCTGTTGGGAATGTGTTATTCATGTCTGGTATTATTAAAATTTCCTGCAAATAAAAGGAAATTATTTAAATATGACAGGTCACAAATAACTTCCGACTAAATATGACTCACAAATATTCCTATTAAATATAGTCTAAAATTTTCCTTTTCTTAAAAACTGAACTATTTTTTGTATGTTTGTTCCCGGATTGTAACAATCCGAGCGAATTTAATCTAAGTTTATAACAAGAAAAACAAAAATGTATCCATTAAAATTCGAACCCATTCTGAAGCAGACGCTTGGGGGGGCGACAAAATTATTCCGTTCAAGCATCTGAACGCTGACTTGAAGGAGTAGGAGAAAGCTGGGAGATTTCCGGCGTTGAAGACAATGAGTCCGTTGTGGCGAATGGCCCGGACAAAGGTTTAACCTTGGCTGATATGGTAAGAAGGTATCGCGAGGAATTGGTGGGAGAAGCGAACTATGCTCGTTTCGGAAACAAATTTCCGTTGCTCATCAAGTTTATCGACGCTAAACAGGATTTGTCCATCCAAGTACACCCGACAGACGAACTGGCGAAGAAACGCCATAATTCAATGGGTAAGACAGAAATGTGGTATGTGGTAGATGCCGACAAAGGAGCAAAGTTGCGTTCGGGATTTTCCGAACAGATTACCCGAAAGAATATAAAGAACGTGTGTTGAACAATACGATCACTGACGTATTGCAGGAATACGAGATTCATCCGGGTGATGTGTTCTTTCTTCCTGCCGGACGTGTGCACAGTATCGGGGCAGGTTCATTCATCGCCGAGATTCAGCAGACTTCCGACATCACTTACCGTATCTACGACTTCAACCGTAAAGATGCGAATGGTAAAACCCGTGAGCTTCACACTGATTTAGCCCGTGAAGCCATCAACTATGAGGTATTGGATGATTATCGCACGAAGTACGAACCTTTGAAGGATGAACCGGTGGAATTGGTGGCTTGTCCTTACTTCACTACTTCTTTTGTTTGTAGCACATTGATAACATCAAAGCTGGAGAAGTCTGTTTCTTTTTAAAGTCATCCTTGCAGTAGCCGGATGTCAAAGTAATACTAAATGATACGGTTCAAACGGTTTCTTCAATCGCTTCCTTTACTTTCTGAGTAAGGTCGTTTTGGTGTCGGATGCTAATCAAAGCCTTTCAGGGTGTTTACTTCAATGTTGAGTAGTGAGAAAATAATGCCTTGTAAAGTTCAATTCTATCCTTTATCTCCGTTTCCATCATCAATAATGAGAATAGCTTTTTTTCCGACTCCTGACTCTGATGAATACGGAGGATAATCAATCGTAACTTTAACGTCAGATTCGGGGTGTTGCGATATAACATACCTGTAATATAAATTCCTTCAATACATGATTTGCTATCTGCTGGTTTGATATTCAGACATGTAGATCTATTGGTATAAAGACCATTCACTAGAATGATGAAAGATAGTTGTTAGGTTGAGGTATATGAGTTTTTTCAGATATGCTTCATAATTTTCCAGATGTTTATAGCTCTGAATATTGTCAATGATATTTTTCACTTTTTCTTTAGAGTAAGATAAAGTTCCACCGCCGGAGTCTGTAGAATGGAGGAATAATCTGAAAGACGTAATAATTCAGTGATATTTTCTGAACCAATTAAGAAAATGGGTAGCTTTCCTACTCCTTCACCTCTGGTTATAATACGTATATAGTGTGCCATCTGAAGTCCTTGCAATTCTATAGCATTATCAGATAATGTGTTCATAATAAAATGGTTGTGACTCCTTCCTTTTGTAGCTTTCTGATAAGTCATTGTTGAATGTCAGGTAAAATCTCATCAACAACAGTGTCCGAAGTGGCTAAACGGATGTTTTGAAAATAATCAAGTTGCGAAAATACATTTCTTCATAGTAAATCAAAGGCCGGTTTCATATTTTTGTTTTTATAAGTGAGGATATACTATTAATCTGTTCGCGCAATAGAGTCAGTTATTACTCTTTATCTTCATACACACATTCGGTTGGCAAAGCATTGTCGAAGCTAATTCTAATACATAGCTGTCTAAAATCAAGTTCGGAATATGTCGCGTGTCGTCTTCGGATTCAAGCCATTCTATCGGTTTTATTTCTTGTATTCATTAATATAGCAACTTATAATCTTCTCCGAATTCTATTTTTCAAGTATCAACGGATTTTCTGCTTTTATATCTTGCACTATGCATGGCAATGCCTGTGTGTAAATTGTCGACGCTCAGTTGCAATACATTATCACTCATGTAAGGTAGGAGTGCGTCCGGAAAAGAAAATGAGTGGAATACTGTTTTCCGGCATATCTCTTTTAACTTTCTCCTCTATTTTCTACAAATGTGTGATGGCAACAAATAATTGCATATTCTGCCATATTAAATGTTTTGTTGGAACGGAACTCCTTCAATAAAAGTATTACATTCATTCCCTGTCAGGATGTGAAGCTGGTCGCAGTTCTTCGTGTTGTTTTGCTTCTCATTTATTGAAGCAAACTCCGCCGTGTTTTCTTTTCATCTATAATTAGGATTTTCATAAGCATAATGTTTATATATACGGATTCGGTGAGTGAACTTTACTCCATCTGAAAGCAAAGGTTCCGCTATTGTCCGATCAGGCTGAATACTATTTAAATAATTGATGCGGAATGCTCCATCTTTACATTGTGTTTCCACATACCAGTCGCATAAGTTTGCCATTTTTCTTTTCAATTCACAAAATCTCCAGATTCAGTTTCCTGATCAGCGTTGTAGGTGCGGCATAATAATCCGAATCCTTTGACAAAGTAGGATATCTACATAATCAGAACCAAGGTCTTCAACTCTAACGAATGTCGGAAAACTGCTTCCCTTTGTGCCATATCATGTAGTATAAGATAGAATATTACGTATCATATATACGTTTGTATATAATTTGACATCTGTTAGTTCAAACGTAACATGAAAATCGAAATTTAAATATTGCCTGACTAGTTCTCGTAGAAGTTTCTTTTAGTTGGCGTGTTTCCGGTCTGAGCTGAAATTCAGATTTAAATGACTCTACGATATCGCTGAAAAATAGTTCAATTTTACATTATTGCTATTTCGCGTTTATTTTCGGAATCGGACAATCGAAAGGAGAACGCTCCGGATCTTCAGAACACCATGCTTTTTTAGCCATGAGCTCATCCAGATTTCTTTATGCTTGCCCCCATCCTCTATTGTTAGAGTTATACTTAGAAAGCCCGTAAAAACAATAAAAAGAATTTTTATCTATTGTTTTTTCTAAACGTCGATTGCTCTCTTCAAATGCAATTTGTTCCTTTCAGATAAAATCTCCGCTAGGTGTTGCGGTGTCATGACTGCATCCCAGATATGAGTGATAGAATTTGAATGGATCATTTTCTTTCCAAATTCTCATATAAAAAGGATGGTAAGTAGTGTAGCGTTATTGTATTAGTTTCCTTAAGACAGTCTGTGTAGGAATGTCGGATGCTTTTAAAGTTAAACAAGACAAACTTTATTAAGTGAAGTATGAGGGTGTCTTTTAATGAATGTATATTGTTGTACTAATTGTTTATACCATTTATTTAGCTCTTCTATACTTAATTTAGAGTTTTGTACCGCATCACAGAAGTCGAGTATATTCTTTTTCCATTCTTTCCATTGAGGAATATATAAGTAGATAAATTTGTTTCAATGTTTTATAAGTAGCATCACTGTTTCTTTATCATCTGCATATATTGATTTTTCCATTTAAATAATGGGATAATTGAGGTATGTCGGAATGGTTGCCTTTCGTTTTCTTTATATCTGAAGCGAGATACATCTGCGCGCGTTCATATCCATACCGTTTATAGATATAAATATAACCGAATCTCTTGACATACGATTTTGAGACATTGACCTTCTCATTGATTGTTGCCGCAAACAGTTTGCCTGTATCCTCTGCCTTCTGCTCTGGTTTTGGAAGGCTGAATTTTAAAAGTTCTGTCCTGAAATGATCCTGACTAGTTCTGCTGGAACTCTGTGTTGTTTGCGATGTCCTGATAGGATGAGAAAGTTATATCATCTGCATAGCGTGTATATCTAGCACTGAATCTTTGGCAAGTCCGGTAAGCTGATCCAGACGCAGGCTTACAATGTTGGACAAAATGGGAGAACGGTCGCCTTAGTAAGAAGGTTCGCTGCCGTCATTATACAACATATATTGGCTATCAATAAGCTATCTTTCTTTATCTCCATTCAGATTGAATGGAGGTAATGAAGACAAGCCTTTACCCGATAAAGAGAAATAGATGCTTGTATCTCACGCGTTTTTCCGTTCTTTTAGGAATTAAAACTTTACCTTTTTAGCTTAATTTATAGTTACTAAAGTAAGTCAATGTCTTTTAGTGGAATTCTTTATGTGTACCTTTACATAAGAATGACCAAACCTCATTCATTAGTTTAATCAAATCCGCACAGTCTTTATTTCTTGAAAAGACCGGGTTACTTCATGTCTATAAGAATGCTCTTTTTTCTTTCAGTGTGTTTTGTGGTGTCCAATGTCGTTCAGGCAAATCACCCGTGAGCCTGCGGCTTTACGGGCAGTATCTTTACGAGAATGGATTGAAGCTTAATACGATTTCTACGTATATGCGTATGCTTCGTAGCATTTACAATCGTGGGGTGGAAGCGGGTAATGCCCCTTTTGTGCCGCGGTTGTTTCATGAGGCTTATACGGGAATCGATGTTTGTCAGAAGGGCTTTGACTGCTGCTGAACTGCATAGGCTTTTGTTTGACGATCCCCGATCGGAACGTTTGCGTCGCATTCAGGACATTGCTTCCCTGCTGTTCCAACTTTGTGGAATGTCGTTTGCCGATCTGGCACATTTGGAAAAATCGGCTCTTGAAAATAATATACTTCGCTATAATCGTATCAAGACGAAAACGCCGATGAGTGTAGAAGTGTTGGATAGTGCTATGGTGAAGATCGACCGACTTCGGGCGTTCGGAAGTCCCAACCCGGTTGTCCGGATTATTTGCTTGATATTCTTTGTGGTGATAAGTCACGGAAGGATGAAAAGGCTTACCGGGAATATCAGTCTGCCCTTCGCTGGTTTAACAACAGCCTGAAGGAGCTGGCGAGGGCGTTGCATCTGAAATCTCCGGTCACCTCTTATACATTACGCCATTCGTGGGCTACTATTGCCAAGTATCGGGAGTGTCCATCGAAATGATTAGCGAGGCGTTGGGACATAAGTCCATAAAAACCACACAGACTTATTTGAAAGGCTTCGGACTGGAAGAAAGGACAGAAGTGAATAAAGGAAATTTATCTTACATCAGAAATTGTAATGTGAAAGGATAATTAAAGATAATCAACTGTTAATCAGTGATAAACTATATCCATTACTTTTTAGGTAATGGATGTAAAATTTGTTGCAAAGATAGCCAAAAACATAAATAGCAAACAAGCAATTCTACATTTTTTTTCGTTTTATTTAAATTTTAGTAAAACTATCCGAACATGAAAAGAACTTTATTTTCATGCCCTTTTTTTTATTGCCTAATTTTAAATTTTTTGCTGAACATTAGGCAAATTTCAGTTTGCCCTATTCTTATATGTATTCTTTCCGTTTTTTATAGAGTATGTTATCTGATGCATTTTATCCGTTACCTAAAAAGTAACGGATTATATGGGGTAAAAAACATGATTTTAACAAGCCAAAAATCAGTAAATGCTGGGCCTAGTAATGGACAGGGGAAGGCGTAGCACACTCTAAACGCTGGTATGTAGCTATGGTGCGTATGCATCATGAGAAGAAAGTTGCCGAGCGTTTGGACAAAATGGGGATTGAAAATTTTGTTCCTGTCCAACAGGAATTCATCAATGGAGCGACCGGCGTAAAAAGTAGAGGCCGTTCTTCTTCCTATGATGGTATTTGTCCATGTTGATCCGAAAGAGCGTATGGAAGTCCTTAGTTTTTCTACAGTTAGTCGCTACATGGTGATGCGGGGTGAGAGCACACCGGCAGTGATTCCCGATGAGCAGATGGCTCGTTTCCGTTTGTATGAACAGCTCTCCTTTGGCGTAGAAAGTCCGTGTTGTGAAAGGACCTCTGACCGGACTGGTGGGTGAACTGTCAATGTCGATGGCAAAAGCAAGATTGCCGTCCGGCTGAATATGCTGGGATGCGCTTGCGTTAATATGCCTATTGGCTATGTTGAGGCTGTCTGCGTGAGAAAACTAATCCCGTCATCATTTATCCACCATTTACATGAATACGAAATTATCCGGTGCTTTTGTACTGATATTCTTTTTCTTCTTTTCTCTCGGCTTGCCAGTCCTATAAGAAAAAGTACCTTACTTGCAGGATGTGGAGATTTTTGAAACAGGCGAATACGTGTTGCGCCTATTCAGGACGCGAGGCTGATACCGGGTGATGAAGTTTCCATTCTTGTTTCCACTTCCGATCCGCTTTCTGCAGCCTTCAATGCGCAAGGCAGTACGTTTTATTGACGATCAGGGAAATATCAATTATCCGGTTTTAGGTAAACTTCCTTTGAACGGTTTAACAAGTCGTGAAGCTGAAAAACCTGATAACGGGAGCGACTGAAATCTTACGTGAAAGAAAGACCTACGGTAGTAGTCCGTATGTCCGGTTTTAAAGTTTCTGTTTTGGGTGAAGTGGCCTCCTGGTGCTTATCCGGTGGTGAATGAGCAGGTCAATGTGCTTCGAGGCCCTTGCCATGGCAGGAGATTTGATATTTATGGTGTTCGTGATAATGTAAAACCAATCCGCGAAGACAATGGGCATAAACAGTTTGTTACACTCAATCTGAACGACGCGATTTGTTATTATCTCCATTATCAGTTGCAACAGAATGACATCCTGTATGTCACTCCTAATAAAGTTCAGCGCAGAGCGCAGACATATCGGAACAAGTACGATATGTGGGTTTTGATTTTATTCTGGTATCTATTGCCAGTTTGTTGGTCAATATACTTAGATAATACCATCTAATTCCCGGAAAGTACCTCCGTACAATTAAACAACGGACACTCCTTCATTGGATTCAAATCATGATGGCCTACGATCAGCGTCTTAGGGAAATATTTTCCCCAATTCGGAACAGACCGAAAAAAGCCGTTGTGCCAATGTACGCGTGTCTTTGGGACGTCCCGCCATATCAGCCCACCTTCGTAACAAATACCTATCGAATGGTGTTATGGGTCACGGCAGTGTGCCCCGACCTTTCCAGAGATTTGCCTTTGGTAGATTTCTCCATCCCGGTGATGAAACATAGCTGATGTCACGGAATCTCCGGTGAAGGATATGACGCCCAGTAAAGCTTCCGCCGAAAGCGGGACTTCTTCCTTCCGGCGTGGCACTGCAATGAATGGACACCCAGAGTGATGGTACGCATAAGGCTTACATACAGCTCTTGTATCCGATCAGACCTCCGATAGCGGTGGCAACGGTGATAATCACTTTGATATAGCCCATACGGGAGCGGGAGAAGATGAATTACTCATGATGTTACTTTTTTAAAGATTAAAATAAAGGATTTAGGATTAAGCAGCCGGATCAGGCGCTTCACCGCCACCATCCGGTTTCGGGTATCACCCGAATCAGAACCTCTCCTCCGGCAGTTGTTGCTTCTGATATTCGGCCTGCTGTTTCAACTGGCTGTCGAGTTTCAGGTTGAGGTTGACAAACGACGGTATAATGAGCTTTCAGACGCATACCAGTGATGTTTTTCTCCAATGAGAAATCTTCCTAGCGTATCAACTGCCTTACCGGATGTGCCCACACCAAAGATGGCAAGGTCGTCGATTTTCACACATTTTGTCCGTCGAGCAGCAGTTCTTGATGCAGTCTACCATGTCGGAAAGTACACCTTTGATGACACCACCGGAATACGGTGAATTGTGTTTTTGACATGTGTTCGGCAAGCTTAGCCAAATCAAACGTCTCGTCGCTTACCGCACGGGCGAACCACTCTGCCTGCATTCAGGCCTTTTGCTGTTGGTTTTGATAAATTTTGTAACAAATCATAAACAATAAATTAAAGGGTTAAACATTGTGTCGGGGATTCTTTTTCCCTTTCGACGATACAAAGATACAACCCTGAAACCCGCAGAAATCAATAGTCTACAGTTGCACGCGATTGTTGTCAATTATGCGCAGTAACGGTCGGTTATTCAATGGAAAACGTAGGATATGTGAATATGTTTTGTTATTTTTGTAACTGTAAATCAGAAACTTATTCATCATGAACGAATTCAAAATACGCGCCTACGGTCGCATGGAACTGGCTCAGCTTTTATTCTCCGGAACTAACTGACATTGCTGCATATCGAAAGATGAAGAAATGGATCTCTTTATGTCCCGGACTTCTGCCAACGCCTGTGCGACTTAGGTTACGAATCAAAGCGCCGCTCATTCACCCCGTTGGAGGTGAGAGTGATTGTAGATGCCTTGGGGAGAACCTTAGAAGAGCGGAAAAGTAAAGCACCGCTTTTAGCAATCGTAAAAAGCTTTGCTTTACCACCCCCAAAGCGCCGCTTTAGGATTCATGAAACGTCCTGTTGTTATATAAATGCAAAATGCAATTTTTCCGAGGGTTCTCTAACACCACATGCGCGTATAAACGCCTTTATCGTCTGTATTGATAGCAATCCTTTTTTATCAGACGTTCAGCCAACTAAGAGCAGTGTTAGGGTTTGATTTTCATCTTTCAGCCTGCTCCAACAACTGTACGGGTGAACTGGTTGCCCATTATTTAAAAAAATCGGTATTGGTCTTATGTTTGACCTCTGTGGAAGGAAGAAAAAGACAAGATATGTGTGGCATGACGATAGAGCGGAGTTAAGAAGCTCCAGCACCGCATGGAAATCTTCAGCGGTGATTGTCACATCCCAACGGGAGAATGCCGTCTTTGATATTATCGGCGGCACCCTCCTTGTCAGGAGTCAGCAGAGGGGCGGAAGAACCCTTTTGAACTGATAAGGCTGGTCGCACTTCCAGTGCACGTATCATAGCTATTTCTGCCATGATGCGGCACGTATTGACAGCCAGACGGGCTATGGAACTGCTCATTTCGTTATCGTTGGCAAGTCCCGAACGGAAAAAAGATCGGCAAAGAGGGCATTGAACTCTTGCTTTTGTTCATCAGTGAGCCGGAGCGTATGAAGTCCCGTGTGTTTTCATCTGGTCCAGTTGCTTTTTCCATTCCAGGCCTATGCCTGTGAAGATGGCTTCAGATCGGTTTCGCCACTTTCAAAACTGGTTGATCCAGGTCCATATACCGTGCATATAATAAAACAGCTGGCGCGAGAAAAAGACCGTTCTCTGTCGAGGGAATGAGTGGTTTTACTTGCGCGGGTGTGACCGGAAAGCAGGACGGAAAGATAGTTTTCTTTTACCTCCCGGTATTCCTGGTCGGTGCGCCGAGCTGTACTGACAGATCGATCGTGTCGATCGCTTTGCGGAGCTGTATCGCTCCAGTGTCCGTATTCGAGGAACCGATAGCAGCGGAGATGGTATCCGCTTCGGTTTCGCAGATAAGTCCTGTGCCGTTGGCATCCATGATATTTCTGCAGAATACCTGTTCCGGTGTTATTGCCCGGAGATGAGGAACATTTTATTCTGGGCATTTGAGAGCTCCATTTTGAGCGTCCTTTCCCATGGTATCATAGGCGTTTTCTCTTTTTGTAGGCCTTTTGACCTTCTTCCGCTACTTGTTGGCGGATCTCGTCATGAATAGGTTTTACAAGCAGACGGATGAACGAAAGAATTTCTTTACCTGAGGCGGAAGGAGCTACAATAAAACTTGCAGGGCAAGGAGACTGGAGTTTGCTGGCGTATGGACATTCACATATCGCCCATGCTGGCACTCTATGGCGGTCAATGCTCCGGAGCAGCATGACATCGCGTTGTGTGGGCTGGTGGCATAACTCATGATGAGCAACAGGATTTTCGGCCAGTCCGCTTCGGTGAAAGAGGGCAATGGCTGGTCAGTCACTCCCGTCCTGCAGCTCTTTCGATTCGTCCGGTTCTTCATTGTCCACCTTATTATATACGTGTGTGTGAGGTTTTTGACGGTGTATTTCCTGCATTTTTGCATTTTTTCCGGTGGTTCATTTCCTCTTTGCAGAGAGTTACACCTGCCCTTTCAGCAAGATGGAATGCAGTGCCCAGATGGACGTCTCCCATGCCGGGTAGTAAGGCAGTTAGGAGAATATCCGTTCGGCATGTTCCTGTTCACTTGGCAGACACCCGGCACAACCGATGGAAAACTCGCGTCCCGCTTCTCCGCAATCCGCCGTGATGGCGAACGCCAGTTGTACATATTCAGCATACGTAGGGGCAATATCCGCTCCTGCATTTCAACCCGCCTCACAGAGGCGGCATAACGATTCAATTTCGTCCATAATTTTAATTTATAGTTTTTAATATCTAATTATTTGCTGTTTCTAAACAACGCTCCCGATCATGACTAAGAGCAAGCAAGACCTTACAATGCCCTTACCGGAAAAGTCTACCCCTTTGCGTTTTTCTCCGAAAGGGGGAGGTGTTTTCGTACCATAGAAACACGGTGAACATCATTGCCAGCTTCATATTTTCGATGATACTGTTTGTGTCGTTAGCCATGGGTAAATGATCGTGGGGTACGAATGCTTTCACATGCCCGTCCGCTGGGACTGATAAACGTGAGTACAGGACGCAGAAGGTGGTCATTAAACAATGTGCTGCGCATTTCCACTGCCTCCTGATAGGAATCGAGATGGTCGATATCTACCACTACCAGATGTGAAGAAGCTACGAAACATTTGCTGTTGCGACGCGAGAACGTACCACAGGAGTCACATAAGGCAATAGTGATGCTTTTGCTGTCCGTATATCTCCGAATTGCGTACTTGTTCGGTCAGAATTTTGAGATTCTCGTTGCAGGTTATCATTTTGAAAAACTTGTTCTACGGAGACTTCGCAGGAGGAATAAGTGTTGCAGGAGTAACAATCGCCCCAGTTCATTTTTGATGGAGACAATGGGAGGCATGAAATAAGACATTCTGGAAATCGTTTGTCATAATGTTTATTATTTGATTATCGCCTTGAATTTTCAAAACGCGGTGCGAAAGTAGGAAAAACTGGAAATAGAGGTTTTCAGACATATCTGAAACCCAGCGAATGAAAATAATATATTATTCAATATTTTAACAATTAATAAGAATCGGAAAATGAAAAAAAATGGCATCATTTATACTCGGTTTTTTGTAATGGGAGGTTGCTTAAGAATACAGGTGATAACTGTGAGAGATATGCTTGAAGGAGATACATATGAGTTCGGACACCTATGAACAATTAAAAGGCGACGATAAGGTCGTAGTCATTATATCCGTCTTTTAAACTTTTTCTATGACGTTTACTGAAGAAGAGTTTCGGAAAAAAGCAAATGAATGTGGAGTTCTATATCAAGTATAGGAAGAAACACGGATAATAGGAGGAAATTTGATTAAGAAAAAATAAAATTGTGCAGGAAGTCCAACGTTTTAATAAAGTCCTAAAATCTTTTGTCCTTTCAGGGGACATCATCTTACTGAACTTACTGTTGTGGGTGTTTGGTTCTCTTTGGGAAACCGTTCTCCTTTTGAGTATTCCGTATCTCTTTTCCAGAACATGGCTTTGATGACTTTATGTTATCTGGTTTGCAACATTCGTTCCGGAGTGATCCTTCACCGTCCGGTGGTTCGTCCGGAGCAAATCATGCTTCGGGTGGCACGGAACATGATTCCTTTTGTTTTGATAGTCTTTGGGCTTTCATACATTTTCCATTTTGAGTGTGTCAATCTGCGTCAGTTAGGGATATTTTACGTAGTTCTCATTATCGTTATCATTTCTTATCGTCTGACGTTCCGATCTATTCTGGCTTTTATCGCAAAAGTGGAAAAATGTTCGAAAGGTAGTGTTGGTGGGTAGCCATGAAAATATGCAGGAACTTTATCATTCCATGACGGATGATCCGACATCCGGATATCGTGTATTGGGATATTTTGAAGATTTCCCATCGGACCGCTATCCTATGAATATAGCATATTTGGGACAGCCGTGCGAAGCTGTTGATTATTTGACCCGTAATGCGGGAAAGGTAGATCAGCTCTATTGTAGTCTTCCTTCCGCCCGTAGTGCTGAAATTGTGCCGATTATCAACTATTGTGAGAATCATCTGATTCGTTTTTTCAGCGTTCCCAATGTCCGGAACTATCTGAAACGGAGAATGTATTTCGAAATGCTAGGTAATGTTCCGGTACTTTCTATCCGTCGTGAGCCGCTTGAGTTATTGGAAAATCGTATTGTGAAACGTGGCTTTGATATTATTTGCTCGTTACTGTTCCTTTGTACCCTTTTCCGATTATATATATCATTGTGGGACTGGCTATAAAGATAAGTTCTCCTGGACCTGTCTTTTTTCAAACAGAAACGAAGCGGTGAGGATGGTCGTGAATTTTGGTGCTATAAGTTTCGTTCGATGCGGGTGAATGCTCAATGTGATACATTACAGGCTACAGAACATGATCCTCGTAAAACCCGAATAGGCGATCTGATTCGTAAGACGAATGTGGATGAACTTCCTCAATTTATTAATGTACTGAAAGGAGATATGTCTTTAGTGGGTCCCCCGTCCGCACATGTTGAAGCACACAGAAGAATATTCCCATTTGATAAATAAATATATGGTTCGTCATTTTGTAAAGCCCGGTATTACAGGTTGGGCACAAGTAACAGGTTTCCGTGGAGAAACGAAGGAGCTTTGGCAGATGGAAGGACGTGTGCAACGTGACATCTGGTATATTGAGCATTGGACGTTTCTTTTGGATTTATATATCATGTATAAGACTGTGTATAACGTAATCCGTGGGGATAAAGAGGCTTATTAGGTGAGGAATTGGAAATTGAATAAAGATTAAATCAATAGTTGTAAAATTACATGAGTAGGTGGTTATGAGAAAACTGAAACGATTGACTTTGGGTGCGTTACTTGCTTTTTTTGCTGGTATCCTGCCAATCATATAAGAAAGTACCTTATTTGCAGGATACGGCTTTTGTGAATGATACAGAACAGAGTGTTCGTCAGACAGGTGCGAAGGTTATGCCCAAGGATTTGTTGACGATTGCCGTATCTTGTTCTACTCCGGAACTGGCTGCACCTTTCAATCTGGTAAATTCGGGTACTGCTAGTGGAACGGAGGGAAAGGCGGTAGGACAAGGAAACGCGTCATCTGCTCTACAGCAATATCTGGTGGATAATCAGGGGAATATCAACTTTCCAGTATTGGGTGAGATTCATGTAGGTGGATTGACTAAACTGGAGATAGAAAATCTGATTATAGATAAGTTGAAGGTTTATTTAAAAGAAGCACCGCTTGTAACTGTGCGTATTGTTAATTATCGGATTTCAGTGTTGGGTGAAGTCGCTAGTCCGGGTAGTTTTGTGGTTTCTAACGAGAAGATTAATTTGCTGGAAGCACTCGCTATGGCAGGTGATTTGACTATTTATGGTATGCGCGATAATGTGAAATTAATCCGGACTGGACTGGATAATAAACAGGAGATTATAACTCTGGACTTGAATAAGGCCGAAACGGTACTGTCTCCTTATTATCAGTTACAGCAGAATGATATAATTTATGTGACACCTAATAAGACTAAGGCGAAGAATTCGGATATTGGGGCCAGTACCAGCCTGTGGTTCTCCGGCATTTCAATTTTGATGTCAATAGCCAATTTATTAATAACTATATTACGATAAAATTAATAAAATAATTGATCAACAATGAAAGAAAACCCGTACGAAAATAATATGAATGAACAGGATGAGGAGAAAATCAATTATCAGGAACTTCTTTTCAGATATATAATTCATTGGCCTTGGTTTGTCGCTTCTGTTCTGGTCTGTCTGATAGGTGCCTGGGTGTATTTGCATTTTCAGACTCCGTGTATCAGGTTTCCGCTTCCATCATGATTAAGGATGATAAGAAGGGCGGTGGTTCTACTGATTTGGAGAACTTGGGAATAGGTGGAGTAATTACTTCCACGCAAAAGTATTGATAATGAAATAGAAGTCTTACGTTCAAAAACGATATTGAAAGAAGTGGTCAATAATCTGGAACTTTATATCACTTATTATGATGAGGATGAATTTCCGGAAAAAGTTATATCAGACTTCTCCAGTCATAGTAAACCTGACTGCCCAAGAAGCGGATAAATTGCCGGGTTCTGCTTTGCTTGCCATGAAATTGTCTCCCGAAGGCGTTCTGGATGTAAATCTGAAAGTCGGTTTGAATGAATATAATCAGCGTTTTGAAAAACTGCCGTCTTACCTACTGACGCGGGTACGTTTGGATTTGCGTTGAAAGATTCATTGTCAGGTGGTCAGATGGAGGTATAAAGGTGAACGGCATATCCGCGCAGTGGTCAGCCGGCCATTTGAGTGGCAAAGGGATATCAGGGCGCGTTAAGTATAGCCCCGACTTCTAGGACTACTTCTGTTGCCGTGGTCTCATTGATGAATACGATATACAACGTGCCCGTGACTTTATCAATAAGTTGATGGAGATGTATAACCGGAATACGAATAATGACAAGAATGAGGTGGCTGAAAAGACGAGGGAATTTATCAATGAGCGTATTAAAATTATAGACGAGGAACTGGGTAGTACGGAGGATAAGCTGGAAGCTTTTTAAAAGAAACGCAGGCTTGACGGACATTAGCAGTGACGCTCAATTGGCCGTATCTGGAAATGCGGAATATGAAAAGAGGCGTGTGGATTTAGTCTGTCTTTGTTAGGAAAGAGGGTAATAATTGTAGGGCTTGATATTCGTAAACC